>Ga0247763_1001538_pt1 | contig 13039 bp, 16 predicted proteins | sample UWRJL141409B4_FD_179926 | JGI IMG/M metagenome (GOLD analysis project Ga0247763, IMG submission 179926) | Plant litter microbial communities from Arlington Agricultural Research Station in Wisconsin, United States - UWRJ-L141-409B-4 | ecosystem: Environmental > Terrestrial > Plant litter >...
AGAAATGGGTGAGTAATGCATTGTTAAAGTGGCGGTGGGCAAGTTGTCGTGAATGATACAGAATGTTCCAGAACAGGGGGGGGGCCAGAACAGGGGGGGTCAACTTATTCAGAGAGCGGTACTCGAGCGTCAATATGTAACCACTTCACCTTTCACCCTTGGCAACCCAAACCAATCTTTCCAGCATTCTTTTCAAAGCCAAGAAACTCCTTCAAATGCCAGCTCAACAACTTGCAAATAAAATACAAGTTGAGCACAACTTGCAATAAAACCCAAGCTGAGTACACCTTGCAAAAAAAACATAAATCACAACCCCAAAGCCCTCCTTCTCCGCGGGTCATTCAAAACCCCATAAACTCCTCTGGCCAAATCCACACCCATCTTCACCGTCTGCCCCGTCACTAGGACCACAGGAATCCACGCCAACGCCGCCGTCAAAACGCCCTCCTCGCCAGTCAGCCAACCCACGACGACATCCCTCGCGGCGCCTAGAAAAACCCTCGGGGCCCTTTGCATTTCGCGTTCCAACCATTTCGAAGCCTCGTCTTGAGTTTCGCGCTGAGAATCCGCGAGGAATTTCGCGGTAGATTCGTTAAATCGCACCAGTTCGGAGGAAATCCACTCTGACATGCCGGCTTGTTGCTCTTCCCTTAGTTCGTTGATCTTGATTCCGGCATGGGAAAGCGCTTCGTCGGTTTTTTTGTTGATCGTCTGAGTGAGTCGAGAGGTAGCCGCCGGTGGAGGAGGGGGAGGACGAGTTTCATTTTTGGATTTGGATTTGGATTTGGATCGCGCTCGTCGGACTTGGCCTTGGGGAGAGTGGTGTGGCGCGTGATGGGTTGGGACGGGCACGGGGTGTAGCGTTTGCGGGTGGTTGCGAGGGGGATTCATTTTTTTTTTTTTTTTTTTTTTCCTTTTCTCGGGTCGGTGTTGAGACCAGGAGGATGACGGGGTTGTAAATGGCTTGGCAAACGAAGATGTTCTGAGTGCCGAGAAACCAGGAAACCAGTGACTGTCCAGCAGCCAAATTCAGTATTCCAATTCAAATCGCGCACCAGCGTCGGCCATGTCGACCCCGAACAGAAAAGTTGTGCTGTTTTAACCCCATCTTGAGCTGTGGAGTGCTGCGATGGATTCCCTGTGCTGTCGACGTGGTTGGTGGTTGGTGGTTGTTGGTTGGGCGGCGAGCAGCAGCACTGTGACGTGGTCCAATTCAGCTGGTCCAGCGGGTCCAGCGGAGCCAGCGGAGCCTGACATGACCGTTCAGTGGATCACGCCCAGTGCACGCTGCATCTCCGCCCTGTCAAGTGGTTGGAATGGCGCTGACCGTTCTTTGAGAGCCTGACGTGTCGCTGGTCGCTGTGCGCGTCGTGCTTGGTTGGGTTGAAGTGGAGCATCAGTATCTCAACCAGACGTCCATCTATCCTAATTGATACATTCAACAACCACTTCGCCATGTTCGTGACCACCAGTGATAGGTCTATATATTTTATACGAGATGTCAGCCTTCGTCAGCTTGGAGTTTCGGCTGGCCACTGCCTGGCGCTTACCAGAAGCTATTTCGCTGCGTGCCCGTCTCGTCCTCCAAGAACACATTAAACGCATCAACATGGAGTCCTAGCGCAGACAAAAGTAGCAGTTAATAAACCCAAAGATGGCGACACATAATCTGGACGCCGGTTAAATATCAGCATGAGCCTTGTTTCTGCTCAGCTTCTGCATAGAACATTCATGTACCAAAATTTGGTCGTGGCACAACTTCGCCCCCAATCGAAAATCTCGGTGTGCGAGGCTTGTAAAGACGTGGAACATTGTAAAAATGTCGAATAAAGATTGCATCTACATCATTTACGATGAAGACATAAAAGATAACACTGTCAATGTGTCTGGAACCCTTGGAGCATCGTGGTCGTGAACGACACTACCATGGCCGCGCTTGCCTCACTGCGAACATGCCACCTTCCCCTGCACGCCATGCTGAAATATCTGCGTCAAAAAATACCCCTCTTCGGATTCGCCATCTTCTCTATCACCTTGATTGTGGCCTCGGAATATCTCAGTCGCATATCCAATGCCCGCCAGGGTTTGACTCACGTGGACGGCACCTACTACTACCTTTGGACGTATGGCCCGGCTTTGGCATTCACCGTCGCGACTGCCTTTTGGAACAAATTGGTGTATCGCGCGCAGCGGGGAATACCTTGGGTCCTCCTCGAAAAACCAGTCAGTGGAGAAGTGCTGTTCCTAGATTACATCACGCCTCTCAACATTGTGTCCCTCTATCGGTCACTGAAGCATCGCCACCTCCCCGTGGCGCTGACTATTCTCGGCGACTTTGTATTTCGACTCCTCATCGTTTTCTCCTCCGGCCTATTTCGGGCTGAACTGGTAGCGGTTACCACGGACGTCCGCCTGGTAACACTGGATCGCTTTGATCAGGAAAAACTTGGCGTTATTACAACGGCAGTGGCGGACCTGTCATTGACCCTCTGGACCGAAAGGCAAGACCGAAAGAGACCCCTTTGGTTGACGGACAGAGGAAACGCGATTCAGTCGTTCGTTGCCTCGGACAAACCGGATGCGACATTGATATCAGCCAATGTCTCTGTCTTCGAGGTCACGCAGGACTGTCAAGCATTTGACTGGATACTACCGTTGTCAAAGGACGGTGTTCAGCTTGAGAGTTGGGCAATGTCCGAGTTCGTGCCGCAACGAGATATGAATGTGCTGGATAAGTTCTGCCCTGGCATAAGGCAGAGGTTCGAGTTTGATCGGCACGACTTTGATACACCTGACCTGCACAAACTGATGGCGGTAGATATATGCGGCAGCCCCGATTCCTACCGCATTTTCGCTGTCTCCCTCTTTGGCCTTGATGCAAATAACGACACCAAGAATCGCATCTCAGCCGTCTTGTGCCTGCCATCATACTCGGTCAAGACAAGGCGCGTTACAACTTCCTGGGCTGGGTCAACACCAGGAGAGATCAAGACCGTTGATTACACCACTGAGATTGGCGTGGTAGATCTCGGACTTAAGTCTACGCAGATTACATTGACTATACTCGACTCACTTGTCCCATATTTTCCCCCTGGCGGGAAGAATCGGTTCGGTCGGCTAACTACACGCCTGTGGACGATGATGAACTATACGATGGGTTGGGGGGTTGGGGCCATAGACAGGCCATGGAACGGCACCTACCTGAAGATGGCGTTCCAGCAGACGTTTCAGAACGTGGCTGTACACGTCGCGAAAACTAGCGGTATGGCAACGGTTAACTCCACCATACTAGGTGAAAACGAGGCAAACACGTTACGCCTTCGCGTTCAAGCTGTGCCTCTAAGAGCTATGCAAACTCTTCTGGGGATCTTGGTCCTACTACTTGCTTTCTTAGCTCGGAATGACAATAAGTTTGTCTTCCAGGCCAAGGAGACACCCACGCTACTGGATATTGCGACCTTACTCTCCAAAAACCCCCAACTTTCTGACCTTTTCGGGTCGGGGGACCACCTTCAGCGAAGGCTGCTCGACCACAACTTTCTCGCAACCCAAGGCACCATCATTGTATCCGCACAAGCAACGGAGAGTAGATACGGCAAATTCACCTCTTATAAAGGAAAAAAGCTCTGGCGGCCCCTCGGCCGGACCGTACCCTATCAGACACTCATCGTGTTTGCATCCCTCGCCGTCGTCGCCACGCTCGAAGGATCATATCAGTACTCTACGTCACATAACGGAGTCGCAGATGTCAGTTTGGAAGACCGATCGAAATACTGGTGGTCACTGGTTCCCACGTTAGCCATGGTGTTGCTTGGAATGGCTTACACTACCATCTCCTTTGGCGTCCTGATCCTGCACCAATACGAGGAGCTGCAACGACGGAGACCCAACAACATGGAAATTATGGAATATGACCCTCTCGGACGCTTGGCCATGGCTGCCTTACCACACGCGGTCATGTCCAGGTATTTCGCTGTTGCTGCGGTGCTCATTGTTCCCCTTCTCACCCCTTTTCTTTCTGCGGCCTCGAGTGGCCTCTACACAGCACAAGAAACAAACCAGACGCGCGCTCTTCAGCTGAGAGCAAATGGCTGGTTTGATCTCGGGGCTTCGTGGAAGTTAGATGATAAACTGCCAGAACCCAACTCCATGGACAACTTGACATATCATATCTTCAACGAAGCGGTTCAGTACAACAACCTCTCCATCAGCTTCTCGGACGATGAAACTGTTCTCGTCCGTCCGCCTCCATCATGCAAAGCGTACCCAGACTCGAGTAACAAGACCACGACCGCCGCAGTGAATCTCCGACTTCTCAGGGAGCTCACCTCATCCAGTAGAAGATATCCCACAATAATGCCCGCGCAAGGACAAGTTTTTGGCTTCGTGGCGATTGCCCAAACAGAAAATCCCGATACCGATGAATCCCTTTCATTGTACGGGAACAACTCAAAGATACAGCCCAGCGCTAGCATCATCTGCCACGATGGGATGCAGCACCAATTTCTCGTCTACGGCAAGAGCAACAACACCAGTGCTAAGTTTGGTAGGAAATTTGACCCCTGCGTAGTGCTTCATTGTTTACCTTACATCGATGCTATGCATGTCCAAGTAGGATTGCGGCTTAGGGTGACGCCAGACAACATCGACGTCGAAATCGACCCGCAGGCGCCGTCCCCTCACGCCGTCCCCTCCCCCAGCCCGCAACTGTGGAATGCAAACGACCGCCCTGCCAGCGCGATCCCCTTCCCCTACTCAAGCAACCATGCCTCGAAGAAGAGTTTTCACGACGGGTTTTTTACCGCACTCACGGCTGGATACCAAGGCATTCCTGCTGCAACACTCTTCCAAAGTTCGCCGTCAGCCATCAACTTCACCATGCAGCGCATCCAACACCTCTATGCCCAGTGGACAGCGCAGGCCCTCAATTTTGAGTACCGCGCTCCCCTCAACTCCACTAAGATGAATTCAAGCATTAGTAGCGTAGCCCTTGCCACCGCCCCCATCTCTGCCACCGCCGTTCTCCCCCGCCGAGATTCCTCGGGCTACTACTGGCTGCACCAAAATGGACCGTCGACGCGATTCCTGCAGGGCTTACTAGCAGCCTTGGCCTTGTGCTGCGCAGCCTCGTTATTCCTTGCGGGAAGCCAGATCCCCAAATTGGTTCACAGCCCTGGGACGCCGGCAGAGAGGATGCGTTTGTTGGCAGGGGGGAAGCTTCTGGAACAGTTACGAAGCATCGATATGAGTGACGTGCGGGGCATGAGGGTCCGTATTAAGGGGACGGGATTTGCGCTGGGCTGGTGGGCCAGGGAGAGTCATAAAGGTGGAAATGATGATGGATGGTATGGGATTGACGTGATGGATGAGGATTCGAGTTCGTCCGAGAAAAGGGTAGCCCGAGGTTGACGTGACATCTCCGCAGGGTTCTCTTTTTTTTCTCTTTTTTTTCTTTCTTTTTTTTTTTTCTTTCCATCTTCCATCCCTTCCTTCTGCTGTTTCTGTTTCACCACCCCTAAAATCGACAACCACCCACCCATGTTCATTGTGTGTCACGCGACTCTTTGTCATGTATCTACCTAGTTTAATGTTTGATCAGTCCAGATCAGCAGCACCCCGGGCTTAACTTTGGACTATTCTAATATCTGCCCATTAAAACATACAACACAACCTTCCGAAGGTGCAGTTTTAGCGCAGAGACATGACATGACATGACCGGCAAGACTGGGACGCACAGTTGAGGGAGACGTGCGAAGACAAAAGATACATGTACCAACCAACATGGACCATCAGTGAGTATCATTATAGAGTCGAAATGACTAGAGTACGACTGGAGTGAATGAATGTGTGCGCTCGGGCAAATTTTGAGCAAGTACATGTAGGGACTTTCCTTGCTTTTAATAAAGAATCTCCAGTCAGTGGTAACAACTTGACAAGCAAGGGATACGTCAATACCTAGACACTTGGCCCTTTCTTTCGTTTTAGCGTATCTAGTCAATGGTTTTCTACCTAGACAGGCCAAGGAATGAATGGTTCGTGGAGACAGCTTGGCCCTGGCGATGCCCCTTCAGGTACCTTAGTGTGGATCATCAGACGTAGATGTGATGACAGTTTCTTTCAAGAGGTTGGAGTTGGATGGTACTGAAAGGGGAAGAATTACCCCAAATGGAAGACGTGGAAGAGGCGAGAACGCTGGACAAAGGCCCATGTGCTGGGTTTGAAACCAGTTAGTCTAGCGCCTTGGCAAAGACGTCACTAGCCCCACATCACGCGCAGTTCCACCAACGTCACCGCGTCTTATCACCGCCGTTTGTCCCCTTTTTACTTTTCACTCAAGCTCATCAAGTAGCCCACCTACATACACCTCCGTGGAGATTAATACTATGCCGCCAATTGGATGGTACCTGGCCCAAGGGCTCATCCCGCTCGGCCCCGATAGCAGTGATGACGACGAGGGTCCCGCGGAACTCCCGAACGGCCGACTCGTCTGCGGCCCCCACGGCCTGGTGATTTGTGGCCGATGCTGTGTAGACTACGGCTTCATGAATGAAGATCTTAGCAGCGAAGGTGAAGACGAAGAAGACAGCGACGACAAAAACAGCGACGAAGATCTCCCCGTGCTCGTTGATATTACTGCCAGCTTGAATCCAGTCGACCCGGATCCTTGGAATGCCATGACAAGAGGCACTGGCCGCGTCTTCCCCAAGAAGTTCACCCCACCAACAGCGTCGATCACGCCGTCGGAGCTATTCTCGGGCCGGAGAAATCATCTGATGGTTACCAGGCATGTCCTCCTCCTCCTCCTCCTCCTCCTCCTCAAAAGATGCCCCCGTACCTACCTACCACTAGCCAGAAGCTAATTAGATGTCCCCATTCATTCCATCAGATACACCCTAACAGGTGACCCCGGCAAAGTTCTCATCCGCACCGATGGCGCTTGCCTCGACAACGGCCAGCCAGACATCGGACCTCGAGCCGCATGGGCTTTCTGGCATGGATGTGGTCCGTCAGGCGACCTGCTTACGGCCTCGGGCCGTCTAGAGAAAAGGGGTCCGTTCGGCGATGATGCTGAGCAGACCAGCAACCGAGCGGAGCTCCGCGCCGTCATTGCCGCCCTTCGATTCCGATTCTGGCCTGGTGAGGGTGTTGAGACGCTTGTCATTGCCACCGATTCCGAGTACACGGTCAAGGGCGCTACTGAATGGGCCAAGAAATGGGTTGACAATGGCTGGGTAACTCGCGCCAGGGTCCCCGTCAAGAACCGAGATCTGTGGGAGGCGCTCCTTGGAGAGGTCGAGAAATTCAGCGACCAAGGAATGAATATCAAGTTCTGGAGGGTCCCGAGAGATTGGAACTTGGTAGCCGACGCAGCCGCCAAGCAGGCCGCTGCTGACGGAGAGGCGCCGGCGAGGTGGCAAAACATCATCGGGATGAATGTCTGACCCTAACCCTAAGCTATACACTGATCTTGGTAGTCATGTCATTCTCCCTCTCCCTCTCCCTCTCTCTCTAACAATCCCAAGAAAAGCACCCACGGAAATAAATAGAAGAGAGAGGAGCACAACCAGCCAAGTTCCAACATGCGCATTCCACTCTACATGTATCCAAGCGTGTGGGTGGAGCCTACGCCCATCTAAAGTCCGTGCCTTATGTTCCATGTTCCATGTAAACAGAGCATCGAATCGAAAAGAATTTTCAGCTCGAGTTCCCAAATCCCCGATTCGATTGAACAACTAATGCAAAGAAAGAAAAAGAAAAAGAAAAAGAAAAAGATTAGAATAAAAACGTGATTAATTAGGTAGGTAGGTAGGTAGGATTCATCGACAAGCTAAACATAAAACGGCCTACCTAGGTATTTACCCTTACTCTATTGGCAAATGTGGTATCCTTCCTTCCTTCGTCCTCATCCTCAGTTTCGTATCCTAGGTATTCCGTAACCTCCCACAGGTACCTACTTTATTGAACCCACCAAACCTTCTCAACCTTTACTTTCTCCACCTTCACCTTCTCCACCTCCTCCATCCGCCAAATCTTTTCCAACCTCCCTCTACCCTTAGCACTGTAACGTGATCTAATTTAGCTGTTCCAGCGGGCTCAGCGGAACTAGCGGAGCCAGCGGAGTGTTGGGCCTGTGATAGGTACGATGGAAGAAGGATGATGTGATCACAACCCCACCTACCAGTATTTAGGCCACCAAACCAATCACCTAGAACCCAACCAATTCATCACCTTTTACCATCACAGCTGACAGCATCACAGGAGCCCTAATATGGGTATTTAGTCGACCGTACGCTATATCTTCGCCCTGTCAAGTGGTTAGAATGGCGATAAATATTCGTTAAGAGCATAACGTATCGTTAGTTACTATACGCGTCGTACTTGCTTGGGTTAAAGTAGAGCATCAGCATCTCAACCTTCATCCATGCTAATTAGTGCATTTAAAAACCACTTCAGGTCACACCAGTAATTGGTCTTAATATTTAAGATAATGTCGGCTATACGAGGCTGGATATGCCGTTGCTTACCAAACCCTTCTCTCCGTGTCGTTATACACCCCAACAATCTTCTCCCATCTAATAGACTGCATCTGGAACACAATGTCTTTATCCCGCTCAGTTTCGTTTGGTGGATCCTTGCAAGCCAACGCCTGCACCAGTTTACGTTGCGAGTGCACCCTGCGCCGTGATTGTCCGACGTCGTCGCCCGGAATCGTACTGCCCCACCACCGGCTGCTTCCCCACTGTCTGGAGTTTTGTGGCCGCAGGTCAAGACAGATTAGTGCCGGGCCCCATTCAGCGAGAACCTCCAGGACCAAGATTCCGCTGATGGCCAGAGTCCCAATGGTTGGCTTGGCATCAATAGAAAACCCATCTGCGTCTCCATGCATCCGGGTGAAGACGCGATTAAATGGCCCTTTTGTTACAATAGGCGTCTCGTCTTCAGTCGAGAGAAGGTGCATAATGATGCTCTGTTCATCTAGACCCGTGATGCCAGCGAGCTCACTCACGCTGCGGCATCGTGCTCGCCCTTGCAAAAAGTCTTTCCATGACCACTCCCCAACCCGTAGGCTTTTTGCCACCACCATGACGAAGGCCGCAATAACCCACGAGAACATGGTGAGGTTGAAAGGGTCAACGCCGTCGATTCTGGAGCCCACCAGAAATCCCGCGAGCAGACCACCGACAACGAGAGCAGCACAAGATAGCAGAACGCCGGTTGTATATCGGATACAGCGCAGAACCACAGTGTCTTCTTCTATACCCCATTCATGACCAGCCGCTGAGACACGTCGTCTCATCGACCTTGAATTGAAGAGAGTTCGCTCCTCATGGGAGGCCTTCCAAAACAAGCCAACAATTCTGCTGATTGGACGGCTCGTAGCGGAACCCATGTTTGGTTGCAATCCAGTGATAGTTCGAACAATCGGACCGTTTGCCATGAAGCTCTGAGATAACGGCAAGGCGCCAGGTGTTGCGAGAGGCCCCCGCGCGGGGGTCTTCCTGCAAAGGTTTGCAAGCACAGAGAAGCCTTGGGCCTTGAGATGCAAGTCCGAGACGACGGTGAAGGCGTGAACCGTATTGCAAGCTTTCAGCATCAGATCACCAAACTGGGGGTTCATGCAAGAAAATGGGACCATAGTGCTGACCAGGTCCGACATGGACTACAACTCGATAATCTCGTCATCTGTGTCGCGGGTCATCCCTAGAATGACCTCTCGGATGCTTAATGTGGTATTCGCTCTGAGCTCCGTCGTTACGGCTTTGCGTTCCCGTATTCCAGTCGCTGTTGCTTTCAGAACTTCGAATGCTCGGCGGCAGAGGCCGACAGCTACAGCAGATGAAGTGCCGGCCAAATGACCGCATCTGTTTTGGAAGACCATAGTCTGGGTGCTGCGAGAACCAGTAGCGTAGACGCCAAGAGTGATGTCGAGCTCGTCTGTCGCTTTGCCACGCGTGTCCCTTGTTGCAAGATCCTCCAGGATGCCCCAACACATGTGAAACAAGAGTCCCGAAATCTCCGTCACGTTCAAGGCATAGGTGGCGACATCCGCGTCCATGGACGCAATGGGTTGTTCAGCATTCGGATCCAAGTGAGCCACCGCGAAAGGGTATCTGACGCGCCGTCATCATCGTGGGTCATCTCGAATTTCCGGAGCGTATTGGGGTCATGTCTTCGAAGAGCATCGACCCTGTGCTTTGGCAGATCCTGGGACAAGACTTTCAGCTTAGTTCCCAGTTTCGCAAGCGCTGTGATGACCATGCCTGCCCAATAGATACGATGTGATTCAAGCCCAACCGCAATTACTCGCGCCAAGGTAGCCGTGATGTAGTCGACCAGGCAGTAGTACGAAGGAATCTCAGCCTCGGTGACAGCCGGGCCATCCTCAAGGGATATCCTGCCATCGTAGGCTTGTCCAGACTGAGTTCTGCCTTTCAACTCGTGGGCCTTATGAACGGCGGTCAGTGTGGCCGTTTCCTTCCGATAGATGGACAACAACTTTTGGCAGCTCCGCAGGAGAACGAGTCTGTTGGTTGCTTGTTTGGTCTGCGGATAGCCGGCGCCAACTGTCTGATCATCCAGGCCGCAGATTGCCAAAGCATACATCAACTGGCTAGCAAGTCTTTCGATTCTGGTGAATCCAGAATCACCAATGCTGCTCATCTCATCATGGTCTTTCCCGACTGGATATTCGGGCATGCTGGGCGGAGTATGGGCATCGGCTATGCCATCGACCAGCCGCGAGGCCTCGAGCTCCCAGAGACGTTTCTCGGCCTCGCCTTTCACCCCGCAGCACGACAAGTCGCCAAAGCGCGGTACTCGACCGGCAGGCTGTCGCCCCTCCGGCTCGGTAGGATTCCCATTCTCGCTGTGTGATGCGCCTGCATCCTCGATGCCTTCACGGGCCGTGCGGAGCTGTCTCATCAACGACAGTATCTCGTCTTTCCATGATGCCGCTGGAGCGTCGTTTTGCTGACCATTTTGTGATTTGGGGATATACGGAGCAGCCTCTGTAGCCGCCACCATGGTTGATTACAAAGTTGATCGCGCGACGACCATGTTTGGTCTCGGCGGTGGTGACGAGATTTCTGCAAAGGTCTGGTCCGATTCTCGGAGGTTTCATGGAGCGAGCATGTCGGGTTCATTTTGAGCGAACCGAGGGCGCGTATGCAGGTTATGCACTCATGATTGGTGGTCGCGGTTTGGTGCGAGAAAGGCATGTCAAAATGATGTGCGGCAACCTGGAGGGGAAAGTTCAATACACGGCAGGCACGACAGGCACGACCTGAGATGCATGACAATGACACAAACCCCACGACCCCACTCTCGGCCTGCAGTTTTGCGCATTTTCAATTGCTGCCTGTTTTCTCCGAATTTCTCGACCTCTTCTTTCCCTCGATGGCTCTACCACAGACGGCCGGTTCCTCGAACGTTGAGGTCTTCCGCCGTATCCTTGCCGAAATCCAATCAGCAGAATCTTAACATGAAGCGGCCCTGGATCGGCCCGAAGAAAGCAGAAGCTTGGGCCCGAGGACTGAGGGTTCGGCTGCGAGCTCAGATGGCCAGGTATATGTGGTGGGCAAAGAGGTCCTCCCTGACAGAGGAAGGAGACGTCCATTGCCAGATATTCCAACGGCAGCTCGACAGAGTTCTCCGGCGGACACTAAGCCTTTCAAACGCTGCACTGTGCGCTGGAATCAAGGCTCGACCATGCCGGTTCGCCAAGAGGAGATGCCCAATGAAGACTGGACAGATTGGTCACTTATCCAAGAAAAGGACAATCACCGGTGGGACTTCACACTAGTTCAGGAGCGGAGATTCGACCAGTGGGGTGCCATAAAAGGAGACCTGCTTTATATCCGGACTGGCGGCGCGCTTTGGAACTTACTGCGTGCTCGGTGCCGGGAATTGTTGCGGTCAACCGGCAAGGGCGTTTGGTCAAGTGAGGACGACGAATCAAGTGAGGGCGGTGGCGGGTCGATTGAGGGTGATGCGATCGCAGAAAACAACTTCATGGCACTCTACCATCTAAAGCGAAGCATCACACAGCAGGTGCAGGAAGATCAGCTAGAAAAGCTCTGGCCAGGACTGGAAGCCGATCTCGACACACTTTGGAAGTTCTTGGATCACACCTTTCCCGGCATCGACCAGTTACGGGATGAGGTACTTCGGACGGGGCGAGTCAAGTACGGCGACTTACCCGCTCTTTTTGAACCACGAAGCATCATATACGAGAAACGGCGGATACCACCCTTTGACACAAGCTACGAACAGTGTTTCAGGCTTGTCAAATCCGAGCCGACCCTTAGCAATTACGACGGCGTAAGCACTCTGCGCTTGGCTGTTGAGGAGATTACCTACAGCCGCGACGACTACGCCAGCTTCAAGGAAAACCCAAGGTCAGGCACTTTCTTGGTCAAATCGACTCGCTATATTCGGAGGTTTGATGGATGGAAGAATGTATCAGCTGATGATCTTGGTTTTGTTCCCTGGAGTATGCTGTCCCTCCGAGATCAAGAGACAATCACGGCCCGTTTAGTTGAGAGGGGTCGTACCTACCTTCGGCTTTCCAGGTTACCGTTTAGTGTTTGGGATTACACTGGACCTTTCAAGCTTGTGGATCTTCTAACCGGGGATGGCTCAAAAGATGAGTTGTTACTGTCGTCAAGCGAGAGGATGTGGCAGGTACGTTTCCTCTCCTGTCCCCTTTTTATGCAGAATGTATTCACATTGAAGGGGAAAAACGCAGAAATACGGTCATGAAAGGGTAGTTATCGACACTTATACCTCCAGCCTCAACCCTCAGGTTTCTACCTATTTCGAATATGACCAGGTTAGCGCGCAGACCCTCATCGACGCTTATGGCAGAGCGAGCGCCCGAAATATACGCACTGCCGTCAATATGGGAGCAGGGGAGGGTCCTAGACAGGGCAGTATCGACAACAGGACCAAAGAGCAGTTTCTTATAAGTTGACCCCCCCTGTTCTGGCCCCCCCCCTGTTCTGGAACATTCTGTATCATTCACGACAACTTGCCCACC
>Ga0247763_1001539_pt1 | contig 13035 bp, 15 predicted proteins | sample UWRJL141409B4_FD_179926 | JGI IMG/M metagenome (GOLD analysis project Ga0247763, IMG submission 179926) | Plant litter microbial communities from Arlington Agricultural Research Station in Wisconsin, United States - UWRJ-L141-409B-4 | ecosystem: Environmental > Terrestrial > Plant litter >...
CCCCCCAAAAAAAAAAAAAAGAAAAGAAAATAGAAATGCGTCCTCAAAAAACAAGAGAAAGAACACACACATTCAATCAGGGGCTCAATCGGGGATCGAACCCGAGACCTCGCACAAGCTTTCAAGCCACTTCTTTTTGGAAGTAGAGGGTCAATTTAATGCCCGAAGCGCGAATCATACCACTAGACCATTGAGCCATCGGTGAGAGGGTTGCAGAATATGTGAAACTTTATTCCCTGGGTTTGGCTGTCACCACCACCAGGACCAGGCCACTGGAGGTGGCGACGCTGAGAAAACAAAAAGTATTGTAACTCCTCAACTACCTACCTAATACATGCATGTACCTTAGCTGCCGAAAACAAAACAGTAAAATAAAATACCGACCCAGTCCTTATAGTATGCACACAAATGATCTCTCAACTACCTACCGGTAGGTACCTAGGTAGGTGCCTACCATCGCACATGTTTCCCAAACCCACTATTCTTCGCCTCAACCGGTCTATGAAGGCCATGGCCATGACCATGACCATAATACGCCCTTACACCAGCCGCCTCCCTCCGTCGCCTCTCTCTCTCTGCCAATTCCTTAATCCGCATCCTCTCAAGCTCTTCCGTCTCTCTCTCCTCTCTCTCTTCCTCCTTTTTGTCCCTTTCTTTAATTAATGCTGCAACATGATTACTCTCTCTCTCGGTCATGCATAGCTCAATATATAACTCCCCTTCTGCCTTTAGGTATTCCCTCCATAGAGGCGTGTTCTTTTTCCACTTGCGCGCGACACCCGCCGAGCCAAACACAAAGATGAAACCGCGGTGCTTGTCGTCGGTGCGGATTTTGGCAACGTCCCGAGGCAGTGATATATACACGGTGCGGGTGGATGGGTCGAGCTTGACGGAGGTTTTGTGGCGCCGGTGGAAAGGGTTGCGCCGGATGAGGTCGCGGTAGGCTTGGGCGATCGAGATCTTGTAGAATTCAATCTTGATGCGGTGGCGGTGGCCTTGACGCCAGTCAATGTTGATGCTTCGCGCGCAGGGTGACTGGCAGGAGCAGGCTGAGGAGGTGGTGGTAGTACTGGTGATGCTGGCCATTGGGATCATCAATTGGCGTCAACTTTGGAATAGGAAAAATTCACGCAGGGCTGTGATGTAATTACGGTGTTCCCTCTTCCATTTTTATGGCTCTTGACTGTGGTCCGCATTTCCCCCTACCAAGTTCAAGCAAGGCAGCCATGATCTGCACGGCACGTATGCCCATCATCTGCATCCGCATACTCCGAAGCCAATGAGCGAGCTCGGCTGCCAATTCTGCAGGTCCTTGTGGTGGGTTACACCGTGAGCTGCTGTGTAAAATCGACTTCTACAGCCTGGCATTTCCCCACGCTTCCCCCCTCAAGTATCCTCTCCGTCCCAAACCACCTTTCCCCTCCTTCAAATACCATGTCTCGCCGCAGGTCTAGTTCCGATCCGGACCTAACCGGAGATAAAGCCCACGTCTGGGCCCTCAAGCACCACCGACGCGGCCTCATCCAACGTGTCCTCCCTGCTGACCAAAGACACGCCAAGCGTAAATCCGGATACCGAATCAACCTAGCTGAGCTGCAACGGATGCGTCTTCGAGCGCTACAGATCCAGCTTGTCGACGACGTAGTCAATCTCTGCAGCAACGGCTACAGCCACGACAATAACCGGGAGTGGGAAGATCATCTCGAAGCCTACACCAAGGCCATCCAAGACTACACTTACATGCAGCAAACCGCCACCCGTCACCCCCGGGACCGTGACCCCTTCCTAATTACCACCGAGCGCTGGGTAGACCACTACATCCTCGACCACTTCGTCCAGGCACCGCACCTTGCCTCACAAGACGTATTCTCCTCGGAAGAATGGGAACCCGAATCAGTCTCCAGCCCCATTGGCGGCACCCGTCACGAGACTAACCAAGCGACAGCGCAGCGCGCCTTTCTCGATAGGCTTGGCCTGGCCATTGTTGGCGCTCTGTTTCTCGTCGGGCCCATGTGGTTAATGGTGCTGCACAACACTATGTGGACGAGTCTGGTGTCGACGTCGGTGCTGGTGTTTGTGTTTGGGTTCTTGGCGGCCGTGTATCTGGCAGACAAGGAGAAGGTGTTGGCTTCGACGGCGGCATATGCGGCGGTTTTGGTGGTCTTTGTGGGGTTGGGGGTGGAGAGGGAGTCTGCTTGATCGAGGACTAGAACATGGTATCTAAGTTGTCAGTGCGGTCATTGGGAGGTCAAGGGGCCAATCGCACTCAATTCTCGTGCATGACGGATGTGTTTCCGGAAGATTTGGTCGAATCAATTCGGGGTCGGTTGGTTGCTTGTCCAGAGCACTTTGTGATACGAGAGCACGCGCCGACAATTTGTGAAGCAGTGGTGATGGTGGGTTCTCTTCGCGCCTGCCTGGGAAAGGGAAAAAATTGCCAGGGAGGCACATGGCTGACCTGAAGCTCCGTATCTATCCGCTCTCTCTTTACTTCTTCTGCGAGTACTTGCCGAAGCTTGCGTTTCCGATCAGCAACAAAGTTTGGGCCAAAGCCGCCAAAGTTCTCATTCAATCCACAATCCGATCCATTGGCTTTTATAGAGTTTAGCGGCCGACTTAGGGTGGCGGCCAGCGATCCGCCACTGACGGCAGCATTGTCGGCACAACGAAACTTTAAAAGAAGGAAGCCAAGTACGTATATAAAAACCATCCACCAGCAATCCAGCCGACCAATCCATCGACCCATAACCAAGCTGTGTCATTTCGCCACCATGAGAATTTTGAAGCAGATGTCTCTTGGCGCTCACGTCAAAAGCGTCGACCGAGACTGCTTTCTTTCAGCACTCCAACTAGCTTGTGAGCGAGATCTACCCTGCGAAAGGAACTCACCACCGCCCCCCGAGCAGGCTGAACCCCAATTTGTGAAGTTCTTCCTCGACGACAACAACGGCTCCCTTGAAGTCACCGGAAGAACATGCTGCACTACGGTACTTGAACTAGCAGAGAAAACGCAAGCTGTCGATTTGCTTCTTGGACACGGTGCACATGCTCAGGAAGTTGTCGTCCGCTGCGTGCACTCTACTCAGAACACTGGAATCGGCATCAACACTTCCCAATCCGGGCTGGAACACGGCTATAATGCGGGTGTTCTCCAGTTGTCCGATTTGTAAGGCATTCTAGGCAAGTCTGGAAGATCGTCTCCTCGTTTTTGTGGACGAAATCCGAGGCATCATTGACGTGCTGTTGCGTCAGGGTGTGGAAGTGGATCAAAGGGAGACGGGCGAGAACGGCGAAAAATGGATACTCGGACGAAGCGCTCCTGAGATGGCAGCGCGAAGACTCAACGACGAAATCTCCGAGGAGCTCACTCATCGGTTTCTGAAAGGCGGAGCTGAGCCAGAGCCCCGACCGTTTACGAGGGATACAGTGGCCTGAATTATGCTTGTTCCAACGGACATGTGGAGCTCGTCCAGCTGCTTGACTATGAGATGGACCAGAACAGAAGAAGAAAACAGAGACGGCCATACAGAGTCTCCGGTTGAAGTAAAAGCATCAGTGGGGTATTTGTCAGGTGGTGGGTGATAATTACCGAGTTGTATTGGTCCTTCTGCTGACGATCAAAAAGCTCAGGGGTTGAGAAGTCTCGACCACAGCTCCCGTTCCCCAAGCCGTCGCCACAGAACTCTCACCTCCTGTCGCTATTTCAAGATCCTGTACATCTAGTTAGTTACCTAGGGAACCACGGACGACACGTTTTTTGACCGAGTTTAGGTATGTAATCATGACAGCGTTATTCTCATAAAGAAAAATTCTGCATAGCATCATAAAATTCATCACCAACCACATCGTCCACCTGCCATACATGCTAACACTTAGGGTGTCCAATCCGGGCCTGAGAACATCAAATTAACATCCAAATCCAACCCTATGTCCTCCGGGAGCATCAAGTGGTCATCAAATCTCCTTCACAAACCCCACCTCCACCACGCGATCCATGGCCAGCCGCAGATTCGCAATCTTAGCCCTAGTATTATCGCGAATCCACAGAAAGATGGACAGAACAATCTTGCGCCAAATAGACGACGAGCCCTGCACCTTCATCTGCTCTTTACCCACAATGTACATAATCTTGGATGCATACGCGCGGTCAAGTCTTGCCAGCTCGGCGGCGACTTTTTCGTCGCGAAGCTCAATGGGCGGGTTCATTTCCGACTGTTGGCTGGTAGATTCCTCTGCCGGGCCTGAGGCGGATCGTTCCACCGCCGGTGGTAGGGTGGTGTTGTTGGAATCATCACCTTCGTGATGATGTCCATCGGGGACATTGCCGTCTTTCTCGGTAGCGAGCAAACCCAGCTTCTCCCTTGCCTGGCGAATAATGAACAGGCGCACCTGTTGGTAGACAAGCGCGGCAAGGTCAGGACTAATGACCTCGTCCATAAAGCCATGCTTGATAACCAGGCGATAGCAACCGGGGACAGCAGTGAAGTGGGAGACGGCGTAACGCTCCTCGGGCGGGACAGTAGGGACTTCGACGGGGTGAAGGTGGAAGAAGACAGCAACGTCGGGGACAGCGACAAACTTGCTGACAAAATGGGTAAAGACAGCCGGAGTCAGGACGCCGGTCTTGTCAAAGTAGATGCCCATGCCGCGAATGACACTGAGTCGGTCGCCGCCCCACCTTTCGGTCAGCTCGAGGCGACCTTCTTCGTCTTTGGAGACAAGCTGTGTCGGCTTGAAGCGGTCTTCGGCCTCGGCACGCCACTGGTTCTCTTTGCCAAAGCGCCAGAGAAGGAACAGTGAAGCAAGGGCCCCGGAGACGGTAAGGGTGAACCAGGCACCGTCGGGAACCTTGAGAAGCGCCGAGGACAGGTAAAGTCCGTCCATAGTGGCGAAGAATAGCCACGGGATGAAAACCAAAAAGGGGGACAGTCTCCAGACGAGAAGTGAAACCAGAGTGACCATGCACGTGTCAAAGAACGTGACAAACATGACGCATACGCCGTAGGCATTACCTAGACGCGCGGTATCGCTGTACACGGCAGTGACAAGGATGGCGCCACACATGAGGAGCCAGTTGAGGAAGGGGACGTAAAGTTGACCGTGAAAGACCCGGGATGTGTGCACAACCTTGACCTGTGGGCAGTACGAGAGCTTCATAATCTGACTGATGAGCTGGAAGGTCGCCGTAATCATAGCCTGACTGGCAACGATCGCGGCCAACACGGCGATGATGAGGCTCGGGTACAGCATTCCAGGAGGGACCGAGTTGAAGAAAGGGTTCGAGTACGCATCAGGGTGCACGCTGATGTACGCTGCCTGGCCGATGTATGCCAGCAAAAGGCAAGGATAGGTGTAGCACATCCAGCTGATTTGGATGGCGCGTAGGCTAAAAGCGCCGAGGTCCGCAAAAAGCGCTTCGACGCCTGTAAAGGCCAGCAGAATGCCACCAAGCATTTTCCAACCGTGCGTTTTGTGTTCATTGAAGAACTGGAAGGCGAAGTAGGGGCTGAAGGCTTTCAGGATGCTCCAGTCGAACTGGACGAGATTGTAGATTCCGAATGCCCCGTTGAAGCCAAGCCAGATGATGACAATTGGTGCGAACGTGGTCGCCAGCTTCGTCGTTCCCAGGGGCTGGACGAGAAAGAGAACGATGAGAATGCCGCAAGAGGTTCCCACAACCGTCGAGCTGGAAATGTCATCTTTGACAACCTTCAAACCCTGAACGGCGCCAAGGACAGACTGGGCTGGCGTGAGGACGCCGTCGGCGATAACCATGGAAACGGCTAGGACACCAATGGCCTTGAGGAGAATATGGACGACTTTGCTCTTTTCCATCTGGTAGCGCAGGGTGCGGTTGGGGGTCCTCAGGTCTGCGGACAAGTGTCGCTCCATTCGAACCGTGACTTCTTCGCGTGGGTCCCGGTTGGTGATGTGAGCATATCTCGTGAGTAGAGAATAGCAGCTGAAAGTACCGCCCTCTCCTTCGTTGTCGGCATTGAGGACAATGAGGACGTATTTCAACGTCACCATGATAGTGAGAGACCAGATGATGACCGAAAGAACTTGTATGAGCTCATCATACTCGGGAGGCCCGTCCAAGAAGGTTGAAGAGTAGACGTAGAGTGGACTGAAGAAGGGTTAGAGACGTCTAATCTGGCTTCAAGGTCTGCTTTGACTCACCTGGTACCAATGTCGCCATAGATCACACCAATGGATTGGTATGACAGCCACAACAAAGTCCATCCGCTGAAGATTTGCTTCTTCTTTTCTTGACCCCCTCGCCAATCATCTCCTTCCTCGATATCATGAGTGGTTTCCGTACGGATATCATGGGACCCGCGACGGACATTTCGCCCCTCCAACGAAGCCCTCGAGATATCGCGGGTATGGTAAATACCGCCAGCCATGCCTGTCGAGTGACCTGTAGCTGGTGCGGAGCGAGCCCGCTGCAGGGAATCCTCAGCAATCTTGACAGACATGGTTGGCGGCATCTCATGGGGCGACATGGTGTGGGTATGCAGCATGTCCCTAGGGCGTGATTTTGGTGCGGTTGGGATTTTCTCAGGAGGTGAGCGCGCTCAAGGGTGTTTTTAGTCGTGGCACGAGCCGCGGCCTCGTCACCCAGGGGAGCCTATGTCATGAACAGATCATCAGAGCGAAATGAGGAGCTCTCACTAGATTGAGCCGGGAAGGACAAAGAGAAACGGATTGCTACCCTGAACAACAAGGGACGAGGAAGCCATGCATGTATATGTATAGATAAGACTGATAGATATACAAATGTGATTGGCTACCAGGGGTGATGGTGGTGGTCTGCTTTCCTGACCACCCCTTGTTTACAGAGGGTTGACCGCATGGTGGGTATTTCGTAGCGGGGGACCTCGAAAAGCCGGGACTCTGCTGGCGCTCGACCTCGGTGCCCAATCCGGCGCGACACAAATGGCTCATGACCAAGATTGTCGACTAAGAATTTGGCCTGTTGGAGTCGCACAATCACCTCGCAGCTGCCCGCATTGGGTTTGCTTTGCTGCGCCCCCAATGGTTCCGAACGGGATGTGAGAAGTGCCGCTGCTGGTGGCTGCTTTCGGAGTGGAACGGTTGGAGGCCGCCTACTCCGCTTGGTCGAGCCCCGCAGACGATTACTGTTCGTCAGCGGGTTACCAGTCCTAGACTATCGCTGATGGCGCCTCTCGCAAAGTCGTAAAGCAGTGCAGAGCTTCCGACCTCGGTTGGAACCGGTTTACCTCCCAACAACCCAATTGCCCACGTGCCCACGTTCCATCCCAGTGGCGAAAAGTGGGAAACAGCGTCGGACAACATATGCTATGTTATCAGAGCCCTGCGATTGGATCTTTGTGGGCTCGGGGGTGATGAGCCCGCGCGAAGTTGCTTAATAGTCTCGTTTGCAATGTGGGGGGGTTCTTGAAGGTGTTGATGGGGATATCGCTTGTTGCGAGTCCCTGCCCACCCACTGGCCCAGGGTCTGCTCGTCCAGTGGCGCCTTTCCTTCGGTCCGCTGCGGTCATTTTAAGTTTGGGTCGTTTTGGATGGTAAAACCTTTCCGCCACATCTCGAAATAAAAGCACTTGACTGATCCCATTTTCCGCCGCCTAGCCGAGTCGAAAGTCTCGTACTGGGCGAGACCCATCGTCGACCTCCTTCAAAATTTCTCCGTTCATGTATCCATCAACGAAGCATTCACCGACAAGCTGGTACGTTTTTCGGCCCGGAGCCTCGCGCAGAAGCAAGGGAATGTTGCATCCGAGCAAGACACAGACGATATCTCCTTTTCGCGCATTTCTTGGTGCCATCCCGAGCAGGCCGGTGTGTGTCACCATGAGCTTCATCCCTTTATTTGAAACCGTGTCCCGCGCCCTGGAGAGGAAGCTCTCCCAGTCCGAAGGTTCTGTCACGTTCACCTCGCTGTCAAAGCCTGCCTTTTCCAATTTTTCGAGTACTTTTCGGTGCCATTTAGCTACTCCCAGAACCGCATTTTCTAGGCATATGCCTCGAATGAGCAACTCCCTGTTCAGCTGGAACCACTCTCTGAATTTGACATATACTTGATCCGGCTTCGTAAGCATAGCTTGACAGAGAACCATGAATTCGTGCTCAAACTCTGCCCTCGGTGCTGGGTGTCGGAAGTAACGGTCTTTTCGGTCGAGAACGAGACACCGAGCTACTGTATCCAACAGGCCCAAATACCTGCGGTGCATCCCTTTGGTTTGTTGTTGCTTGCCAAGCCCCCTTGTGGCTAGGCGGTTGACCATGGAAGTAGACTGGACAAGTCCTTCGGGGTAATTGTACCGGACGTGGTGAACGCCACCGAGACCATCAATGCGGCCGAGAGAAACCCCGGCACATAAAATTTGCATCACATCCTCGGAGAACGACACCTGTGGGCGGGCAGTCCCTGAGGCCATGAACGCACAAGAAACGTCCTCGGAATGCAATGGGCGGAAGTTGCCGATATGCTGGCTGCAGCTCTGGCTTGCCATGCACAATACCGGCGGTGAGTACCTCAGCCGGATGCTCCAGTCTGGGATCCAGGACGGAAGGTTAAGACGGTGATCCATGTCCTCATCGGTGGCGTCGCGTGTTAGCTCCGGGGCGATGCATATTATATCCAAGCTCTGGTGGTTTTCAATGAATGATTTCGCAAACTTGGCATACACATGCCGCACGTCGGACTCGTACTCCGGTGCGCCTACCACAGCACGGTCGGTGACGGTAGCGAGGCCGAGGTGTGAGTATAGGCGGTCTCGCGGGTCGGTGACACGCGAAGAAGCCGTGTAGGCCATGAGGCCAATCAGCGGCATCGGTCTCCGGTTGTTATACCACTGCAGGATCCGAAATCGGTTCCAGGCTTTCTCGTAGCTGTCTCTGGATATTATTTTGTTGTTTTGTTGGTGCCAGTCCCAAACGGCGTTTACCGCGCTGGACATGTCTCGTCGACTGATCTCCCGGCTGCCGCAGAAGAAAGTGGCGCGGCGGCACATGAGAAATTCCTGTAAGGTCCATGCCCTTCCCCACCACTCCCTCAGTAGTAATCTCTCGGTCGCCTTCCAGCCCTTCCAGTCGCGCTCGGTCTCCTCGTGGTATTCTGACCACCGCTTCAGCGAATCCTGCTGCGCCAACCGGTGAAGGAAGTCCATGGCGCGGTCACTATCTTCGTAAGCCTCCCCGAGCCAGATGACGGTCCCGCTAGCCTCCCGGTAGATGGTACTCATCAACTGGACCTGAGCACTGCGTTCCACGGGATCGCCTTGGTTGATGCAGATCGAGTCCATCCACCACCAGGTATTGCTGGAAGGCAACTCAGTACGGTGCTCCAGGGACAGCATCGCCCGGAAAAACTCGTAAGCGCTCCGCAGCACGGGTGTGCGGCGCCCGTTGAGGAAGACATAGTCAGACCTTGTCGGTTTGCCCCACACATACGAGGTCGCCGAGAAGCCCGGGCAGTCATTCGAGCCGAGCAGGAAGCGCTTGAGCTCTACCCCGATGCTGTCCTCTTCGAGGCGGTGCAGGCGAAAAAGGCGGATAGCATCGCTGCCGATAGCGGGGAAATAGGGGTCGGAAGGGCGAGGGTCGTGCATGTGCTCAAAGTCTTCCATGGCGTTTGGGATGAGGCTGGCCTTGGCTGAGATTTCTCAGCAAAGGAACAAGATGTGGCGCGTTGGGCGCGTCTCCTCGATCCAACCAGCGGCTGCCGCGAACCTTGGCTTGCTCGGAAGACGGTTTTGATCGGGGACAGGAGTCCAACATCTGGACCACCCCGCAACACCCCTGACGTTGGGCCCAAGCTTTCCCTTGGCAGCCTAAGCTTTTAGCTCCCCCCCCCCCACCTTCAACCCGTCCAGTGTCCCCTGGACCGTCTCCACTCTTCAAAGAGGTACAGTCGGACAACTCATTCTCGCCAAGGCTTTCATATGGCAAAACATCCCACACAATATCATCACCAAGTTCTTAGGTTCCACAATCACACAATACGGCGGGACCACACACCGTCACATTGTCAATGCAAACGCAATTGGTCTCCAATATGGAGACACCTAAATGCAACTTTTCCCCAACCTTTTGACGACTCCGCCCGTCTATTCAACCGTTCGACCAAGCGCGTGCTATCCATCTCTACGCTTATGGCGCTCGCTCAGTCAAGTTGGTCAACCGTCGGGCCGCCACCGTTTCCAACGCCCTTATCTCCAACCACCGCTGCTCCGTCGGCTTCCGAGACCTCGAATCGCCAACCAAACTCATCTTGGATCTTACCAAGTTGGATGCCCTTAAGCTGAGCCAGCAACTTGACGCAAAGCGCTCCGGGTTCCCCTTGGTTTTCCTGAATGTAGGTGATGGTCTGCTCATCGTCCTTGAAGGCCACACGCGCGTGCGCCTCAGCTGAAGCGGGCAGCGAATAAGCAGACCCGCGGCTCGCATGACGCGTGATAGAGCGAATAGGGACAAGGGCAGCTGCGGTACCGGCGGCCATGACCTCCGTGAAATTGGGAAGCTCAGAATACTTGATCTAAAAGCAGCTATGTCAGCAGATCCCCTTATTCGACGGTGGCTGCGAGAATTTCCAGTCTCGCTGCTGTGTAACACCAATCACCTACGCCTCTTGGTACCCGAAATACGCCGCCGGAATTATCCACTTACCGAACGTCTCTCCACCTTCCACCCAAAGCTCCGCCCGATCTGTTGGATGCTGTCGCTCGTCACACTGTTGATGACAGCCTGGCTGTCTGGCACGACTAGAGTCACGTTCTCGCCATCAACCAAAGCACCAATGAAGCCACTGGTGCTGAACTCATCCACCTCTTCGTGGCTCTTGCTGTCCAAATGCAGTGTGATACCATAGCCCTCATTATGCGCCTTTTCGCTCCACCGCAGCACGGGGGCGTAATTGCCTCCCACCTTGGCACTCCCCGTCCCGTTAGGAGCTGCACGATCAAAGTCGTCCATGATGAGCGCCTTTACGGGGTGCGTACCGTGGTACACACCCGTGGGAAGCACGAATACGCAGAAGGTGTACTCCTCGGGTGGGTTCAGACCAAGCTGCGCGCTGCTGCCGTAGATCTGGGGACGGATGTACATGGCAGCGCCCGTCTCGTGGGGCGGCACAAACTCAGCATTGAGGGCAACGGCCGCCTTGACGGCAGACAAGAACAAATCGGTCGGCACGGTGGGGATGCTTATGAACTCGGCGCTGTGCTGCAGGCGGGCTGCATTGCGGTCGGGGCGGAAAATGGCAATCTTTTCATCGCCTGGCATGCGGAATGCCTTGAGGCCCTCATATGCTTGCTGGCCGTAGTTGAGCGCGGGCGCCATCCCGTGGATGCGCATGTACGGGTCGGCGACGAAGGTGAGAGGACTCCATTGGCCAGTTTTGACCGAGTAGTGTGATTCGATATGGCCATTGACTGTTGCGGGGACGAGCACCCCGAGAAGTTAGCAACGGAAGAAACTGTGGCGCAGGAGACAGGAGGTAGGGTAGAAGGCGCAACACACCCTCGCGGACGCGGAAGCCGACGTTAGACCAGTCAATAGTGTTGACGGGCGGGGGAGGGAAAGTCGCCATGGCGTTTAGCAGGGTCGGGTTGTGCGTGGGGTATTGTTTGCCAAGCTTCGAAAGTTGGAAGGAGTAGCCCACAGAAAGCGCTCGAGGCTGGAGAGTACCCAAGAAGATCAATTGAAGTTGCGGCAGGAAACTGCAGAGCGACAACTGTCGGTGAGAGGGTGGACGGTAAGCACGAAAATTGTCACGACACACTTTTTCCCGCGAAGTATCCCCGAGCCCAAGACCACATAAGCTCCGATTGTCGGAAACTGCGGGGCAAGGTTGCCGAGCGCCAGCACGGAGGGTCCAAGCTCTAGGTGCTGATCGCTGAAAGCATCCCCGCAGTGATGTCATGTTCTAAACCCGGGGGCCCGGCCCGGCTCTTCAACTCGTTGGTTCTACACGTACCTGTATTGAAGCAATGGTACCCAGACAATAGCAACAGAGTTTGCTCTCGGAAAGTTTTGGCTTAATAGGACTATGATCTTTCCGATAAAGGAATGATCTGATCAATCCACAGAAGAATCGCATAGCACATTCGTCCGTATCAAGAGAAAGATGCGAGGTTGCCATTTTTTTTGGACGAGAAAAGTAGACGCTCCTGTCCAGTGCCCCCATATTATGACCGAGGATTCCACCGTCCCAGCGCCGCAACCCAAGGCTGATCAGGCGGCCTAATTCCGTTGAGCCATCAGCGCGTACACCATTGTCTTCAGCGTCGTCGAGTAATCTGTCAATGTACTCGCCAGCCCCAGAGAGGTGCAGGATGTGGGCGATGGCGGAATGAACACCGAGAAGGCGAGGGGAGGGTGGGTCAATATCCCGGTTCCTAGCGAGATAGAGAGTCCGAATAAGAGGAAGATCGGGGTCAGGACTGAGAATACTGCCACGGGGAATGAAGGTGTCTATGCGATAGGTGGGGCTCGCCCGGGATAGCTTCAAAGAAAATCTCAAAGTTACCGAACAACTCATGGAGACTCTGAGTTAAAGTCAAGGCGTTTCGCGGACGGTCAATGTCTGGGCCTTCGATAAGATTGACAACGCCCTTGTCAAACATGTTAAGAATGGCAAGGGCAGCGGCCTCTTTAGATGTATCCTTGATCAGTCGTCAGCAACTGTGTCCATCTAGCAAGGGGGTTTTGATGATACCTCGCTGCTGATATCGTGCTGGTGACTGCCATGAAACCGAGTGAGGGAGTGCGAGATGATATGAGCCACCTGTAGCGGTTCAGCTCGGTTTGGATCATCGCTCAGCAGGACCCTATCGTCATCCTGGGCAAGATTTCCGTGAAGTCTTGTGAGTTCCAGCGCTTTTTCCCGGTCGAACCTCCGAGACACAACGCAACGGTGGCGGTCTCGCATGAGACACGCTCCACGGAGATTGGAGAGCCGCCGTAATGTCCCGACAAACGTTTGATCTGGTTCAGCTCCGTGAGCACTTTGAATGTCTGAATGATACGCTGGGGAGGGTTGGGGTGTTT
>Ga0247763_1001540_pt1 | contig 13032 bp, 13 predicted proteins | sample UWRJL141409B4_FD_179926 | JGI IMG/M metagenome (GOLD analysis project Ga0247763, IMG submission 179926) | Plant litter microbial communities from Arlington Agricultural Research Station in Wisconsin, United States - UWRJ-L141-409B-4 | ecosystem: Environmental > Terrestrial > Plant litter >...
TCGAGTCGGGGGGTTTGCCCGGGGCAGCAAATCGCAAGGGTCGGGGCCTGTTTTTGTTTCTCTCCATCAGTTAAAGGGCTCTCTCGTTTTACTGATTTGATCTGATCTCTGTTGATCCGATCTGAAAAGAACGGGAAGGGAAAAAAAAAAAAGGGAGTGAGAGAGAAACGGAGAGAGGGGGAGAAAATACCAAACTCGCAATATACACCATGTTGCTTAAACTCCCTGGACAGGGCCATACGCGCCGACTCGGCCTGGCAGCGATAACTTCCAAAGCGAAACTCCACCAGGGCTCGCTCTTCGGTTCCCATGGCGGCGGCGGCGGATACCGCGGCGGTAATAACCTCATCGACCTGGAACTCAATCTTGCTGGCAAAATAACTGAACAGAGACCGTTCGTTGACCAGGCTGCGTGGTCCGCTAATGATCAGGACGCGCGACTTGCGGCCGCCCACATCGACTTCGCCAGAGCGAATGCGGTTCCAGACCACATGGCCAACATAAAAGGGCCGGCCGGCGACGACGAATCCCGTGCTCTGGTACCGGTCAAAGAACCGCTTGGCCGCGACGCGCTCAAAAAACACCACTTTGGCCGCACACGTCTGGTGGCCACGAGACGGCTCCGGTCCATTGATATGTGTAGCGTAGATGCGGCCCATGTTGCGAATGCTAGCGAGTAAAAGGTGCGTGGTTAGGTCGGGGCTGAGACCGGTGATGAAGACACTGCAGTTCTCTTCCTCGGGGATGAGCGCGGATCGGTTCCTTTCCAGATCCGGATTCCCACGATAGTTTGGAGAAAAGCCTTTCACCATGAGGTCGAGCGCTTGGCGAGGGGAGCAACCGTTTGGGGCACAAGACACCATGGGGTGGAAGACGTGATCGTTTCGGTAGTTGCTGTTGTTACTGCTGCCGTTGCTCGGACCGCCACCGGTTGACATGATGGAGGGATACGCGGGCATCATCACCGTCGTGCTCAAGCTGCTGCTGGTGCCGCCGCTAGCGGTATACGCGGGAGCAGGAGGTGCAGGATCATGATGATGATGATAATGCTGAGAGCTGCTGCTACCATCACCACCACCCGAGAAGGCTGGAGCAAACACAGGAAGTGTCAGTCGCGGTGGGTGAAGAGAGTGAGGTTGTTGGGTGACGAAACTTGTGCCGGTATTGCCGTTACCATTGATGGCCGCAGAGAGGATCGGGTTCCGGACAGCGCCGCCAGGACGGCTTCCAGAAGAGGGAAGCACATGGCAGGCCCTAACCCCCCATCGTTGCGCAAAGGGATCCGCGGTGCCTTCCAGAATGTTTTGTTGGACCGGCTGCCACGAGTTTCGGCGGGGTGACGGCTTGGCCGCCGCGGCGGTTGGGGGAGCAAAGGGTGCGCCAAAGGTTTCCTGGCTGGCTTCCATGAGCGGCGTCTGTGCTCGCGTGCCCTGGGTGGTCGAACTGCCCATGGCAAAGGCGCTGTTGCCGATTAGAACTGAATTGTCTTGACAGAAGCTTTCAAGATTACTCCAGTGCTGCGGAGTAGAATGCCGTTGGCGTCCGGGTGATGCGTGGATTTGGAGGGGGTGCGGCTCACGCCAGGTCACAACTGGGCTTGCCTGAGGTCCAGAGTGGTAGAAAGTAGAGTATTGGTGCTCGGGTCTGTGGTTGTGAGCTTGGGTGTGGGCGCTGATAATATTCCCGCGAGGAGGAAGAGGAGGAGGAACGGGGACAGCCACAGAATGGCGGCGAAAGTCAATAAAGGCGGGAGGCGGGGCCGAATCCCTCCCAGTAGTTAGAAGGCCGCGACGGGGCTCGGGGCGGGTCCCGGGCCCGGCGTTATAAGCGGATACCCCGTACCCTGATGGCTGTGGCTGATAACGGGGTGTCTCCGATCCGTTGCACGACGGCCCCTCACTGGAGGAAGAACTGGCAAGACTCAGACGCGAGAGTTCATCCGCAGGAGCATCGAGAACCGAATCAGCCTGACGTTCTGATGGATCTGTTGTAGTTGTGCCTAGGGTGGTTGAACCAGATAGTGCGCTATTGTCCTGTGCTGACGGGGACGATCGGCGTGAGTTGCGTGTTGCCTTGTCTTGCGCCAGTGCTTGGCCTTCATGATGAGCGACAGTCGGTCCCTGACCAGTCATGATGACGATAGCACGGTTTGTCGTTGCAGTTGGACGTTCTCGGAAGGTGAGGAATATCTTCAAGTGGCGTCTGGTCCAGAGGGAAAAGTTGGCGTGTTCGACAGAGAGGCCAAAAACAAGAAATCACAAGAGGACAATTATCGTAGAAGTGCAAGAATTTATAGTTCAGGGCTTCGTTTCACACTGCTTCTCGTTCCATCTCGGGCGTGCTAAAGGCACCTGCGGTCTCCAACAAGTCTCATTCATGTCTTTGTATACAGTGCTGAGGATGGCCAAGTTTTCCCGAGACTTTCAGGCTTGGATCGAGTCTAGCCGTTGTTGTGCGCAAGTGTGCGGTGATATTGGGCCAAAATTTAAGGGAATTCAAAGTGACGAGGCGTAACAAGGTTTTATTCGGCTCTTGGATTTGGCTGACTGGGATGTCTGAGGCATAGTCGTGATAGAAAGACGAAGGAGGGGCAAAAAACCAGCATGGCCTGTGGAAGGAGCGATGTAGAGACACTGGTCCAGGAATCAGGACAAAGGGAAAGAGCAACTCTAGACGAATACTGTGCGCCTGAGATTCCGACACAGACGCTGCTTCAAGGCAGGTGAGACTTGTGAGGCTTTGCTGCTGGTCGAGATTTAGGTCAAGACTAGACTCTCCGAAGAACGGCCTTTCAAACGCCAACAGTAGTTTGTCTCGGCGATGACGCACAGCTTCTCCACTGTGCCTCGTCGGCCTTCCGCCTTGGAGGTGCCTGGTGTTGCATTCAACCAACGTGGGGGGTCGTTTGTGCTTGCACCGTACCTTACATATCTCGGGGAGGCCCAAGCAATGCAGTACTTGTTGTGTACTGCAGCATGGCTGGCTACCAAGGTATCTATTGAGGTGCGAGATAAGGCAACCCGATAGCGCACTTGGATTGTGGCGCAGATTTCCGTACGCTTCGCTGTCACCGCCGTGTTTAGACAAACAATGAGTGCCGCGCCATCGAGCAAGCCCTTTGGCAAAAGCTCACAATGGGGATACAGCGAAAAGCTACCCCTGAAGGAGCGGGTGGTCCAAATAGATGTCTTGTTTGTCGGGTTTAGGTCAGACTGAAGCTCACGCCCAAAAAGCATATCTATCCCGTTTTAACACAACTTCTTACCGACGGTATGAATAGGGCACGAATTGTTGGTCACAGATTCAGTCAGAGACACGCATCCCAGAACAAAGGGTGGACGCGAGAACCCCGTTTGCATCTCGGTCGACTATGCGCGTGGCGAATCTACATGGCCGCCCGTGATTGGAGGAATATCTCCGAGATGTTTGCGGAAGTTCACTCAACCTAAGGCACAGAATACCTTCGACGGACGTGTTTGAAGATATAAAGAAGTTCAGGTTCTCAAATATAACCCAGACTTGGATTCCCAAATCCGGGCAGCTAGTCTTTTCGACAACTGCATGCATATCTCCTGCATGACGCGGGAAATTTGTTGGCCTGACGTACGTCCGACTTGAGCTAGCAGGGGTAAATACTCAAACGGTTGGGCATCGGTTTGCGCTAAACCCACAACATCCACCCCCCATCATACTTTGTAACGATCCTCTTCCCCGTTTGCCTCTGTTGAACACTCCGGATTTATCGCCTCGACACGCAATGGAGCCCCAACTCGGCGAGGTAATCCAGGCGCTGCACCGGGACCTGGCCCGCAAGTACGCGCGACATGGCGCCAAAATTCAAGAATTCTGGCGGTCTTTTGACCCGGCCCACCGAGCTCGATGCATGAAGGCAGGTGCGATGAACGGCATCGTATTGCAACACCCCCTCGATCGCGCCATGGGAAACGTCTACAAGATTGTTCCGGACTGGAATCTCCGCGACATCACTTCCAGCCCCGACAAGCTGCTGGACATGCTCGAGGACCGCACTTCCAAGACACTCTGCGAGCAATTCCTCGAGGGTGTAAACGGAGAACCTGGCGACCGGGACCTCATCCACGAGATGATGCGCACCAGGAACCTCCGCCATATCGACCCTTTCAAGGACTGCTACACCTTCTTCATGGACGATAGTTCATACGGTAAATCCTTCAGGATCCTCCAGAAAAAGAAAGAGACGCTGGCCGGCTTTGCTCCTGCTATTCGAGCCGGCGTGTGCATCCCCCAGTCTCATGGTGAGCTCGTCCTCCACCGGCAGGACACTCTACTCCAGTCCCTAGTTATCATCATCGACGATATCCTGGAGGAAGGCTCCAAGACCAGGAAGCAGGGCAATGCCCCGAAGGCTGATAACTCTGCCGCCCTGGCCGGTGCATTCTCCAAGCTCTCCACCCAGCCCAAGCAAGGAAAACTCTCCATCCATGATCTTATTTCGAGCGTCCAAGACTACCGATCAGCGCTCGAGGAGAGGCTCGATCTGGTCTCATCGGAACCGATCGTCTTAGCTCATGACGTCAACCACTACTTCTTTACCAGACCCGAGCTCGTTCCCGATGAGAAGGGGCGGATCCCCGGCGTCCACACCGACGATTATATCAGCGGTGCGGTGCTTGACGCTCTCCGGAATGCTGTCCAAGCGTCTGCCACTTGGCAGTACATCGACCAGCTTCTCGGACTCCTGAACACGAACCCGGACAAGGTGTACCGCCCCATCATCGTCCAGGAGATCTCCAACCTCTGCCATCTCGAGTACACTCGCGCACAGCAGGCGTTCAAGCGCAGAGTCCAGACGGACTTGGGAATGAAGTGGTTCAAGCGTGTCTCCAACGTTTACGACAAAGCTGGCAATGTCCGAGTCACCATCAAAGGCAACCCCGAAGACCTCACCCGGTCTGATCCCCAGCTTCATTACCTGCTGCGGCTCTGCCAGCCAGAAACCACCGCCGCCAAGGCCATTGACTGGCTCCAGAAGCTGGGCGATCTCCACAGCTCCCATCCCGAAGAACGGGACAGACTCCAAGCGCGAGAGGTCGAGTCCCTTGCAAATCTTGCCATCATCACCGCCTTCATATCCGACATCACGCCGACCATCTCCATGCCAGCTGCTTCAAAGAAGAAGAGCCAGTTATTTGTCTCACGGGTCCATGACCTCGAGGCGGAGCTCAACCTGCTCAAGAAGGACCTTGATCTCCTTGATTTCGCATCTCCCATTGACAACCTCCTTGAACCGGGCATGGCCGAAGGGGCACTGAAAGCCCTTGATGACTTCATCGTGGATAAAACCGGCACGAAGCTGGGCTTCCTATACCAAGACTTGATCCAGGACTGCCTCGCCGAGCTCAACCACCAATATCAACAAGCCAAAGCCCGTCTGACCAAGACCGAAGTGCCTCCGCCCCTCCCGTTGACGGTACCCGAAAAGCCCGAGGAGCGTATCCAGCACCGTCGCCAAAAGGAAAAGACCCGGACAACCAATACGTCTGATTTTGAGATTCGCGCTTCGGACAAGAAATATACCGACGACGATTCTTTGTTGAAGACGGTGAAAGAGGAGATCAAACCAGCCCCAGTCTACAAAGTCAGCTCCGCCACCGCCCAGGTTTTCTCCTCACTGTTCAAAAAATCCCTAGCACGCAGCCCCGTCAGCTGGGTTTCCTTCACAGCCGCCATGGCGGAGCTAGGGTTCTCCGTCGTGCCCAAGTTTGGCTCGGTCTTTACGTTTTACCCTCCTCCGCCTTCTTCTTCTCCCCCTCCCGAAACCCCCGAGGCTGTGCAGCAGCAGTCCCCCAACCCCAAGAGGCGGCCTCTTACGCTTCACCGACCGCATCACTCTCACATTGAAGGCTGTCTGAGCCTGATTTATGCGCGGCGGTTGGAGAAGGCGTATGGTTGGGGTGAGGATACATTCAAGACTGCTTGAGGCCAGGCTGTGTCTGTCTTGGATTTTTGCATGGACGTGAATCTCTCGATATGACTAGGTACCTACTTGTAGGCAGGCAATGCATGTACTCGGGAAGGGGAACGAGGAACCATGGGTGGTTCAGGTTGACGCTTTGAGAGATGTGCATTATGTATCTCAAGCATATCATGGATGGACCTATGTCAAACCTACCGCTGATGGACATGATTTTGTGAGACGATTAGAGCTAAGAACGTGGGAAATAAAACGCTTGCTAGTCTACGTGTAGGTAGTCGTAATACTAGCTTGTTGATGATAAACCTGACTCTACACGGTGGGAATTAGTTTAATTACCTGTGGTTTAATGTGCTGATGATGGTGATTGAATTTATCTTAACGTTTGTTGAACTGTAAGAAAAAGAGGTTCCTACAAGAAAAACTGCGAGTGCATCACACCCATTCTATTCCCCAGGTTTACTTGCATAAAGGTCTTTGCCACCCGCCTCCTTTTTGCCACCACCCACTGAGCTGCAGGACTTCGGCAGTACGGCAGCCGGCCGATGCAGCGAGCGAGTGGGTGGGCCTGCCGGCAAGAGAACCCCGCCTGCCCCGGACTCACTCCATTCCCAAAACTACCACTATAGCTACCCAGCGGAGATAGCGTCGGATGTGCGCATCCGCAAAGTTGGTTAGCGGTCCCCGCCGCTAGTTTACAAACTACCAGGGGGGATAGTGGGGTGTTGGAAGCGGAAGGCGTTAACCCCGACCGAGATGACGAGACTTTTTCAAAAAAAAAAAAAAGAATTTTTCTTCTTTTTCTCTACTTTCCTTCTTCCCAGGGTTATAGCACCTTTCTTTGTTCTAACCTTCATTGATACCGTGCCTCCGCCCCTCCTCCGGATTGGCGGCGGTGCTGATACCAATGGCAACCCCGACCAGTGCTGCTGCGATCGAGGAAAAATCCTTGGGCGGCGCGGCCCAGTCGCCGACTTCGGATAGCGAATCGGTACTCAGCCAAGTCGTTGAAAATGCGGGCGTCGGCGCCGACGGCGAAGAGCAGCCAGTGGGTCTGCCGCTTTCCAAGGCGAGATGCATTGCGTTGGTGATCACAGTGACTGGTGCGGCGTTTCTGAATGTAAGTCTTTGTTCGGTTCTCAGTCTCCGGAACTGTTTATCCGTAGGTAGCTGACGAGAGACACCAGACAATGTCCGCCCAGGCAGTGGTAATCATCTTGCCGACAGTTGGACGAGATCTGAATATCCCAGAGGCTCGCGTGCAGTGGGTGGTCTCGGCATATTCGCTGGCCTTTGGTTGTTTCTTATTGCTCTGGGGAAGGATTGCAGATATATATGGCCGTCGCAAGATTTTCATCTGGGGGTCCGCCTGGGTCGCCATCACCACAGCCGTCAACCCCTTTCTGCCGAATGAAATTGCCTTCGACTTGTTCCGAGGTCTGCAAGGCCTGGTAGGTCCAGCTCTTTGCTCGAATCGAAAGCTCAGTGTTAACAAGAGGATTAGGGAGCAGCTGCGAATGTGCCAACAGCAATAGGGATATTAGCGGCAACCTTTCCCCCGGGGAAGGCGAAGAACTACTCGATCAGTTGCTATGGTCAGCCTTATATCCCAAACTATACCCGTATCGTGAGCTGACAACTATCTAAACAGCCGCCGGCGCTCCATTGGGCGCAATCTTTGGTAACCTCATCGCAGGCCTTGTTGCAAGTTTTGCATCATGGAAATGGGTGTTTGGTGTCATTGCTATCATGGCCGCCACCATCACTGTTGCTGGAATCCTCATCATCCCGCCTCCGAAACATACACTTCACGAAGAAGGAGCCAGCGCCAAAGCCTCAGTCGATTGGCTTGGCGCGTTCCTCATCACGGCCGGTCTCTTCGCCCTCTTGTTCGCGCTCACCGAGGGTAACGTTGTGGGTTGGTCAACGCCATGGATCCCTGTGCTTATCGTGGTCTCGATTGGCCTGGTCGCACTCTTCATCTATTGGCAGCGGTGCCTCGAGAATGGAGGAACCCGCGCGCCCATTATGAAGGTCTCAGTGTTCCACAGCAAACGATTCAGCGCTGCCATGATGACGATGGCGCTGTTCTTCAGCAGTTTCAACGGGTTTCTCGTGTATGCGACCTACTTCTACCAGGACTACCAGGGCCTGTCGGCACTCCAAACGACGTTGCGATTCATCCCGACAGGTGTTGTCGGTGCCATGACAGCCGCCGTCGTTTCGCAGCTCCTGGCCATCATCCCAGCATACAGAATGCTCGCCGTGGGCAACCTATGTCTTTCCATCGCATGTCTGCTCTACGCTGTTCCGATTCCGTCTGACACCATCTACTGGGCGTCGGGGTTTCCAGCCATGGTTCTGTCGGTGTTTGGCGCAGATGTGGCGTGGCCTTGCTTGATCTTGTTCACAAGTCTCGCGCTACCGCAGGAGGACCAGGCGTTGGGCGCTGCGCTCGTCAACGCCATGGGGCAGGTAGGGAGGGCGGTGGGGTTGGCGATTGCGACGGCCGTTCAAACGGCGGTCATGGCGAGGGAAAGGGGCGTTTCGGTTGAGGAAGTAGGGCGCGTTGAGCAATGGGAAGACGCGTCATTGTTGGGTATTCGCGCAGCATCCTACTTCAACGCTGCATTGGGCATATGCGCACTGTTAGTCGTCCTGGTAGCATTTCGAAGTTCTGGTATCATTGGAAGAGCGGGAGGAAAATAGCATTTTCGGGTCATAACTCATCCTGGACCTGGGGCCTCTAATCAGCGGGCGTTTCCGTTTGCAGCAGCCCCGATAGTGACAAGCGCGCGTTTCTGTTCATCCCACACTGCCAGCTCTTTTCCGCTTCCTTCTTCAGTTTTGCTCTTGGTATCGCTATGTTAGCACGTTCTAGTGAAAGGCCTAAAGGTCTCATGAATAGCCTTGGAATCCTGAGTGTGGTCTAGCCGGCTCGCTGTCTACTCCTGTTTTGTGACCCACTTGGAGCCAATAAGAGCGCCGTGTCTTTGGCCGGGTGAATAACATGGCATTTGCACCTGCCTAATCCAGACATAAAGGATGGGCCACGCAAGGCATGACGATGCCGCCAAATGTAAATTTCTGGCGCTGACTAACCACCGTGCCGAGCACAGGAGCAATGCAGCAAAATGTGCCGTTTGACCTGCTGTCAAGACTCCGTCATGTTCTTTTTGCACCGTTGCCCATCCAAGGCACAAGCACTCACTCACCCCCGATCAATGACATGAACAGCTCTCGGAATATTTGCAACGATGCCTCATTCGGGCCCGGGGTTCACGGCCCGGAGTGTCGAGGAGGTTTCGACTTCACGGGTAGTGTACCACTCCTCGGGATCCCCAATGCGCTATGTGACTGATCGATGCGAAACAGTGCTCTTCGAAGAAAGTATTCTCTCGATCCTGCCCTCGACTTGTTTCCTCCTCTTAGCCCCCCTCCAAACCTTCAAGATATTCAAGAGCGCTACCGCCGTGAAGTCTTCGTTGCTTTGCATCGCCAAATTGGTTTGTGTTCAGCGCTCATCACCGTCGGTAACTCTTGGCTTACCTTGCTCCATAGCTAGCAATCTGCATCTATGGTGGCCTACAACTCGCGCTACTCGTTCTACGGTCCTCGCCATCCTTTTACTCGAGTCAGTTATCGGTTGCCTCCTCTGTCCTCGGCCTATGCGTCGCTCTGGGCCTCGCCGTCTTGTCCCCCATCGAGCACAGGAAAAGCCCGAGACCCTCGTTCTTCATCATCACGTACCTACTTTTTTCTGTCACTTTCGATGTTGCTCGCACCCGAACAGCATGGCTTCTCGCTTCGAATGACCCTGTCGCCGCAGTCATCACAGCCTCGCTTGTTTCCAAGCTTACAATTCTTGTCTTGGAAGCTGTCGATAAGCGAGGGATACTAGTCGAGTCGTATCGCTACCTGTCGCATGAGACGACCAGCGGTCCTTTGAATCGTGGAGTCTTTTGGTGGTTGACTCCTCTCCTTGCAGACGGGTGGAAGCGTGTCTTGTCTGTCAGTGATCTCTTTTCCATCAGTGAGAAACTCGCCTCTGTCAGAGTTGAACAAAAGCTCCGGGCTGTGTGGGAAAAAGGCAAGTCCCCTCCCTTCTCGGCACACTTCATGTTTCTGACGAAAGCTACCATCTCAGATCATTGGAAGGGGAGAAATAGCCTTGCGCTGTCAACCATGTGGGCTTGGCGATACGAGATCGCGAAGATCATGTTTCCACGGTTCTGCGTCGTCGCCTTGCAGCTGTCACAGCCTTTCCTGATTCAACGAGTGATTGAAACCCTTTCGGACCCGGATAGCATACAGATGAGGAACCACGGATATGGTTTGATCGGCGCTGTGGCAATCGTCTATCTGGGAACAGCGGTAAGATAACAAACCGGACGAAGTCAGGAATGGCACTGATGAGCGGGTCACGCCAGGTCGCTACTGGGTTTTACCAGCATCTTGGTTTCCGCCTTATGGCCATGATTAGAGGAGGGTTGATCTCTCTGATTTACCGGAAGGGTCTGCAGCTGCCATCCAGCGGTGCGAGTGATTCGCCAGTTATGACGTTGATCGCAACCGATGTCGAGAGAATCTGCGAGATTTGGCACTTGATGATTCTAGAAGTGGTCCCGGGCTCAATTCAGTTGGGAATCGCCGTCTGGCTGCTTCAACGGCAACTAGGTGCCGTCTGCGTTGCCCCTGTCATCTTGGTGTTTTGTAAGTTTGCTGGCCGCCCTTCCCTACGTCTTTCTGACATCCGGCACAGTGGTCACCGCTGTCACCCTCAAAACTGCCACGTACGTCACGGCTCGACAAAAATCATGGTTTGAGTCTATTCAAGACAGGATCAATTTCACGACACACATACTAGGCTCCGTGAAAAGTGTCAAGATGCTCGGCCTAACCGAGAAGTTCGAGACAATGATTCAAGCACTTCGAGACACGGAGCTTGAGGTCTCCAAGAGGTTTAGGAGGCTCTCAAGCTTCAACATTTGCCTGGGTAATATCATCCTGACATTCCGAAAGGTCTAAAATACTAACCTAGGTGTGCAGTGAACGTCCCAACAGCCTTCTCCCATTTCTTCACCTTCGCTGCATTTGCCATAGCCGCCGAGCTGCAAGGTGTGGACTCCTTCTCCGTCACGCAGGCGATTACCTCACTCTCGATTCTAAACATCCTCATGGATCCACTGGGGCTTCTCATCTATGTGATCCCTCAGGGCTATGCCGCGTTGGGGTGTTTTCAGAGGATTCAAGACTTTTTGTCCACTGATAGCTGGGAAGACCAACGACAACCAGCCGCCGAGGCTAGGTCCAGTCTGGAATGCCCCGGGGTACCCGAAGCGAAGATCGGTGATATCCCACTTACCACTGAGGCCATCTCTAAATATAAATCCAGTCGCATCGTCGTCAAGGACGCCGTCTTCGGTTGGAAGGATTCTCCCGTCGTGAACGACGTCAACTTACACATCAGCGAAGGTATGAAACTGACGCTCATTCTGGGTCCAGTGGGCTGTGGAAAATCAACTCTTTTAAAGGGGCTTCTTGGGGAAACTAGTATCCTGAGCGGCAGTGTCTGGGTCCGCACCAAACAGATATCCTTTTGTGACCACAACCCCTGGCTGACGAGTGGTACCATCCGTGACAACATTGTCGGGCATTCAGAGTTTGAGAAGGGCTTTTATGACGCTGTCATTCACGCATGTACCTTGGATATAGACCTAGAGAACATGCCCGATGGAGATTGCACAGCGGTGGGAAGCAAAGGGGTAACCTTGAGCGGGGGGCAAAAACAACGGATTGTAAGCACACATATTTCATCGTCTCAGGTCCAAGCTTACGCTGCCATAGGCTATTGCCCGAGCTCTCTATGCACGCAAAGAAATTGCCATCTTCGACGACGTTCTCACTGGGCTTGATTCCGTTACCCAAGTTGTCCTCCTGAAGAGGGTGTTTGGTCGTAACGGCTTGCTTAGGAAGCTGGGAACGACCACAGTCCTAGCAACACATGCCGGTACGTTTGTCCGCGTGTTTGATCTCCTCGACGCTCCAATCTGAAGCGTGAATCTAACCAAAGCCAATGAATCTTAGTTAATCAAACCAACATTGCCGACCATGTCATACTGCTCGATGATCGTGGGAGCATCCTAACGCAAGGGGCTCCCGAAGGTCTGTCTGTTCCTGATGACTTCGTTACTCCGGCACCGGAGAAGAACACCGGCGCTCCGACCACGCCTGGCGCTGTCTCGGATCCTGCGCCTATTCCCCAAGCCGAAGACAACCTGGCCGAGCAGCGGCAAGTCGGCGATATTTCTATTTATAAATACTACTTCGCTTCCCTCGGCTGGATCGGTCTTGCTATTTTCTTGGGTTCAGTCTTTCTGAATGCCGCGTTTGCATCTGTGAAATGTGAGACTCCAGGGGCTTATGTCTTGGATCAGAGAAGCTAACTGAGGCAGATGTCTGGCTTACCCTGTGGTCCCAGAATAACAGCAAGACGGGAGGGGTCAATCTTGGCTACTGGTTAGGGCTGTACGGCCTCTTTGGAATTCTTGATAGCATTTTCCTCATCTTTGCAGTTTAGTAGGTCTTATCGCCAACCATTTCCGCGCCAGCCCTATCTCTCGAGGTGAAGTATCTGACATCTCCAGCTATCTATACGTGGTCATTGTGCCAAGGTCTGCACAGAATCTCCACTGGGTTGTTCTTAAAGCGGCAATGAGGTCAGTGTTTGTCTGTGCTCCCAGCAATATCTACCTAGCTAACGTTGCGTATTTAGGGCCCCAATGTCTTTTTTATCCCGAACAAATACCGGCAGTTTGATAAATAGGTGAGTTGTGCAACCAGGCTTTTTGATACCTCCTGAGTGCTCACCTCCAGGCATAGGTTTAGTCAAGATATGAACCTTGTAGACAGGACGCTTCCGGCAGCAATGGTCAATGCGGCTTTCCGTAGGCTCTCCTGCGATCTAGCTCTTGTGGCACTTACTCACGGGATTAGACCTTGCTGGGTGCCTATCAGTTGCAGCCCTTGCGATCGTGGCGGTCAGCTATACCGCCGCCGTGATGCCATTCCTCTGTGTC
>Ga0247763_1001541_pt1 | contig 13031 bp, 16 predicted proteins | sample UWRJL141409B4_FD_179926 | JGI IMG/M metagenome (GOLD analysis project Ga0247763, IMG submission 179926) | Plant litter microbial communities from Arlington Agricultural Research Station in Wisconsin, United States - UWRJ-L141-409B-4 | ecosystem: Environmental > Terrestrial > Plant litter >...
GATTTGTTTAGACGAGGAGAGCATTGGAGGGGACCTGATGAGGCCTAGATAAGATAATATCAGCGAGGGGAATGGGATCGATGAATCCAGTCGAGGGTGTGACGATATGGGATTTCCTTGGCTGTGTTTAGCAGAGAACTAGAACTAGTTTAAATGATAGATCCTTTTGTTTCCTCCTGCTTTTCTGAATGGCAAACACATACCGCGGTGAGTCTGGTTTGGTTTTTTCGTTCTTTTTTGATCGGGCGCGAACAGTCTGGTTTGGCGCCACTCCCATCTTCTGCTATGGGCGAATTTTCCGCGGGACCCAATCTCAGCGTGAAATACTTAAATTCGGCTCTGAAGTCTCTTTTCCCTTTTCGTTTTTTGGGGATGACGGCCATGCTGGGGCAAGGTCTCGATGTGTTCCAGGGGTGGGCGGTTGGAGACGCCCGGAACTGGCGGAGTTAGCGAGCAATGAGCCCCCCAATGAGGGGTCGCCCCGCATTATTCAGCTAAATTCAACTTCACCTCATCACTTCACCCCATCACCACATTCCAATGCCAGACGACCACCCCGACGAGCAGCGCCCACTGCTCCCCTCCACCCAGGCTGTCAAAGAAAAAACCATGAGCGGCGAGACGTTTTGGCGAATTGGCGCCGTGTATGGTGCGACTGCCGTCGCGCTGGGCGCGTTCGGAGCTCACGGATTGAAGAAGCATATCGCGGATCCGGCCAAACTCGCAAACTGGTCTACCGCTGCACAGTATCAGGTGAGTTCTGGAAGCTGCCGCCATGTCGGATCCTAACAGGGGACAGCTCATTCACTCCGTCGCCCTGCTCGTCGCGCGCGATCACCCCCTGGCCGCGTCGTTCTTCACCGCTGGCATGACCCTCTTCAGCGGCAGCATCTACGCCCTCACCCTCAACAGCACGCAGTTCCGGTTCTTGGGCCCCATCACTCCCCTGGGAGGATTGTTCCTCATGGCAGGATGGGTCACGCTGGCATTCAACAGGAGCGGCGCTGCGCCGAGATGGCCTCACTTGTCTGTGTCGTAGTGAACATGCAGTTACAGGACGGGCAGTGACAGGCGACAGCAAGAGGGCAAGCAGCTTGTGAGATAGTGTAACTTCCCATCAATAGCAACCTCGTCAACAAAAGACGACAACCTTCCCACTCAATTCATCTGGATCGCCTTCTTCACATCGTCCCCATCGCCTGCGTATGATAATATCCCCTCTGGTTCGTGACAATCCTCAACGGCCCAGCTCCCTCCCTTTGTACCTCAAAGTCACAATTATAATGCGTATGACCAAACGCCCACACCTTCACCTTGTCACTCTTGAAGCATACCTCCCCCACCAGGTCCGTCGTAAACGCACTCTGAATCGTACTTCCCACATGTCGTGGTTCCGTCGCTTTCTCATCCCGACTCGGGCCCCAATGCGACAGCACCATAATTTCTACATCCTCCACTTCCAGCGCTGCAACCTGTTCATTCAACCATGTTACATCCCGCGCATGCGCCGCATTGTGCTTCTCCACGTCCCAATCGGAGATGACATAGAAATCATTCAGTCGTTGGGATACCTCCACAACTCTCTCCTCCGGCACGTTTGAAAACAAACTACATCCCAGAATCACCGTGCGTGATTCCGGAACGCGAAATACCCCACGATCAAGCAGGATGAACTCTCCCAGAGACGGGTCCGAATCGGAGGCGATTTCGGACGCAAACGCCCTTAAAGTAGAGAGGACGGTCTCCCATGTAGAATGGTAGGCTTCGTGGTTTCCTGGGACGAAAAGGACCGCGCGGAATTGCTTTAGCTGGATGCGTAGGAAGGAAAGAAATTCGGCGGTGTGCGGACCAGGGGTGCCAATGTTCCCGAGGAGAGCGAGGTATGCTGCCGCCGGGGGGATGGGGCAGTTGTTGTAATGAGGAGGGGCTTCGAGATGAAGATCCGAGAGGATTTGCAAGGCTGGCATGGTTTCGAGTTGGTTTTCAGAGGGGACGCTGGAGGTTTGTGTCCGGGTGTGGATGGTGGAGGGAGCAGGGGTTGGGTGCCTGGCGGTGGACAGCCCAGTGGAAGTGCCAAGCATCACGCTTGGCGAGTTGAGACGTGCAGCTCAGGCCCGCATGCGAGCGGGGACACGAACCATTTTTTTGGCCCATGCTCCAGGCATGATGAGGTGTCTTGGTTGGAAGTACAGTTGAAGATGAGATGTATGAAAAGCAAGTGAGCTGGAATGTCATTTTCGACGAAACCTTAGGGGCAAAGCTCCGCAGACGGTGGCTCACGGTCGCGCCTGCCTCTTCAACTCAGACAGCGTCATCACCCACAGTCGGTTTCCAAGCATCCTAAAGCTTGTTGTCTCCCTTTTGCCCCCCACAATAGGCCGGGCCAAAACTGTTGCATTTCATCCCAATCCAACTTGCTGTCTGTGTTCCGGTGAAATCACTTGCCGTGTTCTAGTGAAATCCACCATGCTGTCCGTCTTCCAGTGACTCCCACGTGATTCGGCGGCGGCCTGACAGAAAAAGCGGGCCTACCCCGCCAAGATGGTCGGGCTTTTTCCGACCTCACCACAACCCAACGGCGTTTGATCTACGAAACAACATGCGATCCGTAATATCGGCGATGCAGCGCGTTCCAACCATCCAACAAGTAATCCCCGGCGCACCGGTGAACATCGTGCTCAAGGTCGACCAGCCGACCGGTCGCACGGTGTCAGGACTCGTCAAGGATGTCCTCACCAGGGGAAACCACCCCCGCGGCATCAAGGTGCGTCTGACCGACGGGAGAATCGGCCGCGTCCAAACCATGGCGACTTCGAACCAGAGTACACAACCGGCTGGAACCTCCGAGGTAGTTAAAGCCGAGGACCAATCACAGCCTGAATGGCGCCGCCACACCCGGCAATCCCCCGATGAGCTACCGTCCTCGTCGGTCGGCCTCGACGCCTACATCAAGCCGGCAAAGCAACGACGTCCCCGGAAGGGTCAGGCCCAAGGGACTGAGGCCGGAAAAAACAACGCATCGACCGACACGACAGCTACGGAGCCTGAGTCCGTGTCTACATGTCCCGTCTGTGGCGTCTTTGAAGGAGATGCTGCAGCAGTTTCACATCACGTCGCAGGCCATTTTGACAGTTAGAGGCTTCAAGTTCAATTGATCTGCGAGTTATCGCGTTCCCATTATGGTCCTCCATTCTCCATTATGGTTCCATATTCTGCCTTGTAAACATCCCCACAAACGGACTTCGGCCAGCTTATCTGGCTTGGTGAGGCCACTTGGTACGCCTTGCTCACTCTTGTCCCCGGCTTCGGCTAATGCTTTGTAGAACCCGAGACCGAGAGCAACGATGAGGTCGCTCGATCGATAAATCGGTTCATCCCCCCCTGCGCGGCGCTCGCGCCGCAGAGTCGGGTGACGTCTCTCAAGCCCGCCGAGTGCTGATCCGGCAAATCCTCAGCGGTCAGGCTGCTCGGGCTTTGCGGGCTTCTCGGCGTGCTTGGCGCTTTCGGTAGCATTTCAGAACTCACAGCCTGTGCTTCTGCCTGTCACACTGCGTTCACCCGGAGGAAATCCTTCGGACTTTGCGGGCGCGCGTCATAATCGGTCATCTCGATGCTGTCCCTTTCGTCTCTTTCCACAGCCACTGGAGGCTTCACTGCAGGCTCCGGGCTTGCGCTGGTGAGGGTCTGATCTAGATACGAGCCACCATCAGGGCTGGCGCTCGCTTGTCGCTTCTGCGCCGGTTCTGGTCCCACGGGGAAGGCTAGCTGACGAGCGAAGATTGTGGACCTGTCGGCACCAGTTCGCGATTCCGTCATGTTCCCCGTATATCCGGTCTCGTATGTCTCATATCCCATTGGGACGGCGCCCCTCATCCCGTCTCGAACAAGGGCTCGGAGGATCGGAATGGAGGCTGCCATGATGCAGATTGCAGATTCCACGTTACCCCATATTATGAGACCGATGGTCGCCACTGCTCTTGTCAGCACGAATACCACCCGCGATTGAAGCGTCACTCACTTGGATTAGAGCTGACCATGGCAAACGTCACGGTCTTTAATGCTGCTGCACCACCGGCACTACGACTGTCAGCCCCATCGCCGCATCTTCCTGCTGGGTACTTACAAAACGCCCATGCTCATGGCTATTACGACACCAATCTTTTCTTTCTTGCTCATCTGCAACTCCCAGATAAACTTCCACGGGAGGAAAGCGAGTGCTATATCCATAACAGCCGAGTACACTGGTTTTTTCAGTTCTGGCTAGCCTGAATCCGCAAGACATGACTTACCGCAAGAGAATATGTTGTAGCTTATCGATGTGGGTATTGGTACACAGTTTGTTTTTCGCTTGAATTCGAGGCACTCGAGCCAGACAAGTGTGCTGCTCGTGCCGAGCGTCATAGTGAGGGTAATGATGATGAAGCAGACGATAATTCGCATCCACCGGGCGGGCATTCGAAGGAGTGTGAGCGCAAACGAGAGTTTTCCCAGCAAGTTGGCTAGGATCAGCAAGGTTGACAACACGTTCACCGGCAAGCCGAGCAATTTGCCGTTCTCTTTCGGGATGTTGGCTTTCCCGACACCGAGAGAGATGGTGTACGTCACAAGACCAGCTTGTCCAGTCTGGGAAGCCCAGGCTGCCAACAGCGCATAGTCGTCCCACCATAATCCCCGGTTCTGGAAGTTTTTCAGGTACAGCCGTGTGAACAAAAAGAGGGCCGACAGGGAGCACATCAGCCAGATGACGACGTTGAGTCGGGGCCCGTAGTCGACCTTTGGATCGAAGTACAACATTGTTGTTGATTCTCCTACTCTCGGAGCAGCGAAGAGGTCAAACGAGTGTGGTGACAGCAACGGCCGTCATTAGTCGGACTTGGGACGAATGGAAGCGCAATCGAACGGGACGAAGAATGCAAAAAAAGACGGCAGAACCAGACACTTTTGAGTTTGAAGAATGAACAAGAGAACGAATTGCCGCTGTCAGGGTCCGGAAACCAGGATGTGTGTCAGAAATGCATTGCACCGACAGGTTGTGAGACGGTCGATGGATGTCGATCATATGGGGGATTATAGCTGTTTCTGCAATGGCATTGGTCGCCCCGGTAAAGAGGCGCGGCTCGGCACTGCTGCCGAAGAGGGTCACCGCAACAGTGGGGTGCAAGTGACCCGAAAGCGGGTGACGGGGGCCAGTGCGCGCCGTATCCGCGACACACAGCGGTAGGACCCGAGGGACCCCACCCAAACACCAGCAAAACAGATGATCACCTTCCGGAAAGCCACAGGGTCCCGAGCTCGGAAGTTTGTTTTGCAGGCGGGCCAAAGAACCCTGATCCAGGTCGACGCGCCCCGGACCCGATGCGGTCATCTGGGGTGCAGCACGTCTGAGTAAAGATGAGCAGGGATGAAAGATGCTCTCTTTCAAACGTGTGTTTATTGATCTGCGCCCGATCGCTGAATCTTTGAATTTCCAGCCCTGAATCCGTCCTGAATCCGTCCTGAATCCTGGTTTCAGTCTTCTCACACCGACTCATCCTGCACATTACTAGGGCAGCTTACAATTGACGTGTCAATTCGCATGTATTTCCAGGATGGGATTCGGTGCGCATAATAGCTATTTGTGCGCGTTGCACACAGGGACGTCATGGACGGAACATTCCCACTCATGAAGGCCAGTATGATGAAAGCTGCTCATGTGGCAAACTTGACCTTTACTTTGTGTTTGCATCGTGCTTGTCCAGCGCGACTTAATGTCATCATCTGGTGTGCATATGGGCGCGTCTAATACCGTCAAATCGCAGATGGCGTCTAGGGTGTCTGGTGCCTGTGGACGTACGGCCAGTCCAGTTTCTGGTTCCTTGTCCGCTAATAAGTAAGGGGGGGACCAGTCGAGTTGCGTCGGACATTTACTCAAGTTGTTGCTAGTGTTAGTGAAGCGACATGAAGCCTCTGTATGTGTCAGTTCGCAGCCTAGAAAGACACTGATTGTCATCTTAATCCAGGGCTTTTGTCGTGCTTTTATCATTCCGTCGGCTGTCGGTAGAACTATATGGGAGGATGGCATTGAGATCGTGTAATGGCTTTTGACTTGACTTGTCGTCTTCATCACTTTGAGTTACTCCCTTGGCCTTTCCCGTCCGGTCTACGCGCATCTCTTTGGTGAAGTGCATCAATATCGAGGCACGTCGTTGGTTATGACTAGAGCAGCTATCCAAAGAGCGGGTGATGGCACTTGTCACCTTCTCTATTGAACACAACTAACTTTGTCTGGACAAGATAAATAAAGCGGATGACTCTAACAAGTCTCCACGGATTAAGAGAAGAATAGTGGCGAGACATGGCTGGTTTTTGAGTGTTTCCTGTCTGGACATCTCTCTGTCTCTGGCTACCACGGCCCACGGCCCACCGCTCCTGTCTCTGCCTCTATTACCCCAACTGGAAGCGGTACAACAGACGTGTACGACAGGAAGTGGCAAGACGAGGAGTAGCGGGACAGATAGGCGCTGGACAGCGCGGTGTGGTCTGGTCTAACCAGGCAGCCGGCAGCGGTCTACGCCGTGCCATGCTGAAACCAAAACTTATCAAAGGATCTTGTTCTATCGCAGACCGAGCTGGATCCCTTGTTCTTTTTGATGCGGAAAAGAGCGGTGGCGATGGATTTGCTCGGCCAGTTAAATTGACAACTGCCTGGGCCGAGGCTGCCATCGCCGTGGAACCAATGTCCAAGGGCGGTCGATGGTGGCATTCTTGGTAGATCACAGACAAGCTGCATAGCAAACCGGATTTTGAGGAGCCGAAACCCAACTGCACGTGGCATCAATAAGCGGTCCCGCTCGTCCAGCCTGCCAGGTTGCGTCTGGTCCGGTACCCTGGCGTGCTTTGATATCCAGTTCGGGACTGGAGCAGTTCTCGACGACAAGTATATCATTAGCGATTTCTCTTCTCTAGGTATCCAAGGCCTTTGAAACCGTTAAATTGTCGTCAATCAACTTCTCTAAACCGTCATTCTTCTTTCTCACCCTTGACTTGCCAGGAGTCTGCACTTTTCCGCCCTTAATCACTTCCATATCTCAACGCCACTGCTTTCTTGCTTATATCCTGTCCTCCGCCGCGTCAAGTTCGAGACTGTCAAGCAACCTCGGGTGACTACGTTCTCCCTCATATTCAACGTCCGAGCTCTCGAAAGGGTACATGTAATTGCCTGTTCAATCTTCCCATTTGACACCAGTAACCGTCATTTGAGGTCATGCCGCTTGCTCCAGGGTTGGTGACCCAGTCAACACGTACCACTTTAGCCAGCCGGTTTCTCTTTGTGTTTTTAGACTGTCGCGGGAGATCTGTGTACAAGAATTTGGGCGATCTCTCATCTGGTTTCTTGACACAAAGCCCTCTTCTGCATATCCTCACCGCAGAAAGTGTTGGCAAGTCAGGCCAGTCGTATCGCCGAACTGCCTCGCTGTCACTCGCCTTCGCCGCCTCATCTTCACGAGACTCTTGTCGCTTCATCGGGAGGTAACTCAACTAAGTCAATAGATACCAAATCCCTCAATCTTTGATGATTCGCCCGGGTGAAGTACGACGCGGACCGAGGTAACACCCTTTGTTTTTTTGAGTAAGCATTTATCATGGACGTGCTTGGTGCTGTGCTTGGTGCCTCCCCGCATTTAATCTTCCCACCTGTGGCGTTGATCTTCCCTCCTGTGCTGCCCTTCGATCTTCCCTCCTGTCGTGGCGCCGTGTCCAACTCACTATCATCGCTTCTCAGCCTTAGAGCTTGGGGCATCCTCTTCCTCCTTGTTGCCCATAGCCCTGGTCCAATCCATCACTGCGAGACAGATAGAGGGAGGCGGCTCGGTCCACCCCACTGCTGAGATTAGCAAAGTGAGATGGCGCATTCCTATCGCGTGTCAGTCATCACCGAGGTGCGGCGCCGGGCCGGGTCGTAGCCTCTACCGGCCGGCCTTGTTATCGGATGTCTGTTTTTCTTTTCTTCCTCTCTGCTTTCTTTTCTCCCCTTCGATTTCCTTTTCTCCGTCTCCGCTTTTTCACTTCTGTTCTCGGCTTCTGTTCTCCGCTTTACATTCCGGAACCCTAATCAACAGGCCACGATCTCTTCTTCCTCCTCTCTTTACAATCAAAGTCAAATTCCGCCTTCTTCCTTCCTCCTTCACCCAAACCACCAAGGAAAGATAACCAGGTTCTTCAACACCGCCTCAATCACCTCAGGAACGCTGGCTAACTTGATCACCAGGCATCTTTCATTCTCCCGAGACTGTGCTCAACATCACCACCCCGTTCACGTAAAGGTCAGTATGCCTCCTCTTCAAGGCCAACGCTCCTGCTGGTCTATTTGAGATCTTTCTTCCCGTCCATCACACACACTCTTGCAAGGCTCACAAGGCCCGAAGGGAAATTTAACCAAGATATCCGTCTCATCTTTGTTTTTGTCCCTCTACATTATTCAGAACCACATTCAACGCTATTCCATCCACTTGAATGCCATCAGGCTACTGCAATTTTCGTCCGAGTTGCCACAGTGCACTCTTCGTCCCAATCACCAAGGCACTGGTTATGGAAAGCACGAGGCCTGCTGGCAATTCTCACACGCCCCAACGCGCCTATAAATACCCCCTCCGCCGACCCAGAAACACGTTTTTTCTTCTTCCAAACACCGCACTCTTCTACCACAGTTCCATCACTCAATTCCAACACGCCTCCAAAGCACCTCCATCACGCCCTTCCATTCAATCTTTTACCACTTTCCCTTCTTCTAAACGAGGTTCTACTCTCTACAATCCACCCTCGCCGAGAATACCTTGACGCGTCGCCGAGACCAGACCCACGCATTCCAATTTCCACCCGACACCTTCAACCCACAAAAATGTCTGACGTACCGATCAAGCAGGAACCCTCCCCAGATTCCCAGAGCGTTTCCACCATCCCCCCTCAGCCGGGCTCCAACTCTTCCGCTATTATTTGGGGCAAGGCTAGGCGCCGCAAACAGATCACCTCCCCGGCTTCTTCCACCTCCCTCACCAACTCGTCCACCGCGCAGTTCCCTGGCGTCGACAGCAGCCCGCAGGACGTGGACATGCATCGCGGAGCTTTCCCCACCAACGCGAACGCTCGTGGTTCGCGCGCCCTGCGAAACTACCGCGCTGTTGGCCGGGGTGCTGCCCGCGCCAACCGTACCCGCGCTAGGGGCGGCCATGCCCGGGGAGGTGGACTTCGTGCTGCCCGTCGTTCTGGCGAGTTTTCGGACTCGTCCGAGGACGAGGAGGAAGACTCGACCAGCTCTGACTCATCGAGCATGGCCGAGGAGGAGATTACCCCTCGTGCTCGCAAACGGGCTAGACAAGCGCAAGAGCCCGAGTTGAAGCCCTGGTCGATTCCGTCAGACGGGGGACGGCGGTTTACGAATGATGATCTTAGGTACCTACCCTAACCGGGACTATATTTCTTCTCTTTTCTGGTCTCATGAGGGGGGTATTTGCTAACTCTTCATCCAAGTCTCCTGCAGAGTGGCACCTATTCGGACGCCAAGATTGAATGCCTCAAGCATGTTTGGAACGTCCATCGCACTATTCTCTGCACGCGCTCTCCCTGGTTTGCCGAGGCGTTTAAGAACAACACCGAGGTATGTCATTCGGGAAACGATACGTTTGGGAAGAGTTACTGACGGGTCTGGCGGGTTTAGGAGAGCAAGGAGGGTCATTTGGCGCTCCATGAGTACGAGAAGGAGGACATTGACACGGTTCTTCACTTTGTGTACTCTGGATGTAGGTCTTCTCCTGTTAATGTCTCAATGTCTGACTCACAAGAAGGGCAGCCCTCGACTCGACCAAGTTCAACCTGGAAAACGGCTCCTTTGTCATGTTTATCAACCTCTACAACATTGGCCTCACCTTCCGTCTCCTCGCTCTCCAGGCCGACGCTCTCACTCTTCTCGGCCAATTCTGCGACGTAAAGCTCGCCGCCCTGTGCAGCTATGATCCCGCCACCCTCGGCCGTAACGGCGTGCCTTCTCCCGCCGGCGATCCTACAGCTTACGGCACTGATTTACTCGAGGGTATCTGGCGCGGCTACAATGAAGTCCCCGAATCCAACGAGCTGCAAGCCCTCCTCGCGACATTTGTGTTCGCCGGCCGCGCCCGTCTATTCACTCTCGAAGGATTCCAAGCTCTTTCCGAAACTTGTCCCATGTTTGGAAATGATATCTTCAAAGTCATGCTGGGGACTACCATTTCCTCTTATACCCCGAACTTTTCCCCTGACGGCTCTCCTAGTTCTCCTAGCGAGAGCAATGAGACGATGCGCAACCTGAGTATCGGACTGGATCATACACACCGCTCACAACATCCCGATCGCTGCACGCACTGCCACGAGGTGTTTAACGATACGCGGAACCAGAGGGGGATGTATAACCCGTTTGCACTTACCGTGCGGCCGGCAACGTATTGTGTGGCCTGTGTAGAGGCTGCGGGGGATGCAGCGCCGTTGTGGAGGAGGGGGAGTGACCTTACAGAGTAATCGGTGCTTGGGTGACACCTTGGGGACTCTGGAAGGGTAACGGGGACTCTGGACGGGTAACGGTGATTTTGGACGGGTGAAAGGATGACGAGAAAACGGCGTTGGGATGGACAGGCGAGGGACGCGATGACAGCGTTGGGCGATCGAGTGAGAAGTCATTTTTGGACGGACAGAGACGCGGTAAACAGCGTCAGGCCGGCATCAGATCGACGAAAAAAGTCGGTGATGGACAGGGGACGGGGATAATGGGTTGTCTGAGGTGAGGGGGATGGCTGAGATTCTTTTTTGGCGGCGGTGATTTGCTTCAGGTCAGGTCAGACCAGGTCAGGCGACCGGGGTTATGTTTCTTTTTTCTTTTTATAGAGTCGTCAGTTCATTTTAGAGTCGTTGATGCATTTTAGAGCCACCGATACAAGTGTTTTGCCGTCGTTTATTGTATTTCCTCGTCGTCATTCAGGGTTGGGCTCTGTCGCGGAGCATCTTTTGCTGGGTGGAGCACATTAACACTATACTTACTTCTCCTCACATTTCGACACGGTTCTTTCTGGCTTCTTGACAAGAGAGCACTTATCAACATGAGGTGTCAGTTTCATGTCCAAGCGGAACAAGAGTTTCCCCACTCATCTTCACACACAAAGTTGCCTAACAGTATATACAAACGCCCAACGCCAACCTACCCACTCACTCAGTCTGTCACTTGTTCCTGTAATGCTGCGTAAAATCATACCGTACCGCATTAAACCCCAGAAGCAACTCCTTCAATAACCCCTCGTCTTTCTCCCCCTTTTTCAACAACTGCAGAAACTCATCCCTTTGCAACCTCGTTTTCGGGTCCGCGTCACGAACCCTCCTGAAATTATCCTGAGAGATCGGATCGATGACCGTCTTCCACTTTTCGATCCTCACCTCGCTGTATTTTTCCAAGATTTTGTCTCCATCATCATCGACTAATCCGTCCCATATCCCGACAAAACAATCATATAGCCCGCCTACATCAACGAATCCTCCCGTTATCCCGAGACCTCCCCAGGGATTACAGAGATGTGCAGCATCCGCAGCAAGGAGGACACGACCGACGCGGAATTTCGTAGCACACCGCTGGTGCATTTTATAAGGCGACCAGTTAATCATGCGATATTCCGAGGGCGTCGGATGCCCGGGCAGGATAGCTTGGAATTTAGCAGGCTGGCGCGCGCGGTATTCGTCGACCGAGAGACCGGGGGTTTCGCCGTAGGTGATGCGGTAGAGGTTATCTTTTGTGATGCGAGCGGCCATCTTTTTCCCTTGTCAGTGTCTGAAATGAAGAGGAGAGGAGAGAGAGAGAGAGAGAGACTTACAAAAAAGTTTTCCGGATGAATCACAAAATTCGCATCTGACCACCCAAACTTTCCTTCAAAGTCATAATACGTCTTGTTTCTGTCAGCTCCCATTTTCTTTTTCGCAGAGAGAGATCACTTACATTCGTAGCAATGATTTGTGCATCCCATGTGAAGCCCGGAAACTCATCGCCAAACAGGCTTCTCCTGACGATCGAATTCGCTCCATCACAGCCGACGATATAATCCGCTTCAAATCTCTTTGTCTCTCCTTCTTCTCCCCGAATCTGAACATCCACCCAGGCTTTTTCTCCGTCTTGTCCTACCCCCGTAACTTTATGTTCCCAGAGGATTTCGCCACCGTGGGCAAGTGTCTCCTCCAACATCAGCTTATCCAGATCCTGCAGCACGAAACAATGCGTCCGCACATCCTGCCCGTCAACATCACTGAGGACTTTTTCGGAATTGAAGCCCGAGATTATCTCATGAGAATCAGGATCGCGCCAGACCATTGTATTTAAAATCAACCCGCGCTCACGCATCCTGTCGATAATCCCCGCGCGAATGAATTCGGGGATAGCAGGGGTTCCGTAATGGGCTGCCCGTGGCTGCGAGTCAAGTTCCGCCGCGGCTTCGAGGATGAGCGTGGGAATTCCGTGTTTGGAAAGGAGTGTGGAGAGTAGCAATCCCGAAGGACCGGCGCCGACGATAAGGATCTTTATAAGTTAGGAGGGAGAAAAGAGGGAGGGAGGGAGGGAGGGGGTACCTTTTTGAAGGGATGCGTCGCCATGGTATCCATCTAGGAGCCGAGTGTTGTGAAAGGTCTGGTGTGTAGTGTCGAGTCTCGCGCGTGGTATCAAATTGAATAGTCGTCGTCAACTGTGGCGTGGCAGCACAATGCCAAGTCTCGCGCGTGGTGTTGTCGCTGGGTTCAATCTCTGATGCGAAGTGCCAGGATGCGAGTTCTAGGGAGCAAGCCGTCAGGACGCAAGGTGTTGGGATGCAAGCTGTCAGGACACAAGCTGTCGGGACGCAAGGTGTCGATTCAACGAGAGAGAGCGAGAGAGCGAGAGAGCGAGAGAGCGAGACAGAGAGGTATGATATTCATGAGGACATGAATGCAGACAGAGTGGACAGACAAAATGGATGGTCACTATCGAGGATGATCACACCCGCCCCCCCCCTCCC
>Ga0247763_1001542_pt1 | contig 13028 bp, 15 predicted proteins | sample UWRJL141409B4_FD_179926 | JGI IMG/M metagenome (GOLD analysis project Ga0247763, IMG submission 179926) | Plant litter microbial communities from Arlington Agricultural Research Station in Wisconsin, United States - UWRJ-L141-409B-4 | ecosystem: Environmental > Terrestrial > Plant litter >...
CTGGGAGGTCCGACCTACACCTCCACCAACTAAACCATCTCGAACCGCATTCGCTCGTTCAAACGGCAGCGGCGTCTGCTCGTCGACAGCGACGTTTCTGTCTGCGCCATAACGCCCCGACATACACGGCCATCAGTTTGCCCAGGACTGATCGTGCGACCGAGACAAGAGCCGACACGATCGCACTGCGCGGCAATTCGCAATTAGGCGGCGATCCTGACCCGTCAAGCGCTCCAGAGGAGACACTTCGCCCTTGGCCCAGCCGCCCACGCCGGGAAAAGGTGTCTTGAATATCAGCCAGTTTTAAGCGACGTCCACCGACTGAGAGCGCCTTTCGTCCCCGCTCTGACGAAGGACTATTCCATCCGATCTCCGCGATTGCGAGTTTGCTGACGACGACGAGGACGACGTCGCAAGTTAGCGACGCTCGCCCCTAATCGAGACGAAAGAAAGGAGGTGAACCCACCAACATTCGACTTTTGATCGACGGTTGGGAGAGCACAGTCGTTAGAGACGTTGTTCTCTGCGACACCCTCTACATCCACCTCGACCTCACCACCTACAACGACGACGACAACGACGACAACGACTACACAGCCATGGCGAGCGACGGAGGAAACGCGCCGCCTGGCCAATTCGGGGAGGAATGGGCACACGATCTAAGGTTACGATTCGAACAATTGTTACGAACGAAGCGATTGAATGAGCTTGAGACGAGGTCACGCCAAGGGTCCCCCGCGCCGCGCGAGCGAGCTTCATCCAACAACCTCCGACCACCATCAACAACCTCGGGTCAAGGTCGGCCATCGACGTCACACGGCGCTGGTAGTCCGTCAAGACCGCCGTCGTACTCGATAGCTCGAAACCTACCCAAAATCCCGACCCCACCATCACCTCAGGACCAACAATCACAAAAATTTAGGAATATGCTTATCTCACTGTCCGCAACACCGACAAAGTACGAAAACCCAGGACTCTTAGACGAGGCACTGCAGGTAATACCCCTCGATAGGATATACAGCGAAGCTGAGGAGGAGAGCCAAGTGCTACAAGCGCAGGCTGAAAGTATGGGCGACGGGCGCAAGCCAGAATGGGGATATCAGGATTGCGTGATCCGGGCTTTGCTCAGGTATGTTCTCTGTCGTGGTAGTTTTGGGCAGTCGCTGACTGGGACCATAGGTGGTTCAAGAGGTCCTTTTTCACATGGGTCAACAACCCCCCTTGTCCAGTTTGCTTATCGCCGACCATCGCCCACGGTATGACGCCTCCCACGCCCGAAGAGAGCGCTTGTGGCGCTTTACGAGTAGAGCTCTACCGGTGCTCGAACCTTAATTGCGGTGTGTACGAGCGTTTCCCTCGTTACAGCGACGTATGGCGATTACTGCAGACACGTCGTGGCCGCTGTGGCGAGTGGGCCAACTGCTTCAGCATGCTCTGCCGGGCTGTTGGCGGCCGTGTTCGCTGGGTTTGGAACGCTGAGGATCATGTTTGGACGGAGGTGTACTCAGAACACCAGAAGCGGTGGGTCCATGTTGATGCTTGCGAGGAAGCCTGGGACAACCCGCGATTGTACACTGAAGGCTGGGGCAAGAAGATGTCATACTGTATCGCTTTCTCCATCGACGGTGCGACTGACGTCACACGACGATATGTACGGAAGTCGGATCACTACAACGACCGGAATCGATGCCCGGAGGAAGTTTTGCTGTACATTCTCCAGGAAATCAAGAATCTTCGCCGAGCCAACATGGAGAAGGAACGACGATTCCAGCTGGAGAAAGAAGACTCAAGGGAAGACCGTGAGCTGCGAACCTACGTTGTAGCCTCCATCACCCAGGCCGTCACCGAATTGGTGCCAGGCTCTAGCGACGCCGGGCCAAGCGGAAGCGGCTCTGGAAGGCGCGGGCCAGGCTCTTCGAACGATGACACCAAGGTGCCCGTCTCTGTTGACCTGCCCGGTCGTCAGAGCGGAAACGCTGAGTGGGTAGCAGCTCGCGGTGAGAACGGCCATAGGAACCAGCAGTTCCCGCCTCCGCAAAACCAAGGGCCGCCCTTCCCCTAAATGCACTCCGACCTGCCCGTTGACTCCAACTCCGGGTTTCACAAGACGGACCCAGGTCGTTGGGTGATGGCGCCGCTGTTCCTTGAGCAGCATGATACCCCCATCGCCCTCCGATGCTGTGGCTCCGTATGGTGCCATGCTGCTGTTTTACAGGGGCCCTGACGGCGTGATATCGACTCAAAACCTGAAAACACGTCACCACCCACTGGGCCGAATCGTATTACGAGGACAGTCGGGTTTTAATTTTCCATTGTGTCTAATTTTACACAGTACCCTTTTTTCGCCATCCTGAGCATAGACTCGGCGCCACCACATCATCTCTTACTACCTTTGAACATATAGTTGCACCCAGTAGCCTCTTTGACGGCGCTGGATGTATCACTGCTCTGCAAATACTTCCCTTTGTCCTCTATTGTCATTACGCCTGGGTGTTGAGGCGCTGTGGTGGGAACAGTACGCGCAGGAAACGGAGAAACATGGGTACAGGGTGTCGTCTTGCCTTTCGGAGATCGGGTTTAGGAGAAGATGTGATTTTTGTCTTATTGTATATTCGCCTTGAAGACGAGGCCAGGGCAAGGCGTTCAGGCGCGCGCACAGCTGAAATGTTTGCCCATTTCTGCAGTCATCTGTCGGCTTAGTTTTTAACACTGCATGAGAAGAAACTGATGAGACCTCGGAAAGGGGAATATGAGATTAAAAGATAATCTCGTGATGGACTGCATGAGATGTATGGGATGAAGGCCCAAAACCAAAAGTACAATATACAAATACGGTGCATGTGCAAGGTATCTCACCAAAACTGAACTAGGTTGTTAACCGAGTCAACCCACGATAGCTTATATGTCCTAGTTGTCGTCGCGTTCACAGATCGGAAGCCGCAGCGCGCCGCCAATCGAGGGAGGCGGACGAAGCGCTTTACAGTGCAGTGCTCTTGGCATCTCACTGTGCTTGACTGGTAAACCGTGAGATGAGATTGAAATTGGTTTGCATGGAACGGTAAACCTGGTCATCTCGGCACTCGGAAAGCTCGATGCCAAGGACAACGGGACAAGACAAACAAGCAACGCTGGCTCTGCAGTGCCAAGGGCGTTTCCCGCCGGCCGCGTGGCTCCCGACCGTCTATATCTTGGTTGTGCGCCTGTATCGCGTGCAGTCAGGATGGCTTATCTCAACCTGCCCTGATCGATTGCCTAAATGCTTACATATGCGTGTATCTAGTTTGGTTCGAGCCTGTTTGGGTCGGTATGTATGTATGTTCCAGCAGTAGATACCGAGAAAGGGACAAATGCGGTCAGCGGAGAGAACCACGACTAGAGGGGGTGGGTAAATTCGACACACACGATATGGTCGGATAGACAACCAGTAGCCGATAGTGGAGGTCCAAAGTAACCAACTAGTGTATAACTCTGATGCGTGGCGATCTGATATCACCGCTTTCAATCAGTGTCGACAGCGGGGGGGAGCACAGCACAGTGCATCTCGCCCATACGTACCTACCGTCACAGTTTTATTTATGTTTACCGATTGGGAGTATTGGCGGTGGTGGTGTAGGTCAATTTACGGGATATCATATCCAAAGGGTGAGGCTCTCTGTTTTACGCAGTATCGAAACGGTTCATGGCTCGCTGTGGCAGGGTGTGTAGCCACTATATACGATAGTGGGGGTCAAGTATGAGGGGGGCTCCGTCTGATAATGAGCAAGTCTACTCCGTAGACTGCTTATATCACTCTGCGTGAGCTGTTCGGATAACTAGGTATCTTCACAGCTCTTATTGCCAAGTATTCTCCTGTGTGTGCACACTGTGTATTACCTTGGCGTTGTAGCAACAACGAAAAGGGGTATCCACAAACAACCGTAAAAGGTGAAACATATAGCGAGTCACCAAAAGAACAATATCACGCGTAGACTACACCAGTAACTCTGGGAATGATCGTACCCAAGCTCGATCTAAGGAACTACGGTGTGTCAATTGAACTAACGGGATAGCCAACTACAGCATTCGACCGACGCATTTGCCGAGAAAGCATGAATGAGTTAGTACGACATATGGTATCTTTGTGGGATGAAATTTAGTAGGGATAGCAGCTGGTTGAAAGTTGTCTCCATCTTGGTCTGGGGGTGGGCGTAGCGGGATGGCGGCTCTCGTGAATCTACCTATCGGTTTCCGAAGCCCAACTGGCGATGACGCTCAATCCTTTGCATACCAAACCCCCCATATATTCCCCCATCAAGGTGCCGTGCGAGTATTTGGGTGGAAGTGTAAGTTGACAAGGCAGAGCCTCCAGGCCCTCAATCCCCCCTAACGATCCCATCAATGTCAACAAGCTTTCACGCGTGGTCTATAAGGAGGTACCCACTGGAGAACTCAGGGACCCGTCTGCACCCTTACAGAAGAGAAGTCAGTGAGGGCCATAGTAGTAGTTGTGTCGGTGCCAACTAGCGAATCCCTGGTGTTGTGTTTTTTTTAAAAAATATATAATCTATAATTTTGGAGCGAGCGGGGGAGCTCCCGTCTTCCCTCCTCCCCCCTGTTGGGCCGGTGGCAGCCACGCTGGAAGAAGGATGACATAAACATAATCACAACTACTCATCAATTGGCATTATCACACCCCATCCATAGCCCTGGGTTTCTCTTTTGTATTGGTCGTATCATCCCTTACGTAGGCTCTCATTGTCTGGTTTTCTTTTTGGTGGGTTTTTTAACCCAAACTTTGCAAGGGCGAGGGGCAATCTCTACTCGATTCGGCTGTTCAGCAACAGGCCAGACTGAAACCTTTGCATGTAATTCACGGCCACACATCCCGCAGGATTATGCATCGCTTCTTTCATTTATGTCCAACACCCGTGATTCTTGTCTCAAGTTCCACCTGAAGATTCTGATGGGATGCCTCCTGACGCATCATGGGTGCTACGAAACCGACTCGGCCCGAAGACGAGTGGGAGAGACCCAAGGTTGCAATCCGCACCCTCTATCTAGCCTAGGAACTGCCGCACAGGGCCCTGGGCACCTATTGGAGACAGTCAACCCCGTCAGCTCGGGCTGAATTTTGCGTGTGTGCCCATGGAAGAGCTCAGCAAAAGTACAAACTCAAGCAATGAAAGTTCAAGCGGAATATCGATAAGTCCATTTGGCCTTATACCCGTCTCCAGATCAACGAACGGACTCGGATTGGAAATGAAAGCCAGGCAATCTCCTGTTGTCACTCTATAAGTCCAAGACAGACCTCGTATGAGCCTTAGTCTACGTATCTCAGTTTCTCGAGCGCTGGCGTGGTTCTAAAGCTCCAAGTTTTCCGGTTCCAGTGTGTGAGCCACTATCCATCTGCACACCAGCTCCAATAATGGGGCTTGCCTGGCCACCTGCACTCCCGTTGTTGAAGTTTCAGCGAATGTTTTCTCAGCATCGGTTCTATATTATCGCTCTAACCCAGTACTTTGCTTAACACAGTGTAGACTTCATAGCCTTTCACGAACAAGCGCGGTCTTTTGGTACCGACGATACGGCTCAGTCTGGTTCCAACTGTACCCTGGCGGCCGTTGCCCGCTTCTTCGCCAATTCCAAGCAACAAAAGGAAGGAACGAGTCTCACACGCTTGGCTTCAGCCATTGGCACGACGCTGCTGCAAACCTAGAGGGTCGCGAGACCTTAGCTTTCTGTGGGGCCCATAGGAGCTGCGGTGTCACGTCACTTCACATGGCGGTACATTCTACGAAACCGGAATCTGTCATTTTCTGCTGAACTCGCTGAGGCGGTGGCCTGATAACTGATTTGTGGATCACCAGAGGGATAGAGATGAACTTATCCCATTCCCCAGCATCCCGGGACCCCTATAGTCCCCTTTTCTTTCAGCAAGCAACTAGCTTGATTCGTGCCCGAGGGGGGTTAACGGCTATGTGAGATAGAATATCTCTAGCTGCCCAACACCTGCACCCTGAGCTACTCTTCGACGCCTTACCATCCTGATGATGAACCAAAAGGCAGCCTGTTGTCCATCAATGTGTGTTTATGCAAAGATGGACGTTGGTCCGATGGGGGCGGGAAACGGGGAAACGGGGAAACGGGGAAACGGGATTGATAGAGAACAACATGACTTGAGGTACCACGGAGATACTTTAGACAGCGGATGTGACAGTACGCCTGAACAACAGTAGCTTGAACGATGAGGAAGACAGCGCGGATGACGGAGGATGATACGAGCAGCTAACTGGGGGATGCTAAGCAGACCCAGGGCAGTCAAAGGCCAGGATTAATGCATCAAGGCAAGACTATCAGGGGCGTACAGGGTGAAAAGCAAACAAATACCATGGCAGGCAGGCACGTGAATATGGAGCATGAGATGTGCGGTTGTCACCGCCTCTGCAAGGAGAGCAAACAGTCTCACCATGCCCCCATACTACCAGTTGATCAGCGAACATGTGGTCAAAGAACCTGCCACTGGCTACCCACATCAAGGGCGTGGTTCATTAATGAACCTAAGCCTACGGGCCATCCGGGATGGGCTTCATGGGTTCCTAAATGCTGGTTGATTGGGGTTGGGGTTGGGGGGGTTGAGTCGCATCATCAACGAACACCTCGCTGAACAAACCCCGAGACTCGCGCAATGAAAAACTAGGCTGCTTCTTAATACGAGGCCGGGAAAGTGAACATACCTGGGCATCTAGTGCATACGCATACCGGAAGCAAAGCCTGCTCGTCTAGGAAGAGGTTTGGGCCCGACCAATCTGATGTCTCGGAGATGGCCTATTATCGGAACAACATCAAATCTGTTCGGGAAGAGAGGAAATACACCGGAGCCAGCATGCGCCTGGCTCTATATCTGTAATAAGGTCCATCCAGGTTGAGCCGGGAATCGTTCGTCCCGTTCAATACCTCAATGTCTCGACCAGTTGCAGGAAACTATCGAATCCTCGGGCCGCACTGCAGTGCGGATTTCTCTGATGTCCAGAACAGAGTATGGGAAGCGACATTCGTGCTTACAATTGTTACGTACCTAGGTATATCTCTTCCCCGGGTCCGTGAAGATGGACATGTCGAATATGTTCATGTTCTCTCCTATAAAAACAATGTCGTGTGCCCATGCCATACCCATGTATTCTCTCACTTGGTGCAGTACAGTGCAGAACAACACAACACATGCAGTGAGTGCAGATAGATATCTTGCCTGCACATGCATTGCCTCGCTTTTACACTACACCCCACCACAGCACGGCGCTGCAAATGCAGCAAAGGTAATGTAAACGCAATCCAGTCTAATACCCAACTCCACCCGCGCAGCATCACCACCCAACTGCACGAGAAAAGGGGCTTTAGGTTCAGTTGCGCTCTTTGATTGGCCGATACCGCTTTAATTACATCCATGCGTTCCAGCTCTCTCCCTCCCTCCCTGTACCAATCTCCAGAACTCATCATACATTAGGTACAGAGGCGCAAAAGAGCAGAGCCGCCAAAAATTACCAACCACAGATACACTCGATTTGAGGAATAAAAGGCCTGTTTGCTATTCACTCGTCAATCACCATCCCGTCAGCCCCACCTCCACCTTCCGCCAATCACGCCAATCACGCCAATCACGCAATGCGCAGCTGCCAAGCCTCTGCTGATTCTGGCGTGTTGTTAGCATCGTTTCTATCCGTAACGTTAGTCAAAACGGGGGAATACGGAGGCTTTAAGCCCTGGTGGCTGCAGGCGTTGTTGGGGTTTCTGACCTATCTGTGTGGCGATTTCCTGCGGTCCTTCTCAGCCAGCAGGGGCCGGCCGTGCTAGTTAACTCGCCAACGGGATGGCGCCATGGAAGGGAAGGGAAGGGGCAGACCAGCGTCGTGCCGCATTTTTCGTTTTCAGCTCGTCATTCGTTGGCGCCTGGGTTCGGTCTGGGGCTTGTGGGGCTGTTAGGACTGAAGCGCGAGAATTGATCACTGGATGGCCTTTTCACAAGGCTTGACCTGGCTGGGTCTTGGTCATGCTCACAACATCAGCGGACACAACTCCGCTCCTCGTTCCACCGAATAACCTCGGGCGTGTTTCTTCCTCTCTGCATATTTCACATTTCGCAGAACAGACGAGGCAATACAAGGCGGTAAAATTGAAATCAATCCACCTACCCACCCATCCAGTCGGAGAATTCCTCGCCGAAGGGGTTGGTGGGCTATTTGGGGGCGTGAACCGGAGATGATGCTCACCAGGGTCAAGATGAGGTGCGATAAAGTGGTGTGTTAACCTCCTCCATCTTCCCGCTCGCTCTCTCCTCTGGAACGAAACATCCTACCGGTATAACAAAAGAGATCAGAGAGACGGAATAGAGGATTGTAATTGACTAGATTGATTCTTACCCCCAAAATAGGTAGCCTTGGGCTTTGCTTGCTTGCCTTCTCGCCCTCAAAGCTAGGGTAACACGGGAACATACTCCCCCACCCCGCTTTGTTATTCCGTGGGGAGACAGACGCGGGTCAACCGAGTGGTATCTCGACGCGTAAAGTGCTTTTACCTTGCCATTGGTTGCGTGCAATTTCAACTCTTGCTTCCCATCTGGCAGCTGCAGTCCTATTCCATCCATTCAGTTGCTGATCCCATCATGTCCATCATCATCCTCGCGCCTTCAAAACAGCAGCCCGGCACTAACCTTAGCTCTGTATGCCCGTTAATTGACGAGATTGCCTGGCATGTCCGCGGGCCGATTTGGCGAGCTATGGATCAGCTACCCAACAGGCCAAAAGGAAAGGAGGGGCCAGGCGAATGCTTTGGTAACATCACTAACCGTGATTTTTTTTTAACTTGCAACACTCTAGGGAAGCAGAAAAAAAGGCTTCTTGTCCAACGTCATCACTTGCATCAAGCAAGCGGCTGGCTGTCGCGAAAACGCCAAGTGGATCGCTGTAAGGGGTGCCTCAGAAAAAGACTTCGAATCGCTTTGCATCAATTACGCTTGGTCGCAGACGGACCCCGCCGGATGCTGACAGGACCGGAGGAACTGCTTGGAGTCGGCAACCTCGCTGACTGCAAGCAAATCAAGGCAGCTCCAAGCCTCCTCTTGCCCCGCGACCAATGAGGCTGAGAAGTCCCAATGTGCTCGGCAAAGAAAGTTCATCTTGTGCGGACTCCTCCGTAGCGCTATGCAGATGTTGAATGCGAGTGGCCGAACGCGAAGAAAGAGTGTTGCCTTGAATCCACCCTTTAGACTTCTGATTGTCTGCGCGCTGATGCCCCCCACTGAACTGACAGACATCCTTCGACCGAGCCTGGGCGTTGACAGCCATTGACTGCAAGACCGTCCCTGCTGAACTCAGGGCGTACTTCAGAATCACGTGCCCGGGATTATTGTGCATGTGTAACGGCAAACTTTTGCACAGTTGTCGGATGATTCATGATCAGCACAAACCCCGCTTCCCAGCCTTCTACACTTCGCGTCACACGACTTCACAATCGCGGCTGCACTATCGCGTCTCTCGCGTGAGCTTTGCTGGCGTCGTGACCTGGTGTGCCTGCCCATTGGCCAATTGATCCCGTCTTTGTTTGAGGCGTTTAATGGAAAGCGGGTGCTATGTGGGCCGTCATATTGTCTGAGCGCTGATGGCTCGCGCGAAACGAACTGGGCCAAGTTTTGTTGTTGGCTTCTCGGTTGCGCGAACCGTGCCGCAAATCTGGTTTGCACATGTTGAGAGCACTTTGACGGAAACTGTTGTCTATTGGGGTGGCTGAAAAGCATACCGTTCGTTGGACCTGTCATCTGTCACTGAATCTCAACCCAGAAGATAACGGGGAGTTGGTGTCTTTGGGTTCCGGCTTATGCAAACAATACTACTTTGTGCGTGCCACATGCCAACTCTGATTCCCGGCTCAAGCGACCGGCAGCACGGGGCTCCGAAAAAGTGGGGAGCTGCCGGAGGATGAACCCGGAGAAGACGCCGGGATCCCGTCCTTCTTGGCATTCATTCAATACCCAGCGCAGGAAGGGGGCGTACTCATGGTGAAACAGTGGCAGTTGATAGAGTGGCCAGACTCAATCCCCACACAGGAGGGGGTGAGAGGGAGCGTGCCAGTCAACGTCTGCCGCCTGCGCCGTTTCATGGTCATCACCAAGCCAAGAGCAGCCCTTTTCGCGGGGAAACAAGTGCAAATTGAAATGTATTATGGTTCCAGGGTCTGGCTGCTCACAGACCTTCGTTGATCGGGATATTTCTCTTTTTCATTGGCGACTTGCGCGACGGCACGTTGAAATCCGTCAGATGTTTCCACGGTTTCGACGCCGAGGGTTCAGCGCTTTGAGCTCGACTTCCCGTCCCCCTCATTGATGATGCAACGGCGGCTCAGGCTCAGCGCTGTAGGAACTATAGGAACTACGAACTAACACTCCCTCCTCCCGACGCAATTATAAGAATAGACCCCTAAAATGCTCATCCAGTGCCGCATGACTTTCGCAGCAGCTGCTTTTGGTGTCTTATATTGTGAACTGGAGCTTTCGTGAGGTGGTGTCAATCGGGAACGCTATGCCGTGCATTTGCATTCTGCGTCTGCCTCTTGCGTCTCGCTTCTGCAGAGCTGCAGAGAAACTTCCGCATCGTGTCAGATGCTCTACGTATTTGGTTAGAGTTCCAAGAGGAGGACCTCACTGCCGAGCCCTCGAATAAAAACACGTGTAGATTACGATTACGTAGTGTTGCGAGGTCAAAGAGTTGTGGGTTAATTTGATTTGGTGTCTCAAACTAGCCAGGTCTCCAAGTTAACCACATAATTCATCAGAAAGCCGGGGAAAAAATGTTGTCCACGTGTGGCGAGCGAGGAAGCGGGAGGCCCCATATTGAAAGCATTCTACTTTCCATTTTCGGTCACTCTCTGATGCTCAAAATGGACTTTACCGCCCCCGCTCTTTTCCTCTTGTCAATCGGCTAATCAACAACTTTCTCGGTTCGTGTGCTCAGACCTCGACATTGGGGTTCGCGGCTCCTGCATTCAGCCATGAGAATGGTGTTTCCGCATTGGGACAGAGCTTGAGATCGACGGAGGAGAAAAAAGTTTCCGACTCGAAACAACCAAACGCATGGCCGCAATCTCATGCCAGTGATCGAAGCATCGCTGCAAAGCACTATTCCAGGATCTGCCGAACAGCAATGAACCTTGGTTCACAACGTTGCGTTGCATTTCGGGGGGTTTTTTGGCACCGTGCACAGTAGCAACTCCACTTCTTGCTTCACGCCGGCCGCTCTGCTTATCTGGGTATACTAAATCAAACGGGGAGCCCCTTGGCGGGTCCCGGCACACCGGCGCGCCACACCCTCAGCCAGGGCCTCTTGTGGCACACCACTAGTTCAGCCTTACCAGTTGCCTTCAGCTGCAGCTAGCAAGGACAGCTGTCTTCGATGAATTTTCCAGAAGCTGCCCGAGCGCAAGGGTTTCTTTTCTGATTCCTGGGGTGTTACTAACATTCCCGATGGCCTATTCCGTTCAAGCTTGTCCATCATGTCGTGTCATTGCTAGTAACTGTGTTTTTCTGCCAAACCAATGTTCTGAAGCTGTGTCAGCGAGTTTTCAGTCCCAGCATCCATGTCCCTGACCGAAATCCCGAAAGCCGCTTCGAAGCTACACGTGCTGAAGAAACCCACATCGACTCCGCTATTGGGCATTAGATATGCTTTGCAGCACAAATCGCAACAACAATCTAGGATTCGCGTCGCTCTATGTTACTGATAAGACACACACGCGCCTTCGGTTCGCAGTCACGTAAACTTGACGAATGTTGTCAGATGTTCGCGTGACGGCTGGGATCGGGTTTCAACTTTAGCATTGGGGGTCCCGCCCCACCTCAGTTACAGCCGATGAAAAAGAAAAGACGGTTGACAACTAACGTTCCCGGTTTCCCAAGAAACGAGGCACAAACACGTCCCCGCAGAAGAAAAAAAAAGGATGTGTAGCCGTGGAACTGTTCAAGACGCCGAGTCGTTGGTCCGCAGTAGGCTCATGGATGAGTCCTTGTCCGCAAGAGAAGGGTTCATCCAGACCCTTGACCTGAGCCCATATCAATCAGCCAGGATGTGTGGGACAGTGAAGGCGAGGCATATGGCAGCCCAATCAACTTCGCTGCCCAGGAAGAACCCCTCACTCCCATCCACAACTCGTGCTCGGGTCTAGAGGAGGCAAACAGCTGTCAAGAGGCGACTGAGCCAGGTAATAAACGACTCCGTGTCGTAATTTTGTCAGCCAAGCCGCGCTGTGGTGTAGTAGCCTTGGCACCTCGGCTTCGAGCCATAAACCTGTCAACGACGCAGTTTGCAGGACTCCAGTAAAACGCTTGCATCTGGTTGCCTCAAGGGCCCACCCGACCGCCGATACATGCCTTGCTTGCGTCGTGCTGCACTGCAAGGCTCATGCTCGGAGATGGCTAGCCATAAACCCACTGTGGAGGCATATCGAAAAGTTGCTCAGCAACTGCCTTGGAAGAATGCATCCCAATCGATGGGATATTGGTTCCAGGGTGAGATAACGCGTGATCTGCCGCTGTTTCCACACTGGCGGAGAGAAATGGGGTACCATTCCGTCGACGCCGCCGAGTCGACCGGCTACTCGGGGGGGGCAGACAAGGACACCATATGACACACCTGCGTCGGGCTCCAGTGGCGGTGAACATGGATGGATCGACCATGGTAGCTGAGTTTCTCCCTTCCGTCGCGTTTTCGGCCACCAAATCGGCGTCCCCATTTGCTTCCCAGCCACCCGGAGTTGAAGCATGAAGCGACAAAAAAACCTGGGCTTGCGCAAACAAAGTTGTCGATTCACCAATCGCGCTGCTAGGCCGGCCTTTGAAGGCTTCAGTTGACTACCCTCCTTGGTGCGCTGGCAGCAGTCTTGGTTTCAAAGCGAGTGGTTACCAGCCATTTCATTGGTCGGTGGCAACGCGCCTTTCTGCTTTCCCTCCATTTGCGCGGGGGACGTGAGGGGTAAACGCGGAAGAAAGGCGCAATACCTAGCTTCTG
>Ga0247763_1001543_pt1 | contig 13025 bp, 14 predicted proteins | sample UWRJL141409B4_FD_179926 | JGI IMG/M metagenome (GOLD analysis project Ga0247763, IMG submission 179926) | Plant litter microbial communities from Arlington Agricultural Research Station in Wisconsin, United States - UWRJ-L141-409B-4 | ecosystem: Environmental > Terrestrial > Plant litter >...
AAAGAAAGGGGGGGGGGGGGGGGGGGGGGGGGGGGGGGGGACGCCTCCGATGGCGGTGGCCATGGCAAAAGCCGCCATAAGCGTTGAGGAATAAGACGGGTACCGCCTGCCTACCTGCCTACCTAGGTAGGCAATCCAAGAGAGCTGCATCACAGCTTTGCGAACGAGCATAGCACTGATAGGCAAGACGAGACGACACACATATGACTGCAGAGCCTCCCTCACCGGCTGCAAGACCGTCTGCACGACCGCCTGCCCATAGTAGGCACAACAGGTGACGCCCAGGCGTGGTCCTTGGACGACCGGTGAAGGTGCCTATCAAACCGACCGGCCACCCATTGGGTACTGAGAACATGCAGGTGGTGCTGCAGCTACATATAGCGTTGCAAGCAGAAACAGCTCCAAAGGGACTTGATTGGTCTGGACTGCACGGCGGGTCAGGTCAGGATTGGTTCAACGATTTCCGAGGAACCAACCAACCAACCCTACCAAACGGTGCAGGTTACTTTACATGCTTTACCGACTGCACACCCTGATTTCCTTCCAATATACAGAAGCATTCGTATATGTGCATTGAGGAAGGAGAGGGGTAAGTAAATCGTGGAGGAGGGGTGGACGCTGATAGGACAGCGAGACCTACATGAGACGAAGCTGCAAAAGCAAGAAAAGCCCACAAGCGGTGAACCCAGCAATGAAAAAGCCGGTTCACGTTGCAGAGAGACCAAATTGTACCTAGAACTAGTATATGCTTGCATTGCAGGCATGCATGTATGTATGCGGGTGACAGGTCGCAGTTCTGGGCCTGCTGCAGGAGGAGGAAGGAGAGGGCCCAGTAGAAACTGCGAAAACGGCCACCTTTGTGTGTAGATGAGGAGGGGGTGTGTTGTCTGTGCGGATCTCTGTTTTGCATGTGAAGAGTGAGTGCGAGAGGCAGAATTTCTGGACACCCCTCCTCCTTCACGTCAAAAACCATGACAAACAGATAATCATGATAATGTGTAGAAACCCTGCGCTGCATCAAGCCCGACATTAGCGAAATGCAGCAAGACATACGAAGAGGAATATCGGCCGAATGTAAAACGAGCTCCCTTCGAATAATAAATGCCTGCACTTGCGTGCTGCTGCCGTGAGCCTGCCAAGTGATGGATGGGAAGGTAATATCGAAAAGGAGGGAGGGGTTGGCCTTCGTCGGATCTGGGTCAAAAGGCGGCTCCCGATCGCGATAAGGCGACACGGCTACCTTCCGTGGTTTGGATCCAGGACCCGCGCGGGCCTTGATCGGCAACGGCGAAGACAATGAAATGAATGGGAACGAGAGGAAATGTACCTTGACCATAGCGTTCTTTGTCCTCCTCGTTTTTGGGACACAGATGCAGTCCTATCGGTTTCTAGCAGATCAAATTGCGGAGAATGTCTTGTCAGCATTAACCCTGTGCGCCAACCGCCAATCGTCGGCGGTCATTTTCAGTGGCCCAAGACATGTCAGACAGGGGCCTTGTTTCCCGCCCCTCCACCTTTCGATCTGCTCTAGAACCCCGCTGCTCCACAGCGACCACGGGGAATGCATCAGCATCAGACCATACCATGCAAATCAGACAAGAACCACAGACATGCAGTCGCAAACTCGCAACTGCTGCGCACTAGCGCACACAAGATAAGGAGGTCTGTCGGCTGCGGTCTGGGTAGCATTGGCTGGATGCAGGTGGCCCTCTCTTCGTTGTTTATCGCTGGGATGAGCCATGCTTCAGGCTGGGTTATCAATTGAGGGAGGGGCTGCGGATATCGGCTCCGGCACCCCTCTCATCAAGGAGGTCTCGGTGAGTCGACGTGCAGCAGAACTAGCCAGTCTCGTTCAATCCTTTGCGGTCTGGCTCATCTGCAGCTAATTGCTGTCGAAGGGAAAAAAACAACAAGCACCCACGCAGGTTACATGCAGGTGGTCGGTCATAATGTCCGGCGAACCACACTTCGACTGCGGCTGGCAGTGAGACCTAATTCACTGTTGTTTATCGCCAGCGCCAGCACAAGCGCCGTCACGACGAGAACTCCCGTTGTGCATGTCTCTCTAATGCAGTGCAATGACCGAAATGCTACCGAATTTTGATAGCCGCTTGTTGGTCGCGTCCCCATCTCGTATTTGCGTCAAAATTTTCGTTCTTTGTTGCAAGATTCGTTGAGAGTCGCCACCCGGTGATTTGCTGATAACCAAAACGGTCAAGTTGCAGCAAGATAAAAACTTTTGACGCCGAGCCTACCCAGTGGCGTTTCGCCTGCATTGATGACAGGCGGGCTGGACGGTTTTGCCTGTTACGCACCCTCCACTGTCGCCGCTGGTGGCCAAGAGGGGTGCCTCTTTGAGTGGGTCGTTGGCGCAGCTTGCGACGTTCAACCTCACATCCCATCCAAGCTATCACAGCTGTGCTGAACCCCTCATTGGTTTTGTCCGGCCAAAGGCATCCGGACTTAGAGGGCGGAGAACAAGAAGCACCGGCGTGTTGCGGGTGCTTGGCCTCACCCAACCCTTCACCGGCCCCTTCCTGTTGTCTACCGTTGACCAGTGCCGGATATGGCCCAAACCTTGCGACATGCGAAGTTAGGAAGGCATCGCTCGACCGGGGATGTGTCTAGCGTGCATTTTGGTGGAGTTGAGCTGACCGTGGCGACACCTCCAATCCTAGTTCCGGTCACAGCCACGGGGTTCCTCTTGAGCGAGCACCTTGATGACTTCGCACGGAACGAACGCAGTATCCCCTGGTACTGCGAGGATGCACGGAGGGTTTCGTATGCCAGCTTTTTCGGGAAGGGTCCCATCCTCCCGCCCGCAAGAGGCCGCGGATGGTGGCAATGTGTCGTGTAATCTGTCGGAAACCGGATTCCTGACCCCTTGGGCCGCCGTATAAACATTCCTAGCAGTAGTCGCTTTGCGGGTACCGCCGTGGACACTGGCTACCACTCCCTAAGGGTGGCTCGGGCTAAGGCCAGTAGGGGGTCCCAGCTTGGTGGCGTCTGGGTTTGCTCCCGCAGCAACCCCGGTGATGAAGACAGTATCTCAATGCACTGTGCCGTTCGGGACCGATGCGTGATTGAAGTTCCGCAAGGGAGTGCGGCCAGCTGATAGCCATCCCTGGGTTAGGTTCTGGCCCACGCGGTAATGATACCGCAGACAAGAGTTCCTCAGAACAGCTGCCGCATCCAACCCCATCGCTGATCCATCAGAACCGAAGCTAATACCTGACAAATCTGACTGCTGTCAACTGGTGGCAAACTGGCTGCTTGTTCCCAATCCGAGACGGGGATGACCGCGGAGGTTAATGCAGGATCCACGGTTCCAGAACATCAAAGGGCCCGCAAGATCTGGAGCCCGGCGTTCCAAGGCCTTTGGCGAGTGAAGGTCTGCTAGAGGTGACGAGGCGATGCTGGTGTCCTGTACGAAAGCTTCGTTGCTCACGGACTTGTCGTGCCTGCCTTCGGTCCGTGATAAGGACACAAATACGCCGGAAGACGGACGCTCGTCGGATGTCTTATGGAGAGTTTGCCCCGCTATCACGTCGCACGTATGCGTGGCACCCTTGAAATTGGACAACTAGATTTAGTCTCGGAAGTCTAATGGGAAGGGCAAAAACATACCAACTCCCACATGTTATCTGTGCATGTGCTGCTAGTGAACTGGCCGCCTGGAGTGGGGCTGGCGGCCATCGACATCTCGGATATCTTACTTTCGGCGAGGAGTCAGTGGTATCTGCATCTGCATCCCAACGAGTACTGAAGGTGGGGATTGTGGGTTTCCAGCCCAACTCCGGAGCTGTGGTTCGGCTGTGCACAGGTTGCGCTAGGGCCGGCCGGCGCCGGCGTCGTCGATCCCGGCCGGATTGTCCGCATCCACCGGACTTGGCGTGCTGTGGAAAGCTCCAGCGGGCAACCCTGTGTTGGGATGATCGGGGCTCGCAGGGTTGCGGGGTTAGTCCAAGTTGGTTTGGAAAAGCCAGGCAGGTTTTTGGACATTGAGAACCTGCGTCAAAAGTCGTCAGACGAAGCCGTGATCTGATTGGATTTCCCATCCGAGACATCTGGCATTCCAGACCAACCCAGAACCAAGCTAGAAAAAATGTGGGCAATTGCATGCAGAGCCTCCAGATCGTCAAGCATTCTACTAGGCTGGGGAGGGGTTAGGGGTGAAAACCTTGCTGACCAATTGGGATCCGATCACGGTTCCCAAAATGTGATGAAAGTTCGTGAATTCGCAGGCGTGCTCACACCGCTGTTTTGGTAAATTTTGGACCATGGCGCAACGTCGGCTTTCTCACCTCAGGCTCTCGCGGTTGTCATGAGCGTTGGCGGGCGACTGGCTTGGCCAGGCCTTTCCATCCCGATCACAGCGTGGAATTTTGTTGGGCTGCTTGGGCAAAGATCTGATGTCCACACCGGGATTGCCCCCACACGGTGTGGAATTGGGGCTTCGCGTGGGGTGCGAGATGGATGAGCGTGGGAAAATGAGCGGGATGGATTGGTTGGTTTGCGCAGATCACCTGCTCGACGCTAACTGCGAGCAAACGGCGTGGGTGTCTGAGTTCAGCCAGCCACATTCACGGCCCTCAGATCGATCCAGCGAAATTTTTTGTGGGAAGAAAAAAACAGAACGTCCCTGAATTTGGAGGAGATTTGGAGGACATTTGGACGTCCGGACTACTTGAGAAAAGGGAGCTTACTTCACAGCTGGTGGACGCAATTGATGATCTCTATCTCATTTCAAGTACAGGATTGCCGCAACCTCAACGCAAAAGGCGGAATTTTCCAGCCTGACGGCTCCTTCCACTTTTCGTGCGACGCGTCGAGATTTACGAAGGATAAGGTGGGGTTTTGCTGATGTGAGGCTTCGTTCCCTGTTGCTATCGGAAATTTTATCAGTGCGCGGGATGGACCCCACTCGCCAATCTGGTGTGTCACGTCGAGCAGAATGCCATTGTCCAACGGCTTCTTTGTCATACCAGCGTGCGTGTACACAAGAGATATCTGGGTGTCCCGCACTCTTGAAGATCTTGTGCTCCCGGCATACAGAGTAAGCAGTCACGGCAGTGTAGGTAGTTCAACACCACACGAAGTCGTGGGGGAAGCATCTCAAGGCCAAAAGGTGGGATTGCCCCACTCTTGATATTTAGCGGGAGAAGTACGAACAGCCTTCACAGTGCGGGACTGTGCTTTACCATTGATGGAGCTTTGCAATCTCGGTCGTCCTGGCGCAGCCTGGGAACCAGGCAACTGGGTGCCAAAAAAACAGGCACGCCAAAGAGAGCCGCACGTGCCCCCTCCAGCCACCTTGCCTAACAGGGCCCTTAACAATTTTACCAGCATCACACCAGCATCTTCTCAGACCTCTCGCCGATTGAAAATTGCTGGCGTGCAGTCAAATAATATATTAGGGCGCATTTTTACATTGGCTCAGACCTAAAGGCGTTGATTTTAGAGGCCTGGGAAAAGGTCGTCACCCAGAAGATAATTAACAAGTTGGTGGATTCTATGGTAGCTAGGATGCAGGAAGTGTTAGTAGCTAGAGGTCAAATGACTGGGTGGTAGTGGGCGGCTTGTGGGCTGATAGTACTTACCGATACCTGTATTTTGCTAGGATTTTCTATGGTGCCACTTGTACTGCAAGGTAGTGAGTGCCTTTTATTTTGGCACCCAGTTGCCAGGCTTTCGAGGCCATGACCGGCGCCCAAGCGCAAGACGACTGGGAACCTTTCAGGGCAGGTGTGCACTGCAATCTTGGGACGGCGGGGCTGGTGCACAGTTTGTGTCTCCCGTTTTTCGTACTGTGCGATGTCACGCCTGAGCCGTCGATTGGCGTGATGCAGCACTACGTCATAGACTTTGAATCGCTGCAGTCTGGTATTAGTCGCTAGCCATATACGGACTAGCCTCGAAATTGGCAAAGTTTCTGAGCCCCGCTCCAAAACTACGGCCGCGTGTTTGGACTCAAACCTTGAAGGTTCCGGACAACATATGAAGCGTTGTTGTCGAAACCAAGGAAGCAACACGCTGAATGCGTCTTTTGACCACGGGACCTCGCGCACGTTCGGCTGGTGTAAATAGCCGAGCGTTCTTATGTTTCCAAGTGCGCGGGACCATGGCGAGTCGAGCTCCCGTGGCGCCCGAGCCTTGTTTGTGGTCTTGGGAGACGGCATCGCTGACCTTTCTGCCTTATTCCCAGCTAACTGGGACCAGAGAGAAATTGGAACCCTGGTGTCTCCTTTCTGGCGTCCTTCACTCAACGGTAACCTTTGCCATTTGGCCCGTTTCTGACCTTGAGTTCCTTGCCCGCAGAAGAAACTTGGCCCCGAGGTTGCAGTTTGCGAGGACCGTACACTGCTGACCGCGTAACGGCGTAAGTCAAGCCGCCCGGTTTTATTTGTGTAGAGTTTGACCCCATAGGACCTAGGCATGGGCGTAGAGAAGTGGGTATGGTCGTCAGTACTATCCTCTAGTTCCCACAGCCAGGTGTTGTTGACTACGGCTCCCCGATTCGAGAGCTGCTAGGGAGTCGTCGACCTCGCACTATTGAACGTGCAGACTAAACTCTAGCGACGTGCTTATAACAAGAGAGAGGGCCAAGTGGCCGGGTTCGCACGACAGGCAGCTGTCTTCTGTCCATTATTGGATGTGCGAAGCCGAGGGGGAGGTCCGGCCGGATCTGCGATTGGATGTTAGGGCGGCTCGAGAACTCGTGCATATGTGTGGAATGAGAGAAACTTGGAACCAACCCTGTTCGACATGGTAAGCTGAACGCCGCGAAGATACCCCGCGGGGAACCGGGGCAAATTGCGCGTCGCTTTGCATAGGAGCTGCATGCTGGTGATGGTGTGGCATTGAGAGCGTACGAAACGCCTGAAAGCTGCACCTTGGGGGCCCAGGAAAGGTTGAGAAGCTCGACAGGCTCTCGAGTGCGATCATCTGGGGGACAGAAGAAACAAATTTTTCGTTCACGACGACCTTGACTCTTTGTGACACTTGTGGTAACAGGCCGGCAATACCATGGTTTCGTTGGCTGCAGTGCAAACCGTAGAGGGCCAGGAGCTCCGGCAATATGCATCCGTTCATCCACGATGTGATGGCTGGCAGCCAATGTCGACTTGCATTATTAGGTTCCCTGATCGGCTGCGTCTAGTGTAGAGACCGGGGGTTGGCAACTGGGATAATAGTGGTGGTTGTGGTGGTGGTGGGGCACGAGGAGGGGCAGTCTGTGTTTCGGCATGCCCCAGAGATATCGACATCGCGCCAAATTCCCACCCTCTCCCTCCAGAATCCCATCATCGTATCCACACTCCACCAGCTCTGTCTGTCCTGACCAGCCCTTTTGCGATGAAGAGGCATTCTCCCGAGTGTCGATCAAAGACCCTGCTTTTCGCCAGAGACCCTGGATCTTCCTCGCCGGACCCCTTCTTGTAAAGGGAGGCATCAACTGGAAAAAAGGTTGCCCAGAGTGATGGTTAGGCCCAAGAAAGAGCCGTCGTAAAAAATTGAAGAAAAATGCGGTAGAGAACCGAAAGTGTCAAAGACGTTTTTTTTTTTTTTTGCGCTTTCCCGCCCCGGGCGGGGACATAGGAACGGGCAAGAGGCTCCGGGACGGCAGGCAGAACTTGATACCTAGGGCAATTCAATTCATGGTTCAATGAATAACACCTTCGATGTGCGAACCATGTTTGGTCCTCTGGCTGCATGCGTGCTGCAGACTGTCGCGCGCTACATCTGACATTACTGTGCCGTCCAGAAATGCCTTGGCGACAGCCGTCTTCCGATGGGGATTGGCCCTCTTCCGACAGGTCGTGCTCCGTTACACCCGAGAGCCGGCTCGAAAGCAGTATGTGTGCGGTTCCGGCAAGCAACGATCATCTCGCCCTGCACGGGTTCCGCTGACAGATTCGGTAGGGGCTGGACACGGCAAGTCAGCAAAACATCGTTCGAGGGCGGGATAGCGACGAGTGCGGTGAGCAGATGATCAGGAGGACGATTGCAGCCGCGGATGATGCACAAATGACGGCAGATTGTTATCATAGGCCACAGGAGAGGTTATATGCAAAGAGAATATAACTTTGGAATAATAAAACCGATGGTGTTGTATTGCATGGCCGCAGATATTTGGCGTTTTGCGTCAGGAAGGACCAATGTGGTTGGTGGTTGGTTTTCCGTGTCGAAACGGTCGGTTGCACTGTGTCGTCAGTTTTGAGGCGGCACTGTGTGCGGCCAAAACGTCCACCACCAATGGCCCGTCCGTCGGAAAGCCGTTGTCAGGAAACAGCGACCTCTGCGCCACGTGCTTGGGCCGTCGTCAGCCAGGGACGCAAATGCCTGCTGTACCCGCGTGCCATGATTGGCCAATGGCATAGATAAGAACTCGTCGCAGGGAGGGGCATCACAGAGCAGAAACATCTCATCGGTCTTGGCGATTGGCATTCATCGCTTACTAGCACCGTTTTGCCCCTCCTGTTTTTTTCTTCAATTTTTTTCTTTTTTCACCGGGGGGATCAAAGGTAGCTAAAGTCTGGATTCCTCCATAGCAAACCGACCTTTAGCCCATATGAGTTTTGATCAAACACTAGGTTCTTGGCTGGTGAGCGCCAGCGAATGGCAAATGGAGACGTGATGCCCATGGGTGCGAGCTCTCCATTGCCTAGTGGGTCTTAATTGTGCCGGTCAGATCATCACGCCCGGGCCAGAAGGCGGGTTGTCGGGCGTGGGTGTCTCCCGGGCGTGGGGCCTGCGCCAAGAGGGGAGGACGATCCATGGAAACCCAACACGAGATCTTGGGAATGACATTGGCGGACTGAGCTGTCGTTCGATGCATCGCGTGCACTTGCCGGACCGACAATGTTCAATGAATGATAGTTGCACGCCAACAAACTAGTTTCGGCGATGCACTGGACTGGTGCTCGGAAGCCGCCTCAAGGTTGTGTCAACAACTCGCTCAAGACGTGTATTTTGGGTTCAGTCATCGCCCGCGTCAATCTCGATGTGCCGCTTGGCTGTCGAATCAGTCGCTTACGAAAGCCACGACGTGCACTATCTGAGACACCCGTGGGTGCTGTGCAACGCTGCAGGAGCGTTGGATGAGGGGCATCCTATTGTTGGCTGTTTGGCGCTGGGGATATCGTGGAACGCTGCCTGTTTAAAACCGAAGGGTAAGCTGCCCGGCCCGGCCGTGTGAGGAACAGAAACCCCATGGCATAATCCCGAAGATAGCAGGCTGATGCTGCAGCCCAAGAGCGTCAACTTCATGATAATCATGAAGTTCTCACTTTCTTCGACGTTTAAAGCACCGAAACATCGCCCAGGAACGGCCGGCACGGAGTTTTGTTGATGCCATTGCTAGTGTTGCTGACATTCTTTGAGCACGCCATCTGAGAACTTCTTGTGAGTGCTGGTAGATGGAACCCCTCTTCCAAACGACAATCCCCCATCCCCCAACTGCCCTTGCCGGGCTTCGCAGCGGGCAATCGCAAATTGAGCCTGCGCCTGTCCTCCCTTCCTGGCTCGACGGAGTCGCATCGCGACATTGTCGGTGCGTGGGATGAGACCCCGCGGCGCCGTCCATACACTCCAGTCAACGACTATCGCATCGAAGAAGCGGATGTCGGGTCCCACCCGAAATTGATTCCGGCATTTCTGGCACTGATCCCCCATGTACACACCATCAGCAGGCGCTGGCCGAGTGGGTTGTGGCTTTGGGAAGCTGCGAAACTGCAAGCCCGCCGTATCTGTGCCGGTCCTCGGAGCCTCTTATCAGCGGCTGGGGCGAATCGCGTTGGGTAGCAGGGCTCTGCGCATGCTTGGGATTAATTACGAGATATTGCGCGCTGCAGAACCGCAAGGGCTCATCACTTGCATGGCACATATGGATTTTTGGATGCAAGACTTGCGGATCTTTGCCCTCTCAGCGCTCAGCATCGGATCCCTCCGGCGCCATGGTACGACTGGCCTGGACCAAGGCAGGGTGGAGCCAGTGGATAATTGTTAGGTAAACATCAGCAGCCTGACGGCAGAGTCGCATTCTTGGTAGCAGTGGATGCGCACAAGCCGAGCAACAGTGGTTTTGGAAATGAAGCAGCCAGTACATGCGTCGCCGTCCCATCGGAGCTGAGGCTCGAGTGAAAAGTGCCCACCGTTTCTGCAGCAATTTTTTCTTTTTTCTTTTTCGGTGGCGTGTGCGTGATGGCTTGCTTCTTGTGTTGCATGGGTCAAGCCTAGCCTCATGCAAGACAAGCGACATTCGACAGGGATGCGGCGAGGAAGCGCCAGGGTTGGGACAAAGCCGCAGTGACTGGCAAATCAGAGGTAAGGATTCGTTAAGATAACAAGACGCGGTGTGAAACCGCGCGGAGATTTGTTAGACTGCGAGGCAGTTCAAGCAGCCAAGGACTGGGATCTTGATATCAGCCCTGCAGGCCTTCTTGCGGCGTCGGCGTCCTGCACTGCTGTCTGCTTCTGGTAAGGTGAACGAGGAGACCGCGCACAATCAAGATTCAGGACAAGAGGGCCAGAAAGAAGATCCACTCGGTTTTGAGACGTCGAAATAGGCACGCCGAGCAGCGGACGCCAAGCCGTAGTGAAGTGGACTTCACTCGGAAACGGGCCCTCAGGAGGGACAGGGGCAAATGTCTCCGCACCAGTCGAGTCTCTTGTCTCGCTGACGCCAGCTGTGATTGGATAGGTAGTGTAGACGGAGTGTCCAAAGTGAGGCTGGCAGAGCGCGGGGGTGTTGTGATATCCAGCTTTCTGGCGCGGGGTTGACGTTACCAACTTGTAAAAGATGGGTAGAGGATCACTGCCATGACTCACGCCCCGGACAAGTCGTGCTGATATCTGAATCCGCTGTGACGGCAAAAGGTCCGGGCAACCACTCGGGGGGCTTTATGGAGCACCGCAAAGCTAATAGCCTGATGTTCGCAGAGGCTGTTCATGGTGCAGTGTACGGAGTGAGATTTAGTGGAGGACCCATTCGCTCCATTGACGGGCCGATCATTAGACGTCAAAGACGGCTCCGGCGCGGACCCGTTTCCACTTGGTCCTGCACGGCATGCATTGTTGCGGCCGACTAAAATGCATCGCCATCCATCTTTATGGGGCGACATCATGAGTGGGGGGGAAGCCTTTCTCTTACGCACAATCTCAATATTCCAAAGGGAGCGAAGAGCAGCCAAGGCGGTGCTCCGCTCACGGCCGTCTTGAGCCGTGGGCCTCGATGATCGGAAGGCGGATAGGGTAAGGAGACAGCGGCGAGTGACGACACAAGGGTCTCAACGGAGACTCCGCGGGCATCTCGGCAATGGGCAAAGGTGAGATGCCCGCTGTTATCGTCTATCCCCTCTCTTTCATACCGATCCTCATCAGCTTTCACCGGACCTAAAGGTTACTGGGTCGCTCTAGCGGGTTTGAGTTGTAAGCTAGCCGGCCGCCGTCGAGAGCTCGTTTCGCGCTAAAAATATTTTCCAGGTTGGGGCCGGCATGGTGTCAGCCCAAAATGGTTAGTGCAATGGAAAGGTTTTCTTCGCTCCTTCAGGCTTCGGCCGGCTGGAGCGAAGTCGCCCCTTCAATGGCCATTCTTCGCCGCCGGCGTCGCAGCTGTCCCAATCAGCTGAAGTATGGCACCTGGGGCACGTATGGCTTCAAAGTAACCGAGCTCATGCTCTGTGAAGGCTGGCGTCGGCTGGCTGAGCGTGGGCTGTTTTTATCATCAGTTCTACAAGGACAAATCCAGCGTGAAGAGAGATGTGCGGGGCTTTTCCCCGTGCTGACCCCCTGCAATAACGTGATCTGCTCTGAAGATGGGTGACCAAGTTTTGCCTCTCACTGTGTGCAAGCAATTGTTCCATTGGGAATAAGCGTCGCGCAGGATTGCCTCATCAGAAAGGAGTGTGTAAGCAAAGAAAATATTTGTGTGGTTCAAAACGGCCCTCTGTCTGGTCAATTCATCCTCGGATTGCTCGTTGTTGATTGGGCCTTCGCTGAGACATCAGGCAAAGCCGTTTTGCTGAAGACAGCCAGTGGTGTTGCTTCAGCGCTTTCCATACTCGCCGACGTCATTCAGGCGCCACTTGAACGGCAACGTGCCAAGAAAAGTCCGGAAGTACCGGTGTATCCTTGCTAGGGATTGATGCGAGACGCCCCCGCCGGTTTCTGCGATTGGCCATTCGCTTCTCGCCGCGACCGTTCCAGGCGCACGGAATCATTGAACGGAGGCGAGAGTCTCGACAGTTATACTCAGTCAATCCAGGCGGAGCACTTCTCAAATTTCATGACTTGGTTGGATAGATATCTTACTCGAGTTCGGGGGGCTTCGGGGCCGTGAGAAATCTAAAAAGGCTCCATGTCTGGCTGTTGAGACTAGCACAGTTTTAATTGTCCAAAGGCTGAATGATAAAGACTGATGGGCAGACCCAGGCTTCAAAAAGTTCTGCTCGCTCTCGCTAGGTGCAGATTTGGTGGGCGATGGAAATCAGCACACAGTAGCGAGTGTACCTAGGAAAATATTGCAAGTTGAGGACTGCTGCGAGCGGAGATCGCTGCTTGCGCAACCTGCGCATTCCACGCCGGCGGTGCTTGGCCAACTGGGTCGAGCACAGCGACAGGGGACGATGCCATTTTCACACCAAGTTTGGAGCGCAGCGAGTTCGCACGGTGTACGGTACCTCACCTCACGATCAACGTCCCACTTTCCCACCAAAACTGACTGCAAGCCTGCATACATCCCTGCAAGAGCGCGACAGGGGCCCCGCCGGGTGGATGAGGTACATGGGTACATGTGGCCCTCCGCTGGAACCGTGCACCATCCGCCGCCTGGCCTTTTATCTTTCTCTCATGCTGATTCCTCCATTGTTGCCTCCTTCCCTCGCTCTTCAGCCAGAAGGGACCAGAACTTTTGTCCTTCGAGCGTGAATAATTACGACCGAGCACTGCTTTTGGGCCTATTCCGCGGTCAATTCTTTGCAGGACGGACATCCAATTACAGGAGGCGGACGGTTTTGGAGCGTTGCTTG
>Ga0247763_1001544_pt1 | contig 13024 bp, 6 predicted proteins | sample UWRJL141409B4_FD_179926 | JGI IMG/M metagenome (GOLD analysis project Ga0247763, IMG submission 179926) | Plant litter microbial communities from Arlington Agricultural Research Station in Wisconsin, United States - UWRJ-L141-409B-4 | ecosystem: Environmental > Terrestrial > Plant litter >...
GCGACAGCGGCCCGTGCGGCGCGGGAAGGGGCGCGGCGCTGGGCACGTGCGCGAACGGAACGACGAAGGTGTGCCACGTGAACGCGGACTGCGACAGCGGCTCGTGCGGCGCGGGAACGGGCTCGGCGCTGGGCACGTGCGCGAACGGAACGACAAAGGTGTGCCACGCGAACGCAGACTGCGACAGCGGCTCGTGCGGCAGCGGTACGGGCTCGGCGCTGGGCACTTGTTCCACGAACAGCGCCATCTGCCACAAGAACGCAGACTGCGACAGCGGCTCGTGCGGCAGCGGTACGGGCTCGGCCGTCGGCACGTGCTCGACGAGCAGCGCCATCTGCCACTCGAACGCGGACTGCGACACCAACTCGTGCGGCAACGGCACCGGCTCGGCGAAGGGGGTGTGCGCCATTCCTGCAGGCACCGCGTGCCGCAGGAACAGCGACTGTGACAACAACGCGTGCGGCAGCGGCACCGGGGCCGTGAAGGGCCTGTGCAGCATCCAGGCGGGGGCGTCGTGCCACAAGAACGCAGACTGCGACAGCAACTCGTGCGGCACGGGCATCGGCGCCGTCCGCGGGCTCTGCAATGGCCTCGGCGCCTGCACGACCAGCGCCCAGTGCGGCGGGAGCGCGACGTGTATCGCCGGGCGCTGCAGCAGCCTCACGCCATGTAGCAACGACGCCCAGTGCGGCACGGCGGGCACCGGCGGCATCTGCAACGGCGCCACGTGCTCGGCGCCCGCCACCTGCGCGGGCGATGGCGGCTGCCCGGCGAGCGGAGTCTGCACCGGCGCGACGTGTGGCGCGCCGGCGGCCTGCGCCAACGACGCGGCCTGCACATCGAGCCGTCTCTGCAACGGCGCCAAGTGCAGCTCGCTCGCGTGTGCGGCCGACACGACGTGCACCAAGAGCAACCTCTGTAACAACGCCAAGTGCAGCACGGCTCTGCCCTGCGCGAGCGACGCGGCGTGCAGCGTGAGCAACCTGTGCAACAACGCCAAGTGCAGCGCGGCGCCGACGTGCGCGCTCGACACGGCGTGCCCCTCGAGCAACCTGTGCAACAACGCCAAGTGCAGCACGGCGCCGACGTGCGCGCTCGACACGGCGTGCCCCTCGAGCAACCTGTGCAACAACGCCAAGTGCAGCACCCGCTCGTGCGCCGGCGACGGGGCGTGCCCCGTGAGCGGCTTGTGCAACAACGCGAAGTGCAGCACGCTCTCGTGCGCGGGTGACGTGGGCTGCCCGGTGAGCGCCGTGTGCAACGGCGCCAAGTGCAGCACCGCCAGCTGCGCGGGAGACGCGGCATGCCCGGTGAGCGGGCTGTGCAACAACGCGAAATGCAGCGTCTCGACCTGCGCCCTCGACACCGACTGCCCGCTGCTCGTGTGCACGGGCGCCACCTGTAACGCCAGCGACTGCACCACCGGCGCCGACTGCGCCATCGGCGCCCTCTGCGGCGGTTCCTGCACGGCCCCGCCCTGCACCACGAACGCCGACTGCGCGAGCGGGCTGTGCAACGACGGCGTGTGCGGCTGCACCTCGCGCGAGGACTGCGGTGGCTCGCAGCAATGCGCGGGCGGAACGCTCGGCAGCTGCGGCCGCAGCTGCACCACCGACGCCGAGTGCGCGCCCGACCGCTGCGTCGACGGCAAGTGCGGCGGCTGCACCAGCGCCGCCGAGTGCCACGACTCGAGCTACACGGCCACCTGTGACGGCATCCCTGCCGGAAATTACGGGACCTGCTCGGCGGCGAGCGGCGGCGAGTTTCCCGTCTCCTGCAAGCAGGGCGACCTGCTGCCTCAGGAGAAAGCGCTCGAGTTCATGTTCTTCGATCTCACCGCCTGCGTCTCGCCCGACAACCTGCCGCCGCCGAAGCCCGTCACCAACGCCAGCTACAACCCGGCCACGTTCGCTCAGGATTTCAACGCGGTCTGCCCGGCCGGCACGCAAGCCATCTGGCGTGACTTCGACTGGCAGGCAGAGGTCCCCGATGGCACGTCGATCGAGTTTGCCGCCCAGTCGGGCGACGAGGCGTCGAGCCTGATGCCCGCGTCGCCTGCCGCGCCCGTTCCGATCGGCAAGGCCACCGCGTCCACCGACACGGGCCCGACCAGGACCAACTACGACTTCGCGCTGCTCGACACGGGGCTCGGCGGCTCGGGCGCCTTCAACACGGCGAACCCGATCGTGCTGTCCAAGAACCTGCTGCGCATCCTCATCACCCTCAACCCCACCGCAGACAAGAAGACGGCGCCGCGCCTCGCGCACTGGAAAGTGCAATACGACTGCCTGCAGTCTGACTGAGCTGCTCGAGCTGATTGAGCCGATGAGCGGGCGGGCTGGCTGACACCGGGGGCGCCCCCTCCGGGCCGTGGTGACGGCGTTTCACGGTGGGACTAGCGAACCTCGCCGCGTATCCGAGATCGCACACCCTCTGCACCTCGGCGGCAATAAACGCCGTCCCTGTACTAGTTGACAATGGGTCTCAATTTCAAGTATGCGGGCGCTCGCTGGTGCTGAGCGACGTGCGACGGTGGATGGATGCTCGATCGCGATCAAAAAACGAGCGAGACCACCGCCCTGCCCGGTGAGGACGACTCTTGGCCTGCTACCGAGCCAGCAGCAGAAGACTCGCCTGCGCGAGCGTCGATCGCGCCGGGGTCCACGGGGCGAGCATCGATCCTGCCGGATTGGCCGGGGCGGGCATCGAGCCCACCCGCGTCGACCGCGCGAGCGTCGATCCCGCCGGGTTGGCCGGGGCGGGCGTCGCTCCCACCTGCGTCGACCGCGCGAGCGTCGATCGTGCCGGGTTCGCCGGAGCGAGCGTCGAGCCCAACCGGGTCCACAGCGCGTACGTCTGTCGTACCGGGTTCGCCGGGGCGAGCATCGGTGCCACCCGGGTCGACTGCTCGCGGGTCGATGGCGCCCGGAGCGCCGGTGTCGAGGGCACAGCCATCGGCGGCTCCGCGTGCCCGCGCGGCCACACATCGATTCCGGGCGGCGGCGCTCGTCGTGCATCGCTGGGTGGGGCTCGTCATCGCGGGCTTCCTGCTGATCGCGGGCATCACGGGCAGCGTCATCGCCTTCTTCGCCGACCTCGACGCGGCGCTCAACCCGGAGCTGTTTCGTGTCGAGCCGCCCGCGGCCGGCGCGCCGCTGCTCGACCCGCTCGAGCTACAGGCCCGCATCCTGCGGCAACTGCCCGCGGGCGGCGACCTGCGCGGCGTCGTGCTCGATCTGCGCGAGGGCGAATCGGCGAACTATTACTTCAACGAGCGCGAAAACTTCTTCGACCCCTATACGGGGCGCGCGCTCGGCTCGCGCAACTTCGGCGACCTGAGCGAGGGCAAGCAGAACCTGCTCACGTTCGTCTATCGGCTGCACTACTCGCTCGCCCTCGGCGACGTCGGGGTTTACGTGTTCGGTGTCGTCGCGCTGCTCTGGACGATCGATTGCTTCGTCGGGGCCTACCTCACGTTCCCCGTCGCCACTCCGGCGGCGGGCGCACGGCCGCGGGGGGCGTGGCTCCGCCGCTGGGCGCGGGCGTGGGGCATCGAGACCAAGCAGCTCTTCTCGCTGGTGTTTACCTGGCATCGCGCGAGCGGGCTGTGGGTGTGGGGGATGTTGCTCGTGTTCGCCTGGTCTGCCGTGGCGCTGAACCTGGGCGAGCAAGTGTATGAGCCGCTCATGAACCGCGTGCTGCCGCACACCGAGCAGCCCGAGCCACCGGCGATCGACCCACCCCGGCAGCACCCCCAGCTCGGCGTCGCGGCCGCGCTCGAGCGCGGGCGAGAGCTGATGGCCAGCGAGGCGAAGCAGCGCGGTTTCCGCATCTTTCGCGAGAAGTACCTCGACTACGATCCGGAGCACGGCGCGTACTGGCTCACGGTCGAGTCGAGCCTCGACATCGGCGAGCGCCTGGCCGATACGGCGGTGATGTTCGACGGCGACGCGGGCCAGCTGCTGGCGTTTCGCTCGCCCACCACGGAGGGAGCGCGCAAGACCTTCGATCGCTGGCTCATCGCGCTGCACTTCGGCACCTGGCGCGAGGGTGGCATCGTCTATCGCGCCTTCGTATGCGTGATGGGCGCGATGGTGAGCCTGCTCAGCATCACGGGCGTGTGGATCTGGTGGCGCAAGCGCATGAAGCGCATGAAGAGCGCTCGGCGAGCGACAGCCCGCTCGACCGGTAGCGACGGGTCCCGCTCCGCGCGGCGAGCCGACGATCTGCTCCAGGCGCGCTGAGCGCGCTCCCGCGCCCTATCGAACGAAGCAGTTATCGATGTTGGTTGCGCCCGAGCTCCAGCTCTGCTCGCGCTCCGCGCTCAATCTCCGTTCTGCCCGATCTCCGTGATCTGGAGGTTCGCATCGTGCAACGCCCGAAGGGCAGCGCGGCGCGAGCGCTGCTGCGACGGCGCTTCATGCCTGCGTGCACGAACCGCGCAGGCGTTGGTTGCTCCGGAACGCGGGCGTCTCGCGTGCGATGCGCGATGACGAGCCAACGTGATCCGCTCGATCGCGAAGCTACATGAAGATCACGCCGCACGCGCTCGCGCCGCAGAGAATCAGCGAGACGGCGAACTTTCGTACGGCGCCGCGGCAGCCGAGTCGTGTATGGGGTGAATGTAAGACTGCCGGGGCCTGGCGCTACTCGCCGGGTCCGACTCACCTCGACGAGCAGCGACGAGCTCACCCGACGTGCCCACCCGCGCCCGGTGGGGTGACGGCTGCGACGCCAGCGATGACGGCCCTTCACAACGATTGGTAGACGAATGACTGGAGCTAGCAGAACACCCCGAGCGTCATCGAGCGCTCCTCTCCTCGAGCCCTGTCTCTTTGAAGCAGGTCCCCTCCAAGTCAGGGCTCGCCGCCAGCATGCGCGGCGTGGCGTCCTCGGCGCGACCGTCGCCCTCGCCGCGTTCGCGGCGGCTTGTCAGTCCGAGCTGGGCGATGGCGGCGCCGGCATGGATCCGAACGCCCCGCCCATGTTCACCGGCGTCGGTCCGGGTGCTGGCAACGGCTTGCCGCCAGGCAACCCCGGCGTGGCGGGCAGCTCGCCGAACGGCGGCCCCGGTACGTCCGAGGGCGGCCCCGCAGCAGGTGGCGTGATCAACCCCGACGCGGCGAATGGTCCGGGTCGGCCGGCGCCGTCGCTCACCGACACGGGTGACACCGGTCCGATCGTGGACGAGTTTGGTGCGCCGCTGCCGGTCGATCAGCTGGCGCCGCTGCAGGCGTGCAGCACCCCCGGTCCCCAGGTTCTGCGTCGCCTGAACTCGGTCCAGTTTCGCAACACCCTGAGCGCCGTGTTCGGGGAGAGCAACATTCCAGACTCGAACCCGCTGAACGATCCGCTGACGCTCGGCTACAACGTCGACTCCGACGATCTCGTGGTGCAGGGCCTCGACGCGCAGGCGATCGGCAGCGTGGCAGAAGAGATCGCCGCGGCCGTCCGCGCGAGCGGAGGCGTCACACAGCTCGCTCAGGGCTGCACGGACATCGCCAACAACGACTGCCGCAGAGGCTTCGTCACGAGGGTCGGCGAGCGCCTCAGCCGCGAGCCGCTGAACGAGGAGCGCGTCACCACGTACGCCCAGCTGTTCACGGCGACGGCAGAAGACGGCGCGCCGCTGAACGCGAGCTTCGATGACGGCGCCGAGCTCGTCATCCAGGCGCTCGTGCAGTCGCCCTTCTCGATCTACCGCCGCGAGATCGGCACCCAGCAGGGCGGCGAGTATGTGCTCACGCCGTTCGAGGTGGCGAGCGAGCTCTCTTACATGCTCACCAACAGCCCGCCCGACGCGGACCTGATGGCGGCGGCGCAGAGCGGTCAGCTCGGCACGAACGAGCAGATCCTCGCGCAGGCCGAGCGCCTGCTGACGACGGCGGCCGCCGACGACGTGCTCTCCGGCTTCGTCACCGCCTGGCTCGACCTCGATCGCCTGGTCGGCAAGGTCAAGGCCGGGGTCGACATCTCCGACGGCCTGCGGCAGGCCATGCTGGAAGAGACGCGGCAGCTCTTTTTGCAGGTGTTCAACGAGGGCGGCACGATCGGCGACCTGTTCAGCGCCACGTACACCTTCATGAACCAGGAGCTCTCGAGCTTCTACGGCCTGAACCTCGCCACGGGCGCCGAGTTCCAGCAGGTCGACGTCTCGGGCGGCGTGCGCGTCCCCGGCGTGCTCGGCCACGGCTCGTACCTCGCCGCCCACGCGCTCGCCGACAACTCCTCGCCGGTGCAGCGCGCCTTCGTGGTGCGCGAGCGCCTGCTCTGCAACGACCTGCCGGAGGTGCCGACCAACCTCGACACCAACCTCAAGCCGCAGGCGGCTGACGCGACGAGCCGCGAGCGCTACGCCGCGCACAGCTCGAACGCGGTCTGCGCCAACTGCCACGTGCTGATGGACCCGGTGGGATTCACGTTCGAGGCCTACGACGGCTACGGCCGCTTCCGCGCCACCGAGGCGGGCAAGCCCGTCGACACCAGCGGCGGCCTGCCGTTGATGGATGAATCCGGCCCCACCGGCGTGACAGTCGCCATGAGCAGCGTGACGGACCTCGCCAACTACCTCGCGCTCAGCGAGCAGACGCGAGCCTGCCTCGTGAACAACATGAGCTACTACGCGTACGGCATCGCCAACGCGGCGAAGTGGGCCTCGTCAGACAAGGTCTGCACGGATCACTTCATCCGCAACGTGGCGCGCACCTCGGGCAACACGCTGAAGAGCGTGATGACCGGCATCCTGACAGCCCCGCACTTCACGCGTCGGGTTCAAGCCAAGTAATCAGAGAGAGAGATTCGGAGCACGATGATGCGTAACTGGAACCGACGCGAATTTACCCGCAACGTTGGCATGCTGACGTTGTTCTCTCCCTTCATCGGGATGCTCGAGCCGTCGCTGGCGAAGGCACAGACGGCAGGGCGGGCGAAGTACCTCCTGATCATCACCTCGAACGGCACCGATCCGGCGATCTGGCAGCCTCTCGCCGGGTCTGGCACCGGCGGCATCAACTTCTCGCCCGCGCTCGAGCCGCTGGCGACGATCCGCAACGACGTGATCCTGCTGAACCAGTTCGACAGCAAGGGCACCGCCGGCAACCACGCCGCGCCCGGCGGCATCACGGGCAACAACTACGGCCAGACAGAGTCGCTCGACTTCTTCGTGGCGGGCGACCTGCGCAGTCGCGGCGTCGTCACGCAGGTCCCGTCGCTCCACCTCGGCGGCATGAAGGGCCAGCAGGGCATCAGCTTCCGCAACGGGCTGCAGGTGCCTCAGTTCGATGTCTCCGAGGCCTTCCGCACGATCTTCGACGGCACGGCGCCGCCGCCCCCTCCGGCGGCCCCCACCACGCCAGACGAGCCTGTCGCCACGGGGCCGTCCGCGACGACGATCCGCCTGCTGCGCCGCCGCAGCGTGCTCGACGCGGTGAAGGCAGACATCAGCCAGCTCGAGCGCGCCTTCAACGGGCTCGAGAAGGAGAAGCTCCAGCTGCACATCGCTTCCATCCGGGAGCTGGAGACCCGCATCGGCCAGCAATTGCAGATCGAGCAGGGCGCCACCGTCACCCCGCAGCCGGGCGGCGCGGCGACGCCGCAGCCCACCTTCGTCCAGCCGGTGGCGTGCGAACGCCCGGGCACGCTCGACAACAGCCTGCAGCCCGTCGAGAACAGCGCGCTGCACGTGCAGCTGGCGACCACGGCGTTCGCCTGCGACATCACGCGCGTCGCGCACGTCGAGTTCGGTCATCACCAGAGCTGCCCGGTCAACATCCCGGGCGCCCAGGGCGACTGGCACAACGACTTCATGCACGCGAGCCAGAACCGAACCCCGCTCATCAACACCGAGAAGTTCGTGAGCCAGGTGCTGGTCGACACCGTCCAGCGCCTGAAGGCGACGCCGGCCCCCGACGGCGCGGGCACGCTCTACGATCAGAGCTTCATCATCTGGGTCCGCGAGATGGGCGACGCCGTGATCCACGCGGGCAACAACATGCCCTTCGTGGTCACCGGCGGCGCGGGCGGTTACCTGCGCAGCCGCAACGCCTACCTGCAGGGCGGCAGCGCGTTCCACCTGCGCCTGCTGATGAACGCCGCCGAGGCCATGGGCGTCACCGATCTGAGCCCCTTCGGCATGCCGACGGCGAGCGGCGCAGACCGCACGCCGTTCGATCAGATCAAGGCCTGACTCCGGTCGAACGAGCGTCGACTCCGTCAGACACCGAGATTCACAGGAAGTCGGGGAGGGCGGGAGGGATTCAAGAATCTCTTCCCGCCTTCCGGTCTTCCTGTTGAATTCCGGGGGATCCGCACTCGGCAAGTTCTCAACGAAGCTGGAACAGCCGCGACATCCAGCCTGACGCCTCGAGCTTCGGCTCGTAGCCGCTCGGCGTGCGCTCGTACACGCGAGTCGAGCTGGCGCCGTCGCCGAGGTAGACGAAGTAGCGGTCGCCGACGTGGCTCTCGTAGTAGCTGCCGTCGCTCATCTCGATGCCCGTGGGCGCGATGCTGCGGTCGGCCAGGTTGATGCTGTAGAGCTCCCAGTCGTCGTCGCCGGCGTCGAGGTCCCACATGTCCATGCCCTCCGTCACCGCGACTCCGGTGCCGTGAAACACCGCGAAGATGCCGTCACCGCCGGACACGGCGCGCAGGGCCGAGCCCTGGTCGCCGCTGCCGATCTGGCTGTAGTCGATCAGCCAGCTCGGGTCCACGGCGCGCTCGGGAACGTCGATGCGCGCGGCGCAGTTGTGGGCGGTGTACCCGGCGAGCACGCTGAGCGGCATGTACGACCACCCGCTCACGTAGATGTAGCCGTCGTCGCCGAGGCTCGCGACGTCCATCATCGGGCAGGGCACGTCGATGGTGCTCACGAGCTCGTCCGTCGCGACGTCGTAGACGGCGATGCGCGACGAATCGCCGAACGAGGAGAAGGTCTCATCGTGACCGTAGAAGCCATGATAAAAGTAGCCGTCGATCACCACGCCGCCCCGGTCGGTGTATGAGTTGAACGGCTCGAGGCCCTCGGCGAAATCGAACTCGGGCCAGTCCACGGTGCCGGTGATCTCCATCGTCGTCGGGTTCCACACCACGTACTCGAGGTTGGCGGCGTTCGACAGATAGGCCTTGGTGGGGGAGAGGAACTCCTGATCCCAGAAGGCGGCGCCCGCGACGCCGTACGCCGAGAAGTCGATCTCGACCTCGCGCCGGAGCGTGCCGTCTTCCTCGAGCCGATAGCGCCCGACGCGGGGCGCCTCCCCGTCGGCGACATAGATCGCTCCGTTGAACACCCAGGCGTCGCCGAAGCCCGGGATCTCGATCGCGCGCGCGAAGTCTAGCCGGTCGATCTCGAGCGAGTCGAAGACAGAGACGTAGGTGTTCGTCGTCTCCGCGTTCGTCACCCAGCTCGCCGCGAGGTACAGGGGGCTCGGCGCCTCGGGCTCGACAGGCCCGGGATCCGTCGGCGACGTGGGGCCACCCGACGGGCGCTCGGGGGCGGGGGTCTCCGGAGGGTTCTCCCCGGAGGGTGAGCCAGAGCTGCCACCCGCGCCCGCCGCGGGAATGACCTGCGTCGCGTCACCGCCGCAAGCGCTCGCTGCGAGCACCAGCGCGAAGCCTGCGAGCAGGGGGCCTCCCTCGGCTCGGGAGCGTTCGCTTTGCCAGGGGTTCGGGATGGGGTTGTCGCTCGGCATGGTCGTCTCCATTTCCTCGTGGTCCGAGGAGCGCCCCGCGCTGGGAGCGCGCGGGGCAGTTATTGAAACTGACCATCGATATCATTCGAGTTCGCTCGGTGCAACACTCAGCGCCGCGACGGATCGGACCGGCTCGGCCCCCGCGCGTTCGCGCAGCGACATCGCTCCGGCGCGGAGCACCTTCGCTCGCGGCTTTACGACCGAGCTCATCGTGGCCAAGCGCCAGCCGGCTCGCCCACGGCAGTCCCGAGCGCACTCACCTCGACGCTCGTCGAGCGGCGGGTAAACGTCATGAAGCGGCAGACCCGCGCGCGCTCGAGCTGCGAGCTTGGAGCCCCGGAGGCGTGAGCCGCGTCGGCGAAACCCGTCGCGAGCGCAGCGAGCCGCTTGACGCGCGCTCATTATATGGGAGATGGCGCCGCACCGCAACTGATAATCAGATTCAACTGGTAGTCCGAATCGATTATTGTCCAGCCTCCCTGGCGACACGCCCACCATCACCCGCTGCGCGTTCGACGAGAAAGACCAGTTCGTGCGCGACGAGACCGTCGGCGGCGCGGGCCTCGGCGTCACCAGCGCGCTCGTATGCGCTCGTCGGCGCGACCAGGCGCACTGTTCGATTTCGCCGCTCACGAGACGCACGTCTGGAAAGCTTCTCGACGTTGACGTCGAGCTGGCGTCGTGACGCCCTCGCGCCGTGACCGTGCGTCGACGTATCGCGCCCTGGACCGCGCGCGAGCGCGAATCGCTCTCGCGCGGGTCCGCGTCGGCATCGGAGTGAGCTCGCACGCGGCCGCGATCGCCCGAAGCTGCGCTGACGTGACATCACTCGCGCGGAGGTGACAGGTCGCGATCGACGCTCCATCCGTCGCGAGAAAACGATCGTTTCGCGTTTGCATCGTCGAATGATGGCGAACGTCCGGACCGGTCGCAGCACCGCGATCATGGGCAACGTGACCCACGCGCGCTGTTTTTCGTGGACAGAGAAGCGATGTTATCGGATTGGAGCTGGGTCAACGCGGAAACGAGCAACGCCTCGTCAACCGCCCACGGCACTGGCGCAGCGCGACCGAGATCGCGGATGCAGAGCACCCTCGATGTCGTTCTGCGAGCGGGTGCTCGCGTCCTGCTGGTGTCTTGGGCTCACTCCGGAGTCCTCTCGTCGTGCTCGCCATCGAATCTTCTCCCCTGCCGTTCGAAGCGGCCCTCCGCGCGCCGGAAGAGCGCCTCGGCCAGTACTCATTGCTGCGGCGGCTGCCCGCTGGGCTGCGCGCGGAGGTCTGGCTCGGCCTGCCGCCGGGCGGCGCTTCACTCGGCCAGCTCGTGGCCATCAAGGCCTTCTTTCCCCACGCGCGGGGCCCTGCCGCGGCAGCGCTCGCGGCCGAGCTCAGCCTCGCGCCACGACTCGTTCACCCCAACGTCGTGCAGACGTTGCGCATCGGGCGCGACGCCCAGCGTCCGTTCATCGTGAGCGAGCACCTGGAGGGCACCACTCTGCGCGCCCTGCTGCGCCGGGTGCGCGTGGCACGGGCGAGCGCCGAAGCCGCCGCCGTTGCCCGAGTGCTGCTCGGGATCGTGCGCGCCGTCGGCCACGCGCAGCGCCAGGCGAAGACAGCCGCCGAGAGGGCGCTCGCCGCCCAGGCGGTCGCCGCCGATGACGTGTTCATCACGTTCGACGGCGCCGTGAAGCTGCTCGGCTTCAAGGCACAGCTCGAAGGCGTCGAGCGGCGCTGCCTCGAGTTCGAAGCACCAAACGATGCGACCGCGCCCGCCGCGATCGACGCTCTGCTCTCCGAGCACCTCACGCCCGAGCTGAGGGGCGTGCTGGGGGCGGCATGTCGCCCGGGCTCGGGTAGCGGCGGGCTCGCGCGTGTCGGGCAAGAGCTCGAGCGCTGGCAGACCGAGGTGCTGAGGAGTGACGGGCGAGCCGAGCTCGCTGAGCTGGTGGAGGTGATGTTCCCGTCGGCGCGGCTCGAGCAGCGCGCCCAGCTCGACGCCCTCCTCGAACAGTGGATGAGCGCGAGGTCGCTCGTCGCGTCGTTCGCGGCCGACAACGACGCCGCGCCAGCGAGCGGGTTCCGAACCATCCGTCCTGAGGCGTGAGCACGCGGGCCGCATCCGTCCCGCGGCATCATCTCTCCCGCAGGATCCGTCCGACGATGTGTGTCCGCCGTCCAGCTGCCTGACTCTGCGGGTGACTCTGTGCTGGGTGCGCACTAATTGATAATGGTTTTCGATATCGAATAGACGCGGTCTGCGCTAGTGTCGGCGCACGGAGGTCGTCATGCGAGTGGTGTTGGTCAATGGCGAGCAGGCAGACGAGATCGGCTTGGTCCATCTGCTGCAAAGATCCGGCGCCGAGTGTGTGTCGAGGCGCATTTCGGCGGCATGTCTACACACCGACCAGCACGTCGTCTGGCGCATGGCGAGCGGCTACCCGAGCCCGATCACGCCTCCCGAGGCGCCGACCCCGCATCAGCCGCGCGGCGTCCTCTTCGAGCTGACCGAGCCCAACGCCGCCGCCATCGCCGCGGTCGCTGCCGTCCGCGAAGACCCACGCTTCGATGCGTTTCCCGTCATCGCGTCGCTCAGCATCGATCATATCGACTGGATCAGCCGCGCGCGCGAGTTCGACGATTTCCTGTTCTCGCCCTGGTCACCCATCGAGCTGTTCGGGCGCATCTATGCCGCCGAGCGCCGGCGAGCCGACGCTGTCGCCCAGCGGCGCGAGGCCGTCGAGATCGACACGAGCGCGCGCCAGGTCACGATCGACGGTTGCGCAATCCGGCTGACGGTGCGCGAGTGCGCCCTGCTCTCACACCTCTGGGAGCAACGAGGCTCGGTGCTGTCGCGGGAGCACTTGCTGGCGCATGTCTGGGGCGAGCGCTACCACGGTGGTGCTCGCACCGTCGACGTGCACATTCGGCGCTTGCGCTCGAAGCTCGGCTCGGCGCTGCCGATCGACACCGTGCGCGGCGGTGGCTATCGCCTGCTCGCGCCGGGCGAGGCGCCACCCACCCGCGGAGGTTTCGCATCTGGCGCGCCGCGACGCCCGACGGCGGGGCTGCGCGCGCCGAGCGCCGTGTCGACCCGAGCAGACGCCGAGGTGTCGAGCGGCTTCGAAGCCCGCGCGATGTTCCCGGCGCCGGGCCTGCTCGGCCATTCAGCAGCGCAGCGCGCGCCGCTGCAGCGTTCGTTCTGAGGGCCCGCCGCCAGCGCGGGCCTCCTCGCGCGTTGCGCGCTCGAATTCCTCATGCGCGGAACACGGCGCCGTGGGGACGTTCTGCGTGTCCGTGCCGCGCGAGAGTCGCGCCTCGAGTGACGGCCTGCGCGAGCGA
>Ga0247763_1001545_pt1 | contig 13016 bp, 7 predicted proteins | sample UWRJL141409B4_FD_179926 | JGI IMG/M metagenome (GOLD analysis project Ga0247763, IMG submission 179926) | Plant litter microbial communities from Arlington Agricultural Research Station in Wisconsin, United States - UWRJ-L141-409B-4 | ecosystem: Environmental > Terrestrial > Plant litter >...
TCCTCCGCCCTCTTCGGCGGGCCCACAGCCCTGACGCCACGCTCCCGAACAGCGCGGCGGCCCAACCCGACGCGCCCCCACCGGCGCGAGGCATTGCACACGAGCCGCCTGCCACGCCGATGCGCGGAGGGTCGAGGTAATCTGGCGTCCCGTCGCCGTCGATGTCGCTGTTCACCTCCTCGAGATCCGGCACGCCGTCGCCGTCGGCGTCGGCGTCGAGGTAGTTTGGCACGCCGTCGCCGTCGACATCCGCGTTCGGGTGGCTGAGCTCGATCAGGGTCGTGATGCTGTCGCCGTCGTCGTCGTCGTCGAGGTGGTTGGGGATGCGGTCTCGATCGGTGTCGCGCTCGACGCCCCCGCGTCCTCGCTCCAGATAGTCGAGCACTCCGTCGCCGTCGCTGTCGAGCTCGCTCACCCAGCTCTGCAGGTAGTCGGGCAAGCCGTCGTCGTTGAAGTCGCCGCCGCCCATGGCCTCGGCGGCGTCGGAGACGCCGTCGCCGTCGCTGTCCGTGTCGAGGTAGCTCGGTCGGCCGTCGCCATCGGGGTCAGCGCCAAGCTCGGGATAGGCAGCCGCGTCAGCCAGCTCGTGACGTGTATCGAGCGCATCGCCGTCGTCGTCGGTGTCTACGACATCGGGCTTTCCATCGTTGTCGTGATCGGGCTCTCCGCCGAACCCGACAAATCCGTCATCGATGCCGTCGCCGTCCTCATCGCCTGCCGCTGTAACGCCCGAGGCCCCGTCCGCGTCCGCGTCGTGGCCCTCGGTCACGTCCGTCACGCCGTCCCCGTCCGAATCGGTGTCGCGGCCGTCGATGCGTCCGTCGCCGTCGGCGTCGCGAGGCGCCGCCGGAGCGCCCGGAGTTGCCAGCGCCGGATCGGGGTCGAGGCCGTCGGCGAGCCCGTTCTCGTTCTCGTCGGTGAGGTCGTCGATGCGTCCGTCGTCGTCCGCGTCACGCTGGGCGAGGCCTGCCTCGCGCAGATCGCTGAGCCCGTCGCCGTCGCTATCGAGATCGCAGCCGTTCGGTATCCCGTCCCCGTCGTCATCGACCACGACGAGCGGGCTCGCCTCCAGGTCATCGCTGAGGCCGTTGTGGTCGGCACCGGCGCCCTCCGCGAAGTCGTCGTAGCGCCCGTCGAGGTCAGCGTCGGAAGCTCCCGCCTCGTCGCTGTCGGGGATCCCATCGTCGTCGCTGTCTAGATCAAAGCCGTTCGGGATGCCGTCCTCGTCGGCGTCAGCGTCGCCCTCGACGCTGTTCGGGACGCCGTCGTTGTCGGCGTCGAGGTCGAGCGGATCGGGCAAGCCGTCGCTGTCGCGGTCGATCTCGCCCGAGTCGCAGAGCCCGTTGCCGTCTGCGTCGGCGCCGTCGCTGTCGGGGTCGCCGCCGGCGCCATTGGCCCCCGTGTCGAGGCAGTCGTCGCAGCCGTCTCCGTCGCTGTCCCGACAGCGGCGCGGATCCAGAGCGGCCACATCATTGGTGTCGGCGACGCCGTCGCCGTCGTCATCCCTGTCGCCCACGTTGCACGCGCCGTCACCGTCCGTGTCCAGGCCGTCTGCGGCGGGTGCGGAGTGGCCGCTCGCGCAGTCCTCGCAGCCGTCGCCGTCGGCGTCGCCGCAGAAGTTCGGCTCGAGCGGCTGGTTGTCAGCGCCGTTCGGGACGCCGTCGTCATCGCCGTCGGCATCGCCGATGTCGCACTGGCCGTCTGCGTCTGCGTCCTCGCCATCGTTGACTGGGTCGGCACGTCCGTTCGTGCAGTCGTCGCAACCGTCACCATCGGTGTCGCGGCAGACAGCGGGGTCTAACGGCTCTTCATCGACGTCGTCCCCGACGCCGTCGCCGTCGTCGTCATCATCACTGGCGTCGCACACGCCGTCGCTGTCGGCGTCGTCGCCGTCGTCATTCACATCGGCGCGACCGTTCGCGCAATCGTCGCAGCCGTCGTCGTCAACGTCGCGGCAAGCGAAGCGATCCGCGCTGTCCGAGTCGTCGCCATCGGGCACGTCGTCGCCGTCATCGTCCGTGTCGCCCAGATCGCAGAACCCGTCGAGATCGGTGTCGGCGCCGTCGTCTTCAGGGTCGGCGACGCCGCTCGCGCAGTCGTCGCAGCCGTCATCGTCGTCATCACCGCAGCGCGTCGGGTTGAGCGGCTGGGGGTCGTCCTGGTTGCGGACACCGTCGTTGTCCCGATCGTCGTCGGTGAGGTTGCACACGCCATCTTCGTCGGTGTCAGTTCCGTCCTCGCTCGTGTCGTCAATGCCGCTGATGCAGTCGTCGCATCCGTCTTGATCGGCGTCGCGGCACAAGAACCGGTAGAGCGCCTGACGATCGACGGTATCAGGCACACCGTCATCGTCGTCGTCCTCGTCGCCCGCGTTGCACGCGCCGTCGCCGTCCGTATCGAGGCCGTCCTGCAGCAGATCGAACGCGCTGCTCGTGCAATCGTCGCAGCCGTCATCGTCGCTGTCACCGCAGACGGTGTTTCGCAGGGTGTCCGGGTCTCTCGAGTCGGGGATGCGGTCGCCGTCATCGTCTTCGTCGCCGACGTTGCACGCTCCGTCATGGTCTGTGTCGATGCCGTCGTTCTCCACATCGAGGGCGCCGTTCGTGCAATCGTCGCAGTCATCCAGGTCGGTGTCAGCGCAGACGCTGGCCACCAGCGGGTCGTTATCGTCGCCGTTCGGCGCCCCATCGCCATCGAGATCGTCGTCACCTGGGTCGCACTGGCCGTCCTCGTCGAGGTCGTCCCCGTCGGCGTCGGGAGCGTCGGTGCCGCTCGAGCAATCGTCGCAGCCGTCCTCGTCTTCGTCCCGGCAAAGCGTGTCATCGAGCGGCTCATCGTCCTCGCCGTCCTCGACGCCATCGTCGTCGTCATCCGCGTCGCCGAAGTCGCACTGGCCGTCCTCATCCGTATCGGTGCCATCGGCAGAGGGATCCGAGGTCGGTCCGGGGCACTCGGTGCAGCTGTCGCCATCGCTGTCCCGGCATTCGCAGGCGCCGCCGCTGAAGCCCGGAGCGCAGCTGCAGGAGAAGCCGTTGACGGCGTCGACGCACGCACCGTTCGGGCCGCAAGCCGCGTTCCCGGCGCAATCGTCGATGTCGTTCGCGCACGCCGGGCCGTCGAACCCGGGATCACAGTCGCACGTGAAACCGTTCACGCCGTCAACGCAGTCCCCGTTCGCCCCGCACGCCGTGTTCCCCAGGCACTCGTTGATGTCGTCGCCACAGAGCGGGCCACCAAACCCGGGCTGGCACGTGCACTGAACGTTTCCGGCCGAGTTCGCGCAAACGCCCCCGTTCAGGCACGGATTGTTCGGACGGCAGGGGTTGGGGCCGGGGACAGGGATGAAGTTGAAGTCGTCGAGCTGGATATAGTTGATCTCCTCCCCCAGCGACACCGCCAGCGAATTCAGCGTCACCCCGCTCCACGTCGACGGATTGAAGGTGATGGTGAGGAAGTCGAGGTCTTCGGCGGGGTCGATGCTGAACGTCTCCACCACGAGGCTGCCGCCCAGCGTCGTGCCGGTGAACGTAGCTTGGCCCGCCGCCGGCGACTGCCCAGCGTCGTCGGACGTCCAAACCCGGAATGAGAGGATCTGAAAGCCGTCCGCGGACGAAGCGGTGCGGATCGAGCTGGGCGCGAATGTATTGTTCAGCGCGAAGGGGGGGCCGATGTAGAGGTCGCTCAAATCAGCGCCGATGCCCGGGAATCCGGCGTCCTCCTCACTGTTCCGGATCGCAAAGTCGCCGGTCGTCTCGAAGGCGACTCCCCCCGACGTGAACTCGTCCTCGCCATGGAGCGTGGCGAAGGACTCGAACGTCTCGACCGTGCCAGACCCCGCGCGCGCGCTGAACGGAACGGCCACCGCCCACGCAACGATGAACGCGACGATGGAGCGCAACACGACGGATCGGAACACAGACGACTTTCTCGAGCCTCGAGCGACTCGCATTCAGATCGAGCGGCACACCCAGCGGACCTTCGACCTCGGCCCGACAAACCTTGGCGTGGCCCCGCGTCTCTCGGCGTCGCCAGACCGCCCCGAGAGAGAGATACGGCACGCCCTTTGCGGACGTTTTACAGATGTTCATTGCGCGCCGGTCGGTGGCGCAGGAGAGCCATCGAGATCGGCGGATGCGCGCACTTCAAGACCGAGAAGGGAACACCCCCTCGAGAGCGATGATGTAGGTCATCCCCAGGTAGGGCTGCATGTTGTTATGCGCCGTGCCACCGCCCGCCGGCGAGGCCGCGTTCACGGCCAGGTTCACGCTCGGCGCGCTCGCGTAGACCGATGTACCACGGCCTCCCGAGCCCCAGTATGCGCCCTCTGGCTGGGTCGTCGTCTGACTGGAGGAGCAGTTGGCAGTGTGGGTGTGCGCGGGTATCTCTGTCGGCAGCAAGCTCACCGACGACGATCCCCCCACTTCTCCCACCAGGCGTGGCGTGAGCCCCGCGCCGCTCCCCCCTCCGATCGGCACGCGCCCCTGCAGATCCGGGAGGGCGAAGGTGGTCAGCCCGTCGCCGCCGTAGCTGGTGCCGAGCAGCGAGAAGAGCGCCGTGTTCTGCGCAATCGACATGATCCGCCCGGCGCAGAGCGCCCAACCGCGTGGAGCGAAGTTGCCGGCGAACAGTCGAATTTCGCCGATAAATGGCTCTGACATGCTCTTCTCCCCTCAGTTGCGGCTCGGAAAGATCCCGATGAGCGCGATGCAGTAGCAGCCCACCTGGTACGGTTGAAGGTTCGGGTGCGGCTGACTCGCCCCCGAGGTCGCGAGGGCGTCCGGCGCCATCTGGGTGTTGGGCACGGTCCCATACAGGTTGGTGAAGCTGCTCCACACGTTGCCTGCTGGCGCCCTGCTGTTGGCGGTGGGTGTCTCGTTCCCCGTGAGGAGGTGGGTGTGCGTCGGCATCTCGGTCGAGGTCAGCGTATGCGCCGCCTCGCCCGAAGCTTCACCCAGCGTGACCGGGGTGGTGGTCTGTGACACACCCGCTCCTACCGGCACGCGCCCCTGGAGATCGGGCAAGGCGAAGTTGGTCGTCCCGTTGCCGCCGTAGGTCGTACCGAGGATCGCGAACAGGGCCTGATTCTGGGCGATCGCCAGCAGCTGCCCATCGCACGGCGCCCAGCCCCTCGGGATGGTCGAGAACCCGAAGAAGCGCACTTCTCCGATGAATGCTTCAGACATGTCCAGGTCTTCCTCTCTCGGGCCGGGTCAGCTGCTGCTGGGGAAGAGCCCTTCCACGGCGATGATGAAGGTCACGGCCAAGTAGGGCATCATGTTGTCGTGCGGTTGGTTGCCGCCGGTCGACTGCACCGCCTGCGGGCTCATGTTCCCGTCCTTCGAAGATGAATAGAGCTTAGGGGTCACGGGGGGCGGGTTTCCGGCGGGCACCGGCTGCGCCCACAGCGCGTTCGTGGGCTTGTTCGTGGTACCGGCGGCGTTGGTCGCCGCGAGCAGGTGGGTGTGAACGGGGATCTGCGTCGAGGTGAGCGCCACCGTCTCCGCGCCTGCCTTCGCCCCCATCGGGAAGCCGCTCTGCTGCCGGTGCACGGGTGCGCGCCCCTGCAGGTCGGGCAGCGCGAACGTGGTCTGCCCATCTCCGCCGTACATGGTGCCGAGCAGCGTGAACAGCGCCTCGTTACCCGAGATCGGCAGTAGCCGCCCGTCGCAAGGAAGCCAGCCGATCGGCGCGAAGTTGCCGGCAAACGTCCTTATCTCGCCCAAGAATGGGTCCATGTGTTCTCTCCTCTCGTTGGCAGGGTGCTCTCTGGCAGGATGCTCTCGAAGGACTAGGGCGAGGATTGCCCGGCGCCGGCACTGCGAGCTGCCGGCCGCGCATCGAAGAGCGCGGGTCGCCAGACGAGACAGGCGCGGATCGAGTCGCGGGTGGTCTCCTCGAAGCCGAAGCGGCGATACAGCGCGTAGGCGCGGTTATCGGGTCGAACGCTGAGGCGTACCTCGGCGCCACGGTCGGTGGCCTCTCGGCAGAGCTGCGCGACGCACGCCGACCCGATGCCCCGACCGCGGAAACGCTCGAGCAGGGCGATGTCGACGAGCACGATCGTCGCGTGGCTCCGATCGACGCGCCACTGCCCGGCAGGTTCCCCGTCGCGAAGCAGGATGCGGTGTTCGGCTGCGGGGAACTGGAGCGAGTAACCGCGCTGCTGCACACCGAACTGCATCTCGACGAACCGAGCGACCTGCTCCACATTCCAGCCCAGACACGTGAACTCGTCGCGTCGCGCGTCTGCGAAGACATCGAGAAGAAACGCCTGATCGCTGGCCGTGACGGCTCGCTCATTCATCGCCGTGCCCCGCGCGCAAGCCTCGCCATGCAGTCGACGCAGCCCGGCCTCTGCCCTCCTGAAGACATCGAAGCCCCCTACTCGAGAAACGGCAGGCGGGCCCGACGCTAAACCGCAAACGAGCGAATTTGCGAGTGTGATCGAAGTCTGGCCGAGGCGCGGCGCCGCGAACCGGATCGGGACGCTCGAGCGCCCCCGGCGGGGAATCTCGATGACCCGAAACGAGGCCGCGGAAGGCGTTCGAGTTCGAAGAGCGCTGGCGCATGCATGGACGGTCATCGAGCAACGGCGGTGTCGAAGTCGGCGGGGAACAATCTGACGCGGTGAGGGGTTCCTTGCGGCAACCGAGTGCTCGAAAGGATGGCCTGCGATTCCAGCTTGGCTTTTCGCGGCTTCCGCGCGGCGGCGCGTGCTAGATCGCAGCCCGTTCCCGCCATGCGTCCCCGAACCGTCCAGCGCTGGTCGATGGCCGCGATATGGCTCCTGGCGCTGATCGCGTGCCCGCGAGCGCCACGGCAGCAGCAGCTGGCCCACGGGAGGTTCGAGAAGCTCGTACTCACCACGCCTGAATCCCCACGCAGCGTGGCGCTGATGCTCGCGCCGTCGAACGACACCTCCCGCGCCGACGCTTTGAGCGCCGAGCTGACGAAGCGCGGCGCGCTGGTCACCCGCGTCGATGCCGATGCCTTCTTTAAAACGCTCGACGCGACACCCTCGGGGTGCGTGTTTCCTGCCGGTGATCTCGACAACCTGGCGCACTTCATCCAGGCCTACGTCGCGCTGCCGAGCTATCAGCCCGCCGTGCTCGTGGGCCTCGGCGTGGGGGCAGAGCTCGCGGCCGCCGCGCTGGCGCAAGCGCCGCCGGGCACATTCGCCGGGGCGCTGGCGTTCGACTTCTGCGGCGCGAGCACGCTGCATGTCCCGCTCTGCGCGAATGGCGCTCTCGACGTGAGCCGTGCGCTCGCCGCCTCGAGCGATCCGTTCTTCGCGTTGCGCTCGAGCGGCGCCGCTGCATGCGCCGCGCACACCCCAGCGCCAGCCCCCGAGCCCGCGAGAGACGACGCTGCGTTCATCGATCTGTACGAGCGTCTAGCCGTGGCCGCCCAGGCGCGCGCGACAGCGGCCCCCAAGGGCCTCGACGATCTACCGATCGTCGAGGTCGCCGCGAGCGGCCCAGGGCACGCCGACACCTTCGCCGTGCTGCTCTCGGGCGACGGCGGCTGGGCCGGCATCGATCAGGAGCTCAGCGCACGGCTCGCGCGCCGTGGCCTGCCCGTCGTCGGCATCGATTCGCTGCGCTACTTCTGGCGTGCGCGCACGCCCGAGAGCACCGCGCTCGACATGCAGCGCGTGATCGAGCACTACACCTCCGTCTGGAAGCGCGCGCGCGTGGTGCTCGTCGGCTTTTCACAAGGGGCCGATGTGCTGCCGTTCGTCGTGAACCGCTTGCCTGCCGAGAGCCGGCGCGCCCTCGTCAGCGCCGTGGGGCTCTCGCTCAGCACCACCGCGACCTTCGAGTTTCATCTGTCGAGCTGGGTCGGCGCCTCAGGCGACCGGCCGACGATGCCTGAAGTTCAACGGCTCGCCCAGGGCCCGCTCGTGTGCGTCTACGGCAAGGACGATCACGAGGCGCTCTGCCCCCAGCTCGATCCGACGCGCTTCCGAGTCGTGCAACTGCCCGGCACGCATCATTTTAATGGCGATTACGAGCGCGTCTCCGCCGCCGTGCTCGACGCGATCCCGTCGCCATGAGCCTCGCGCCGAACCCCGCCAGCGCTCGGCCTCGGAGCCACCCGGATCATGGTGACCCCGAGGGCCGTGGTGTAGGCTCGCTCGCGCAACCAGAGAAGCCCGAGGACGGCAGCATGACGAGTGCAGCGACGAAGCCCGACGCGGCCCCGAGCTCGACGGGCACAGAGCGCTACCAACAGCTCCTGCGGCGAGGGCTGCCGCTCCTGGCGGTGGCGCTCGCGCTGACGGCGCTGGTGCTCCTGCGCGACGAGCTCGCGCATTTCCACTTTCGCGACGTGAAGGCCGCCCTGCGCGATCTGCCGAGAGCGCGCGTCGGGCTCGCCCTCGCCCTCACCTGCCTCAGCTACGTCGTGCTCACCGGCTACGACGCGCTCGGCATGCGCTATATCGAGCGGCGCTTGCCGTTCCGGCGCGTGGCGTTCGCCGCGTTCGAGGGCTTCGCGTTCAGCCAGAACTTCAGCGGCGCGGGGCTCACGGGCGCGACGATCCGCTATCGCCTCTACACGGGCTGGGGCCTCGGCGCAGGCGAGGTCACAGCGCTCATCGTCTTCAACTCCCTCTCGTTCTGGTTCGGCTACGTCACGCTCGTTGGCCTCGCGCTCTGCTTTGCACCGGGCGCCTCGGCGTCGGTGTTGCATCTGCCCGCGCCGCTGCTGCAGGGCGTGGGCGTGCTCGTCAGCACGAGCTCGGCTGCGCTGTTCGTCGTCAACGCCCGGCGCCAGCGGCCGTGGAAGGTCAGCCGCTGGGAGTTTCGGCCGCCGCGGCTCGGCTTGGCGATCGGGCAGCTGGTCGTCGCCGCGCTCGACTGGTGCGTCGCGGCCCTCATCCTGTTCGTGCTCCTGCCGCCGGGCAGCGTCTCTTACCCGGCCCTCGCCCTCACCTTCCTCCTGGCGCAGCTGGCAGGGCTCATCAGCCACGTTCCGGGTGGCCTTGGCGTGTTCGAGACGGTCATGCTCACCACGCTCGGCGACCAGGTCGGTGTCGCGCCCCTGCTCGCGGCGCTCGCGGCGTTCCGCGCCATGTACTACCTGCTCCCGCTGCTCATCGCCGCGCTGATGCTGGTGGGCAGCGAGCTGTCGAGCCCCACGCGGGCCCGCGCCCTCGCGCTCGCCGCGGGCGGGCGCCTGAGCAGCCTCATTCCGCCGCTGTTCGCGGCCGCGGTGTTCTACGTCGGAGTCGTGCTGCTCATGTCGGGCGCGACGCCCGCGGTGACGGCGCGCCTGGCGAAGCTCACCATACACCTGCCGCTGCCCCTGCTCGAGCTCTCGCATTTTCTGGCCAGCATCGTGGGCGCGCTGCTCCTCTTGCTCGCGCGCGGCATCCAGCGCCGGCAGCAAGGCGCCTTCGTCGTCGCCGTCGGGTTGCTCGGGGCCGGCATAGCGTTCTCGCTGCTCAAGGGCCTCGACTATGAAGAGGCCGCCCTGCTCGCGCTCGTGCTGGCCGCCCTGTTGCCCTGCCACGAGGCCTTCTACCGCCGCGCCTCGTTGCTCGACGAGCGCTTCAGCGCCGGCTGGATCGCCGCCATCGTGGTCGTCGTCGCCGGCAGCGTCGGCCTCGTCGTCTTCGCCAATCGCCACACCGCATACGAGACCGAGGTCTGGTGGCAGTTCACCTTCCGCGGCGACGCTCCGCGCAGCCTGCGGGCGGAGGTCGGCGCCATCCTGGTGCTCGTGCTCGCCGCCGCCCTGCGCCTGCTGCGCCCGCCGCGCCTGCCCGGCGGCGCCGTGGTGGCCGAGATCGATCGCGTGCGTCCCCTCGTCACCCGGTCGCGGAGCACCACCGCCAGCCTCGCACTGCTCGGAGACAAGCGCTTCCTGTTCAGCGACAGCGGCCGCTGCGGCATCATGTACGGCGTGCGCGGCCGCAGCTGGGTCGCCCTCGGCGACCCCATCGGCGATGGGGCCTCCACGGCATCTCAGGCCGAGCTCATCTGGGCCTTCCGCGAGCTCAGCGACCGTCACGGCGGCTGGCCCGCATTCTATCAAGTCGGCGCCGAACACGCCGCCATCTACCACGACGTCGGCCTCGGCCAGTTCAAGCTCGGCGAAGAGGCCCGCGTCTCCCTCGACGGCTTCAGCCTCCAGGGTTCCAAGCGCAAAGGCCTGCGCCAATCTCACAACCACGCCCAGCGCGAGGGCCTCCGCTTCGAGGTCTTGCCCCGCGAGGCCGTGCCCGCCCTCTTGCCCGAGCTCGACGCCATCTCCAGCGACTGGCTCGCCGAGAAGCGCATGAGCGAGAAGGGCTTCTCGCTCGGCTTCTTCGACGAGCGCTACCTCTCGGCTTTCCCGCTCGCCGTGGTGCGCCAGAACGATCGCCTGCTCGCCTTCGCCAACCTGCTCGAAGGCGCCGAGAGGGAAGAGCTCTCGATCGACCTCATGCGCCATCGCACCCATGCGCCCAACGGCGTCATGGATTTCCTCTTCCTCGAGCTCATGCTCTGGGGCACCGCCGCCGGCTACCGTTGGTTCAATCTCGGCATGGCCCCCCTGGCGGGCCTTGGCTCCGACAAGCTCGCGCCGCTGTGGGAGCGCGCCGGGGCCCTCGTTTTCCGTTACGGGGACCAGTTTTACAACTTCGAAGGCCTCCGCAAGTACAAGGCCAAGTTCGATCCCGTCTGGACACCGAAATACCTCGCCTGCCCCGGCGGCCTCGCGCTGCCGGTCATCCTCGCGGACATCGCCGCGCTGGTCGCCGGTGGCGCGGGTAGTCTCGTCGGCGTACCCGTGCGGCGGCGCAGCCCGCCGGCGGCCGTGATGGTGGGCTCTTGAAGACCGAGCGCGGCACTATTCGACGTCGGAGGCTCCGCCCGTGCGAGCGGGGTCGATGATGCCGTCTCTGACGCGTTCGAGGTGCCGAGCCGGACAATAGCCAACCACCTGCTTGAACGCGCGGTGGAACTGCACATAGCTGCCGAAGCCGGCGTCGAGCGCAGACCGGAGCATGTTCCCGTCGGAGCCGTGACCGTAATCGCGGATGAAGCGCTGGACGCGGTGGTGGCTTCGATACTGGATCAGGCCGATGCCATAGCACTGCGCGAACACGCGCGAGAGCCGCTCTCGGCTCAAGGATGTCGAGCGGGCGAGCGCTGCCATCGATAGGCAACTATCAGGCTCTCGGAGCAAGCGCGCCGCTCGGCGCGCCGTCGGGTGAGACACCGCCGACTCGTGACGTGCGCTGGGCACACATCGCTCCGACCACGCGACGGCGAGGATCTCCGAGAGGATGTCGTTGAATCGTGGCAGGCTGGGCCGCAGCAAGCCCTCGCGCGAGCGCGCGCAGACGCGGGCCAGCCCCGCCGGCGCCAGGGCCGTAGTTCGCGGCGCGTCGCCGATCTCGCGCCAGGCCGCTCGCAGGGAGGACTGCAGCGCCCAGGTGCCCTCGACGCGGCTCGCCTCACGCTGCGTCGCGGGCGCTCGAAAGCTGTGCACCCACATCGACAGATCGTCCGACGCGTTCAGGAGCTCGTGCTCCACCCCCGGTGGTATCCAGATCGCCGCTGGCGCGACGACGCGCAGCTCGCGATGGGCGAACCAGTAGCACGCTTCACCCGCGACGATGACGTTGAGCTCCAGCTCTCGATGATGGTGCCTGCCGAAGCGGGTCGCCGCGGTGGTGGAGTACCATAACCCGCCCTGGACCTCGCTGGGTCCCGGCAGCTCGAGGAGGATGGAAGACATCGATGCGGGAGTGGCCCGAATGGGCTCTCTGAGTATTGGCTCATTCTGCGCGAACGGCCACTGCTGCACAGTTCTCGCTGCGGCAGACGGAACGAGACTGGATGCCCCGCGTCCGCGCCGGGCGCGAAGGGCATGCGCGATGACACACGCCGTCGATGACGCAAACACGCATTCGAAGCATCACCACCGCGCTCTCGACTAACAGTGAGTTTGGGCAGATACTCCGCTGCAGGGGGGCCGTCGCAGGTAGAAAGCAGATCTCCCGGCGGTCCCCCGTCCGTTCGATCCTGCGATCGATCCGCGAGCAGCGCCGAACGCGCGCGCGGCCACGGGCGCAGCGCGCTCCCGGCGCAGAGCTCCCGGCACGGAGCTCTCCTGTCGCCTCGATGCAGCAGCGCGGCGGCGCGCGGGTCCGTGAACGACGGCCCGTGAACGACGACCCGTGAAGGACCGTCTGTGAACGACGGCCCGCTGAGCCATGCTTCGCGACGCGCTCAACGTCGCCACGATCCGTGTTGCCGCAGCGCGCGAACCGACTCGCGCTCGGAGTCGTCGACTGCAACGCGGAGCGACGCGAATGTCTCAAAAAAGAAAACCGAGACCGAGGATCGATACAGATCATCAATCGTGTTGCACGACCATGCGGTTGGCGATCGAGGGGATTTAAAACTGATCCTCGGCGTGCGAGTGTCACCTGGGAGCGTTTTCACATCGGTGACCCGGCGCGTGGGCGCGGGTGCCGAACAGTTTGCAACTGCTCGAGAGCCAGCGACGAGCGATAGCCCACGCCTGCGGCGCGGTAGACGGACATCTGCGTCCGATCAACGGCGCGAGCGGAGGACAAGCATGTGCGGAGCATGATCCGCACATGCTCGCGCGTTGGCGGCTCGGGAGGCGAGCATGCGCTTTGACAGGCAAGGAGATAGATAGAATGAAGATGCGTCACGCACGAGGGCTGCCCAATGAAGCAGCGCGTAAGAAGGGCAGCCGTCAGCACACCCCAACGGGATGGGTCCATCCGATCTTTACCCGCATGACATCCGCTGGCGGCGCGAGCCTCGGCTGCGCTCTTTGGGTATCGAGCGGCTGGGCGCAAGAGCCCGCCCCCGCCCCTGACGCACCCGCAGATGAGGCGCCTGCGTCGCCGCCAGAGGCGACGCCCGAAGGGGTCTCCCCCGCTCCGACGCCGCCCGCCGCAGGTGACGACGCGGCAGCCCTGGACCCAGCCCTCGACGCCGCTCCCGCCGGCGAACCCCTCCCCGAAGACGTGCCGGAAGAAGCGG
>Ga0247763_1001549_pt1 | contig 12982 bp, 10 predicted proteins | sample UWRJL141409B4_FD_179926 | JGI IMG/M metagenome (GOLD analysis project Ga0247763, IMG submission 179926) | Plant litter microbial communities from Arlington Agricultural Research Station in Wisconsin, United States - UWRJ-L141-409B-4 | ecosystem: Environmental > Terrestrial > Plant litter >...
GGTATTTGGAAAGGGAGTTATTGAACAACTGCTGTTAGGCTGGAGATGAATGTACTTTGAGACATAAGAGCAGAGGAACGGACTTGAAGGCCATATCGGCGTCTTATATCCTCCTTACAATCTGTTCTCAGAGCTCGGAAAACTTCCGAAAAATACGACGCGAGTAAAGGATCGGCATTCACCGGATGTTGACTTCGCAATATTTTGTGCACATCCGACCCCCTATTCCAATCCCATTTTGGCCGCGGAATTGCGAATCACAACTTGGCATGGCGCCCCAGCTTCGTTTCCGTATTGGGACAACCGAGCGTTGCTGAGAGCTACCCAATGATTACCAAAATTTTGGCTGAGTAATGAACAAGCCTGCCCGTAACACCTCCGGCGCTACAACCCATATGAGGAATCATCAATGAGGAATCAATGAGTAATGAGATCTCGGTCTCGCGCTTTCCTCGGTTAGGCGCAATTGATCGGTAGGCCGAAGAGGACTCAGAGCGATGCTGCACCGCAGGTTAGTTCAGTATAATACCTACCGATCTCTGCATGGGCTGCCCCAAACCTGCCCAATCCGTCTCGCATCCACACCCTGGCTATGCGAACCTCAATCCATCCATTCCACAACAACTTTCGTCTCATTTTCCGAAAGTTCATCTCCCACCCCTTCCCAAAATCTCACCCCGGAAAACGACCACCAGAATGAAAGTCATCCAACTCCAAAGCTCCAAGCCCGCAATAGCATCACCCTCACCTCCACCCTCCCCGTTCCCACCCCGCAACTCCACGAACTCTTCATCCGCGTCAACACCGCCGGCATAACCGCTGACGAACTCACCTGGCCCGAAGTCTACAAAAAAAACCCCTCCCGCATCCCCGGGCACGACATCTCCGGCGTAATCCCTCCCTCGGCCCCTCCTACACCGGCCCCCTCCCCATCGGCTCCGAAGTCTTCGCCATGCTGCATGCCGATCGCGGGCGGGGACAAGTTGAATACGCCGTCGCGTGCCCTGAGGAAGTTGCGCTGAAGTCAAGCCCAAGACGCTTACGGACGCGGGGGCAGCTGCGCTACCGATTCTGATACTTACTGCGTATGAGGCCTTGTCTAAGCCCACGAAGTTGGCAACTGAATCCAGGATCCTAGTAACGGGTGCGTCCGGCGCTGTAGGCGTGATGCTCGCAGTCATCAATGTTGGCGAAGCGGATGTTCGACGCCGAAGTGGTGGCATTAGCTTCGTCGGAGAAGCACGAGTACCTACGGAAGATCCGCGCGGCGGAGACAGTTGATTATAATGCTTCTGGCTGGGAGAGGAGGGTCGCGAGCAGTGTGGACGCGGTTTTTGATACCGTTGACAAGAAGCTGGACGGCGATTAAGAGTGAGGGCAGTATGGTGATGGTGGTAGATCCGCCGCCGGCGTGGGCACTAGGGCAAGGGAGCCGAAGGAATTGGAGGGAAAGCCGGGGGAAGGTATAAATACTTTGTGCTTTCTCCTAATTCGGAGGCTATAGCGAGGGTTGCGAGGATGGTCGATGAGGGGGAAGCAGTTCTTCTGCCGGTTGAGGTGTTTCCGGTTTCTGATGCGGTGGCGGCCTGGGAAGCTGCTGGGGGACGGGGTCGGAAGGGGAAGATTGTCATCGATTTTACTTCGTAATGTATTCATCAATATGTATTGCTCGAATTGATATTAATCTAGAAACTATCACATTATCTGTTAGATGCGACGAATCTGGGCACACACAGTTTCTCTTTTTTTTTCTACCTAGCCAACGTGACACTGCTCATCCAGGCTCAGGGCCGGCTCAGTATTTTCTCAGGCCTGCTGACCTTTGCTCAGGCGTAATGCACCTGTCTAAACAACGTACACTTCCATTGCCTCGACCTTCGAGTGCAAGGCTGGATCACTGACCCCTCAACTGCAGCAGCCCGAGACGCTCATACATACCGACCCCTTGATTTCTATGCGAAAAGACCTCTTGGATAACTGGGACAAGTATCCGTTGCTCAGCCAACGGATTCTGACGTCGGGGTTATAGGACTGCCATCTGTAGTCAGCATTGGGCACGGGAAGCGATAACTCGGCGTGAGCTGCTGGGCTACGGATTCCGGGAATGCCATGAGATACCTCCCCAAACGGGTTGCGGCCGGAAGGCGAAGCGGATGCGTGGGTTACAGCTGTTATTTTACCTCTAAAATTACCCTCCCCAGCCCCATTCGCTCGCACTACACTGCACCACCTCGCTAAAGCGCTACTTTGGATAAATCAGAGAAATAGCCAAATACGGTTTAGACGAGTAGGCAGTACTGTGCGGATCGACTGGCAACTTTTCGCGAGGTCTGAGTTTTGGGACACAGCAAACATTCGACAGTAGCAACACTGTTAAGAGAAAGTCTTGAAATAAGTAACAGGTAGTGTTGGGATACTACCTAGATTTTGTAAATTGAGCTTATAACGAGGGTGAAGGAAAAGGAGCTATGTATATCAAACCTACAGTCTGCCACTTAGACGTAATATTTCCTCTGTCCCTAACGCCCCAGTGTTAGTTGTGGTTATGTCACTCGTACTCTTCATCCAGTACAATGTCCTCCTCCATCGACCAATCTTCCAGACAAAAGCCCTGATCAATAAAGCCGGGTATTTCCTCATGATGATCGGGTATGGTTAGCATCTCCGTAACCACATTGCCATCCCACAATCCCTGATCCATGTCAGCCCCGCTAGTGACCGTATGTTCTCCGGAGCCCATCCAATATTCGCCCTCCACATCTGCTCGGCCACCTTCATTATTCTCATTTTCCCCGACGTTGTTTTCTTCATCCCTATCACCACCCTCGTCATCCTCATTCTCACCGTCCTCCTCAACCTCATTCTCATCGTCCTCCCCGTCTTCATTCTCACTATCCTCCTCTTCATCATCCTCTTCATCAGTAGACAGCCCAACTACAGCAAAAATATTGTCCAAGTCCTCCTCGTCATCCTCATCCTCACCGTCCTCCTCAACCTCATTCTCATCGTCCTCCCCATCTTCATTCTCACTATCCTCCTCGTCATCATCCTCTTCATCAGTAGAAAGCCCAGCTACGGCAAAAATATTGTCCAAGTCCTCCTCGTCACTCCACCGGCCTTCCTCACCAAGATTGTCAGCGTCGCCTGCGATCTCCTTGTCTGCTTCGGTCCAGCCGCCATGGCGTTTCAAAAGCTCTGCCGCTGTAAAATGTCCCAATTTTTCAGCCAATCGGACAGAATGTGCGTATTGACGACGACCAGTGCCGTCTGTCCTGGCCCCGTGATCAAGTAGAAATTGGATCATGTCGATCCTGCCATGTTCTGCCGCACCTTCCAGTGCCGTTCGACCGTTCAATAAAGCGCGGGGGGCATCTATCTCCGCTTTAGATTCCAATAACAGCCTCGCAATTCCTAAATGGCCCTTGATCGCGGCTAGCTGAAGAGCCGTAGCCCCTGATTTCATCGCAGCCGGTGCGTTGACATCGGCGCCAGCATCGAGCAGAATTTTAATGCCATCCATGTCGGCATTCTCGACGGCAAGTTGTAGTGGCGTGCGCCCACCTTTGATGTCCCTTACGGTCTCGTTGATTGGTGATCCTGCCGCTAGGAGTAATCGTACCATATCCATGCTCCGGTTTAAGATAGCGTAATATAGCGGTCCACAAGCTGATGATGTACGTCGTCCTGCACTTCGGACCCTGTAGCCCTTCTGCAAGAGCGCCGATGCCATTCGGATGCGGCTGTATTTTGCCAAACACACCCAGGTTATCCAGTCAGGCGCATAGTCGTGTTCGAGGAGATAAGAAAATGCATCCATCTTCTTCTCTTCACTATTAGCATAGGAAGAATCAGTTATCTCGATAGCAGCGCAAGCCAGTAGGGATCCCTGAAGCGCGTTGCTGTCGCGCCAAAAAGGATATTTTGGCGCCATTCCCGAAAGCTTGCCATCGTATTGCCTAACCTCGAGCGGCAGAATGCCCGCCGTAGACCGTGGTAGCGAAGCCACCAACAATTGGAAGAGGCTAAGGTCGTTTTGCATCGCCGCCAGACCAATCGCGGCAGCCTCCAAGGGACCGGAAAACCTCTGTGCTGGCCGGTTGGAAAGCAATCGTCGAACCATCGCCTCGTTCTCCATCGCCACGGCCGCGCACAAATATCCTGGGTCGTATTTTTCCCGTCGAAAAACGGATTCAATCATGCGGTGCCTGTTTGATAAAATGACAGCCTCATATCCTGTCAACCCTGAATTGTCAGAAGTGGCCAACTTCGCGCCATATTTTATGAGGAGCCTGCCCAACGGCCATTGTCCTCTCATCACCGCCCGAGCAAGTTCTCCACCCTCCAGCGCGGCCCCGCCTTCAAGCAAGATTTCCACAAGGTTGAGGGTATCAGCGTTAGCATCCTCATCATCCATTATATTACAGGCGATTTGAAGAGGGGTCTCTCCAACGGGAGAGCGGTCATTAGGGTCGCCGCCTGCGTTGATCAATGCGGAGACGATGCTAGCCTCGAGGTATCTGGTCGCCCGCGGGATTTCCCCCCCGTATAGCTTCGCACCAGCATCGACAAGCGCGACTGCGCAAATTCCATCATCGTGAGTGGAACTTGAAAAAAGAGACAGCTGAAGTGGAGTTATTTTCCTGAACCACATCTCCAGTCCAGTGAATGAGTCCAAGTCGTAGTCACGTCCTAATTGATGCCGTTCGAATACCGTTTCACTTAATGTCACGCATGCATTGATATCAGCGCCGTAGCTGAGGAGAAGGTTAACCATGGCCATGTTGTTTTTGGAGCAAGCAATGTGGAGTGGTGATAGATAATCCGTCGAAGTTTCCGACGGAGTGACAGGACACCCAAGTTCGAGGAGCAGCCGACAGACTCGAAATTTATCTGATTGGACGGCAGCGTGTAATGCGGTGACTCCAAACTTATTCGGAGCCATGAAGTTTCTGGAGAGTTTGGACAAGTGCTCCACCACCCGGTAGTTACCAGCGGCAGCAGCCGAGATAAAAACGTCGGCTGTAATGAGGCCCGTGGAAGATGAAGATGAAATCCCGCGCGGGGTGAGCGACTTTAAGACATTTTTAACAAGCTCGAGCGCTGTCTCATTGGCGGGCGTCCTTTGATCCTCGAACCCGGCGGCTCTGCACAGAGCATTCTGTTCAGAAATCAGGCCTCTGGTAGGCTCGAAGCTGAGTCGAGGATCAGGGCCGTGACTCTGAATCGTCTTAACAAGATCAATATCTCCAAGGCGAAACGCTAGGTGAAGAGCGGGCTCACAGCCATCCCGGATTGGGAGGTTAACTGCAGCGCCCCGAGAGAGTAGGAGGTAGGCAACCTCCAGTCTTGTTTCCGTTGATAAATAGGGTTTAGAGCTCACAAACGGAGTACCGCACAGAGAAGAGTATTGAAGGCTGTCAAGGATTAGTTCAAGGGGTGTCCTCTGTGAGAGTGTCATATTGATATCTGAGCCGTGGTCGAGGAAAAATTGGACGAGATTCTTCCGCCCCCACAATATGGATGCATGGAATGCTGTGAGTGCTCTGTCGTATTCCTTGAACGGTACCGGCGAGTTGACATCGTGGCCGCAGGATAAAATCCATTTGATGATCCGGAGTTCCATGTTACTAACGTCTTTTGTTACTGCATAATAAACTGCGGCCTGGAAAACTTTTTCGAAAAATGCAGTCGCAGTTGTGTCGTGAAAGGTGGTGATGTCGAATCGGTGGCTCATTACTCCAGATTGACTGAGAAGAGTCGAAGTCTCTTTCCACTTACCCTGCCAGCCGAACAAGCAGAGGATATTGTTGGAAACGGTGTAAATAGTCAGCCTCAGCACCTCCTGGAGGAGTTCCGGGCCAGATTTGCCGACAAGACTTTTGGCGTGGTAGAGATGTTCCCCCGGGAAAGATTCTGGCATCATACTTCCCATCCGCGATGCTATTTGCGACATGCTTGAGGGACCAATGTGTACCGCAGGTAAAATTGACTGGACCGTCTCTTGCAGCTGAAGGAGTGCCTTGGCTTCATTGGGCTGGTCATGCCATTCTGTGATTACTGAGAATGCTGAAACTAGTTAGCTTGTACTCGAGCTACAATTGCGGCAAAATGGCTCACTGTGCAGATGCTCAGACGTGAATTTCAACCATGGCATGGTGGCGGGCCAGACAAATTCAAGAGTAAGCGCTGGGGAGTACAAACAATTACTTGCGGATCGAGAGGGGATAAAGGTGCTGCGGGGGTTGATGCTTTATCACGAAATCTAATTGTCAGTAGGCCGCAAAGTGGAGGTAATTAAAAGGGATGCAACAAACTTACTTGGGACAGCTCGCCACGTTGCCGGTGGATTGCTATAGCGATTTATCTCTTTTTGAACCTTCTCGCTCTTCAATCGCTTGCAGCTGTTTATCACTTCGGTCTCCTTTCCACTTCCGGAGCGAGCCTCAATCTCTCCCCGGATTTTGATCCAGGATCGCTTCCTTACATTGCGCCGAAATGCCCACTGAGTCAATTTGTATTCCAGCTGAGCTTTACTTAATGGGCAGCGGTCTCGTCAGCTTGCCCGTGAGCAGGAGAAATTAGGTTGAAACTCACGTCACAGATAAACCCAACTTTCCAACCTCTTCCACCAACTCCTTTAGAGGCTTCTCTTCGAGGATATACAGACGCCAAATATCCTGCTTATGCTTGAGCCATGCTGCTTCGGTAGGACCAACGGCGAGAATCTCCATGGTGACGGCCTGCTAAATCTCAGCAGCAATGAGATTGGAATAGCGAGGTTCAGGGTTGATCGGTAAAGTTAGGATGGTGGAAAGCGAAGTGAAGAGAGGAGAGCGACAGGACAGCCTTTGGTTGCGGGGAAAAGGGCGACGGTGGGAGAAAGCTGCACAATGCGGCTGAGCTGGGAGCTCTGACCTCAAGCTTTGATTGGATGCTCCAGAATCTGAATGTGGGGCTAGGTTGAGAGCTCTGAACTCAAGCTTTGATTTGATGCTCCAGAATCTGAATGTGGGGCTAGATTGAGAGCTCTGACCTCAAGCTTTGATTTGATGCTCCAGAATCTGAACGTGGGCGAAGCGATCTGAATTCCAAGGCTTCACTTCCTCTCTTATTTTTTCTTAGTTTATAAATAGAGACCCTCCTCTTTTGATCCAACGCTCACCCCTGACTATTGTTACATGATTGCGATTTTGCTCAACCCTCAGCTGCTCACCTCTGTAGTATTGCAATTACCCTACATGCCTCACGCAACCACTGGCTCAAGATGTTCATTAACGCAACACTCCATTTTCGCCCGACCTCTACTGCACTCTGTACTATCTGCCCTGCCTCATCTGTTTCGTCGACAGGAACTCCTTTACCGCTAAACGAAGTATTGGCGACCATATTTGGCATCATCAGCGCCGTCTTGGCTACTGCAAGTCTTTTTGCAGCCTTCTGTCAGATCAAGTACACACGTAGAGCAGCCCTGCAGGTTCCTTCCTCAGGGTAAGCAAGTTAGTTCGTCCTCTGCCGGCCAATATTTTGCGCCAAGCTGACTCGTACCTTGTAGTGTTGATGCTTGTAGGGTGGTCCCGGGACTTTAGTTGCTTGAGAGGTTGCGGTGGTTCAACCGAACCAATACTGAGCATCACCGCCATTGAGGGTTTTCCGTTGCGCTCTTCAGTCCCGATATACTACCGGGCCTCGAGTGTGGGGGTGGAGAGACAAATTCGCATCGAGATATGCAAGCAGTTGTCACCTAGGTTGATCCGTTAAGTACCAGTCAGACCCATCAACAATATAATTTATTCACCTCTAAAAATGACGGACCTATTCACTACGCGCGAATTCTTCGTGTAACACGCAGTGATGGGAAGACTCTGGAAGGGCCTGGAAGCCGCTGGAACCAACCACTAGTATATTTGTTAGTTGCCACTTAGTTGCCACCAACTCCAAACCCTAAGAAGAGCTCTCTAGGCTCCGCCAGAGAGTAAGGAGCAGGCTTCAATTGATCTCCTACACAACCGCCTACTTTACGAGCCACCGTCTTGCAGTACAACACCCTATCCTCGTTGCTCGGACGCATCTTGCGTTACACTTCCAGACATTCTCCACGTCGGTTAATATATGTGACGAGGGATTCCGTCTCATCGTTCCTAACCCAGCTTGAACCCCTTCGTGGGAAACACATACTTTGTCCCAAACCAGCCCCCTTCTTCCTATCATATAAGTCTTAACGCAAAAACGAAGCACAATGTGCCCCCTACTGACAACCCTCTGGGTCCTCCCACCCTCGCCGTTCTGGCTTACTCCGCCGTTACAGGGCACGCTGTTGCGTACCCTGCACCTATGCCAGCGCGCTCACCAAACCAAACGAAAGCTACAAACCCGGCGAACGGCTAGGTAAATTCGTAAAAACAGAGTCAAATACCAAGTAAATCCTTCTTTTTATAATACATATATATATTAATTACCTGGATTTGGTAATATTTGACTAATAGGGTTAGATTTCGTTAATTAGGGGCTAATATCAATATCATCATAGGTTAAGAAGAAAAGCCGCGGCGGTGAGTAGCTGGTACTTACTACGTTATATCCGAAAGCTGGCATTGCCTACAACTCGAACCTCGCAGTCTGGAGATAGGAATGCCCGGTGATGACTGTTTGGCGACGCTCGCGCCCGCAAAATCATCAGGCGACCCAGCTTCTTCCCTTGGTGTATACGAGAGGTATAACAAAGTTGACGGTTTTAGTATCAATTCCTTGCAATCTGACACTATCTTTGGAGTATCGGAAAGCGTGGCTAGGTGGTTGTGGTGGTAATGGTGGTAGTGTAGGGTCCCAAAACTAGGTCCTCGTAAGTCTATGGTCATTTTGGACCGTGGCAACTATAGCCGAGGCAGCACAGAACAGTAGATTTCTCGCTCTGTCTGACTCAGTCTAGCTCAGCCTAAGGCAGCAACTGATCAATTCTCGAGAAGGAAAAGGAAATTCGTGGTGTCGATTTTAGGGTGGTGAAACTACTGTTTCTCGTCTCAACACTGATATGTACATTTTCGCCTTAGCACTGATATTTACATGCTGGTATTTACGCATAAAAAGTGTTAAAATGTGGTTACCAGATACGGAATCAATAAAACAATATAAGTCCAGATAACGTATTGCATACCAAAAAACCGATGAGAAACCCCAACTCCTGTATACACCAATAAGAGAAAGAACTTACAACACGCGACATTTCACATGTACTCCCCACGTGTATTCATCAACAAGGCAGCTTATCCAAGATCTCAAACGTGCCTTCGCAGATATCACAGCTCCCATGCCGCCGCATGCTCACACAATTATCCGGGTTGTGGCCTCTTCTGGCACGCTTGGCCGGCGGGGGTGGTTTATATTCCTCCTTCTCCTCCTCTTCATCCTGCGACGGCTCTGAATCTTCAGGTTCTGGATCATCAGGTCGCTGATCCTCTGCACTGTCCGATGAGTCCGCTTCCAACGACGACGACTCTTGTCGGGAGGATGCTCGGCCTCTCCCCCTGCCTCGGCCCGTGGCCTTGGGGGCTCTTTTGGGTGGAGCTCTTTTAGCAGCACCCTTGGCAGCTCCCTTGGCAGCTCCCCTAGCACCTTTCTTGGGGGCAGCTTTAGCAGCTCCTTTAGCACCTCTCTTGGGGGTAGCTTTCGCAGCTCCCTTAGCAGCTCTTTTGGGGGGAGCTCTTTTAGCAGCGCCTTTAGCAGCTCCTTTCGCAGCTTTTTTGGGAGCGGCTTTAGCAGCGCCTTTAGCAGCTCCCTTAGCTGCTCCTTTGGCTGCCCCTTTGGCCGCCCCTTTGGCCGCTCTCTTCGTAGGTCTTCTGGCAGCCCCCTCAGCAGCGCTGCTGGCAGCTCCGTCGTCGGCATCTTCGTCATCAACTTCGTCTTCGGTAGCCCTCCTCGCAGCAGCGGCCTGTCTAGCGGCGGCCCTCCTAGCGGCCGAGTTCTCTATAGCAGTGTTTCTCCTGGCGGTAGCAGCCAGTTTGGGTGTCATGTTTACATGATATTGTGGGGGTTGGGGTGCGGCCTTGGGTGCTGCCTTGGGTGCGGCTGCTCTCTTGGCCCTCTTTCTGGGTGGGGGTTGATCATCATCGCCGTCTCCTCCTCCATCCCGTGCCTCCACAGCTTTTGCCATAGCCCTCAAGGCCCTTTTCCTTTGGGCTTCTGTTGCTATCCATGTCCTCTCCGGCTCTGCCTCTGGCGTGGGCTCGCGCCCAATGTCGTCCTCTTCCTCGTCTTCCTCGTCTTCATGGGTCAATTCGCGCGCTCTCTTTGCAGGTGTGGCTTTGGGTGTGGCTTTCGCAGGGGCTTTCTTGGGCGTTGTCTTTGCGGGTGTCTTCGGGGCTGCTTTCGATGATGACTTTGGAGCTGTCTTTGGCGATGCCTTGGCCGGTGCTTTTTTGGGCGTTGCCTTTGGAGCGGCTTTTGGCGATGTCTTGGCTGGGCCGGCAGTACGTGGCGCTGCCCTTACTCTGCTAGTGTTGCTCTCGGGAGGTGGCGGTGGTGGATCAACGGCCTTACCCTTGCCTTTATCAGCAGTTTTTTTAGCCGCCGACGGTGGTGGTGAGTTGAAGAGCTCCTCGTCACTGGTATCAATATCCTCGTCCGGATGAGCCCTTATCCACGCGTCACGCCTCGCATCTCTGCGAATTCTAGCTTGCACGGATGCCCGAGTCTCATCTGACATCTGGACCCTGTGTCCCCCTTCTGCATCCCAATCATCTTCATCGTCACCACCACCATCTTCATCATCATCATCACCACCACCACCACTACCACCGGCACTAGCACCACCAAGGTTACCAGGCGGTGGGGGATCCCCAGAGTCAGACCCCCCATCCGTGTTCCCATCCCCATTATATGTCGCATTGACCAATCTCCCTTCATCATCGAGCGCATCCGGGTTATAAGCATCCAAATCCCCTTCTCCTTCATCTTCGTCAAAGAAATCCTGGCTTTGCGCGCGCATTAGTCTCGCCATGCCGACGTCATCATCTCCAGGGTCATGACCATCATGATCACCCAATTGCGTAACAATATCCAATCCGGAAAGTATCGTCGCCCACTGCTGGCCATTCCGCACGGGGATCCAGGGACCATGAATTTCATTTTGCGCAATCGGCTGCGCCCTGCCGTATTCTGGGGCTTTCATTTCACTGTCGTGAATGGTCAAGGGCTGGAGTCGATTCATTTTTTCAAATAAATGTCGTCCCTTGCGAACGAATCGCTTGTACCATTTCTCGCCCGTCTCATCGAGATCTTCTCCCGCAGAACAGCGATGCTGCAAGTCGAGACCGAACTCTTGCATGCGGCCTAGAAACGCAGAATCTCGACGTGGCTCGTTCCCTGCAACGGGACCCCCGCGGTTGGCATTACGGGCTTCTTGCACCATGGCTTCGACGAGTTGGTGCCGAGCGCTGTTGGGGTTGTTTTTCTCCGGAGCGAGATGCGCGAGCATGAGCAGCTGGTCTTGGAGGTTGATGGCGTCGTCGCGCGTGCTCATGGATTGCGCGCGCGGAGGTCCGTCATTGGCGAGTCCCCAGTCGGCGATATAACAGTTCGGGAGGTCGCCGTAGTCGGGTGGGGAGAAATCAAGGTAGATGTTGTTGAAGTGGAGATCCCAATGGTTGATGGGTTTCCCTCCGGGCGGCATGGCAAACTGGAGGAATCGAATCGTGCTGTACATTTGAAACACCCACCGACCGATAAACGCATACGGCGGATGCACGACCTCACCGGGCGATGGGAGGTAAAACCAGTTGGCCATGGTTTTGCCGTTACACACCTTCCACCATGAGTCCTGGATCATGTGGCTTCTTTGTGGCCGCGTGGTTTGGGTGATGAGGGGGAGTACGCAAGGGGTTCTGACAATCCCTTGTGGGAATGTGCGCTGGTTCTGCATGGCATTGATGAGGTTCATGATGCGCAGCTCGTTGGGCACCGTCGTGTTACCGGACGTAATAGTTGCCGCGGGTCGGTACACTTTGCGTGCACGCAGTTCCTTGCGATTGCAGCCCCATTTCTGTACGAGCTGTACCACACCCTCTTGGCCGCGACCGAGCTGCTTAATGTACAGATATAAAAACTGATCGCGCGATCTTTTTGACTGGTTATCGTCCGTGTCCTCAAACGTGTTTAACGGGAACGCTATTTGAAAAGAGCCCCGTTGTACATGCTCGTCGGCGTGTCTTGCGGTTCTCTTTGCGCCTGCGCCTGTCGTCCGGGTGGTTGTGGTTCTCGATGAAGACGCCATTTTGTTGTTGTTCCTGCTGCTCCTAGAGTTGATTGGAAAAGAGAAACCAAAACAAGTATCTAATCAGATTGTAGGAGAGAACAACAGATTGAACGTTAAGGTAGGGGTGTAACCTCGAAGAAGGAAAACCCAAACTTTGTTACATTATTTCCCCCGGGTCGCATGCCATCTGCTTTATACCCAAAAGCGGCATGTCTTGACCGAGTCCTGTTGCCTTGTTTCTCGGATTGTCTTGTTGTGAGATGGAGTCTCCGACGCGGGGCATTAACAAAGGCTTACACGAGAGTTGAATTGGACCAAATCCACAGTGAAAGGGTCAGAGAAGTGGGCTTTGTCAATTTGGTCGTGAGACGGGATGTGTTGTTACATGCGCCCGCGGGCCCAGTATTGCTCCGACAGCTAGCCCCTGCAAGTGTGCATCCGGCCTGCTGTCAAGTGTTGAGTTAGGGCGAACTCATCTCGATCCCCATGCCACTTAGGGTATCGACCTTGTCTCGCCCTATTTCGTTTCTCGTCGCGCACAAATCACCATCTCACTATAAGTTTGATAATTGGCGTCCAAGTGCCCCTGTCTGTATTGTCAATTCCCCGAAAGCGTCCGGGTCAAGACTAACAAACCGCGCTTTATCCCGTCGACTCCATGGTTATGTCCTTTCCTTTCACCAAAATAAGTCTCAGCCGCGTTTTCCGCATTCAGAAAATATCCTCCCTCCCCCC
>Ga0247763_1001550_pt1 | contig 12982 bp, 3 predicted proteins | sample UWRJL141409B4_FD_179926 | JGI IMG/M metagenome (GOLD analysis project Ga0247763, IMG submission 179926) | Plant litter microbial communities from Arlington Agricultural Research Station in Wisconsin, United States - UWRJ-L141-409B-4 | ecosystem: Environmental > Terrestrial > Plant litter >...
TGCAGGGCCTTGTTGTGCTGTGCAGCGGGCTGCACAGCATTGTTATGCTGCTGCACAGCATTGTTATGCTGCTGTACAGCACTTGTGCTGTACAGTGTGTTTTATTCCCAATACTGTACAATAGCAAGTTGGTAGACAGTGAACTTATTGCTTGCGTGAGGAACCAAGTCCCTCACGGAAGTGCGTCCATGGCAGCACTTATAGCTAACTATCTACCGTTTCCTGGTCCCAAGTCCCGAGTCGCCGGTCCCCGGGACATGTCCCAGGTCCCGGGCTCCTCGCTCTCCGGGTCCTCTCTGATTCGTTCGCTTGTCCAGCGGTTTTCCCGAGGCATAGCCGCGTGCCCTGCCAATCACAACCCCTGCGATCTGGCCCAAGGTCAGGTCGTGACACTGATATTCCTTTCTCTCGAGGGGGGTTGACTCGTTCACCGGGCGGGACGGGACCGTTCTCTACCCTCTAATCCATTCATCCATACTGTGCCCCTCAGGCAGCCTTTCTTGCCTAGGTAGCACATAGCTAACCCTGGAGAGTTGGTTTTGTTGCGCGGTCCTGCACTTGTCAAGTATCGCGTAGAACAAATTCATTCCTGGACCTGACGAACGATGCTCGGCGAGCGATAGACTAAGCTACAGCTAAGCTGACATCAAAAGCATTGAACTAGCGACGAGCTAGTAAAAGACTGGACATGCTAAGGTAGACACGTTGACACCTCCACTACTGTAACATCGCTCCACCACAAAGAGAGTGATCCACCAACACCTTCGGGAAATGACGCTCCCAGGCTCTGTCGCTTACTCATACGTAAGGACCCCATCTTTGTTTTCAATGTGATCATCAAGGTGGATGACCGCACCGGTGTGAACAGTACCATCAGACTTCGTCAAATCCGCTGAGAGCTCAACACCAGTCAACTTGATATTCAAAGCAGACAAAGTATAGTCCGTTTTGTTCCATTCGAACCATCCTAGTTCGTTGTTAGTTTTTCGGTTTTTTTTGGGGTTTTTTTTTCTTGCTTCATTTATCCACACAACGCTTGCTTACCATTGATGTTGCCAAGGTACTGGTTGAGGTCAAGCGATGACTCCTGCGAAGTGCCATCTACCTTTTGGCAATTAGCCCTGAGAGTGTGACCGTCACTGTCAAGGGTAATGTCCGTAGAGGTGGCTTGGAACGACATTGTGATAAATTGCGCGGCTCAAGGTTGCGGTTTTGTTGATGCTGTTGAGTTCTGCAAAAAGAGACTGGATTTGGCCGGCTTAGCCACTTAAGCTCCCATTTTATAATTTTCCTGCCCGACACTGATACCCTGGTGCTTACAATTACCGATGAAAAGGTACTTTTATCACACGCGCACGGATTGGTGCACAACTTAGCGCACAATGTGCAGAAGCCACAGAAGCAGGGCGACCAGTGGTGAGGTCTGCCAGCGGTTCAAGAACCAATAATGTAATTTAGCTATCCGCTGGAACTAGATGGAAGGTTTAGAATGCCTTAGATTTCTGCCTCCGAAGTTGTGATTCGTTCGGCAGTTGCACCGGCAGCTCGAGACCACGCATGTGAAAAGCAACAGGGAATGCGGTGAAAAAGACGTGATTCGGAAGCGGAGAAGTTTGCAGCGCGGTGCATCTTGTGCTCTTTTGGGTACCTATGCATATGAGAACTCATCTCACGACGAAGAGAACTGGTAGGCTACTCCTGTGAGGGACGACGCTCGGCCAACCGATATGGGAGGCCGGCGCTTTCTTGATTGCGCTCCTTCCCGACTGATGATAGGTTATCCCAGGCCGGCAATTGCCATTGCCGGGCAAGCCGTCGGGGAAAAGCTGTCTCAGTTTGCGCGGTAACAGCGGTGGAGCTCGAAAAGGCGGGAGAAAAAATTTCATGATCCATCGCAGCCTCGACCAAGTCCCGGATCTGTTCACAAGACGAGCTGCGACTAAGTGTTCCTAATAGCTCAATTCAGTTCAAACGAAGGCCAGAACTGAACTGTTTGGACTATTGGGCCCTCCGCCTGAATTGGAATATCCTGGGTTTGGTCTGAATTGACGTTTGCCAAACGCGGGGTACGAACAGGAGTCCCAAGACACTCGTATCACGACCCTCCCCATCCGAAGCTCCCAAAACCTCCCATTCGCAGCCTACTCGGTAGACATTGGACCATAGAAAGGGCACCTTCACCCATACCCCGACTGAATGCGTGAGAAGAGGGTGAGAAACGCGATATCCATCGCCTGCGCTAATCTCTGTAAGCGAATAGCCGTGGTTGAAGACCTAGGACCTCTTCTTCGGTTAATCGCATGCCAGCGGTACCGAAGGTCAAAGGGTAATCCTTGGATATGAAGCTCGGGGGTGGTAGATTCCTGATGACTTGTTGGATCCGTGGATGCCTTTGGCATTGGCGTGAAGCTTGGCACCACGTACGAGTATGGAGGTCATAGGAGATCATGCAAGGAAATCGGCGGGTTTTACAACCAATGATGCATTTTAGCCAGCCGCGAGCTCCTCCGAGACGGAGGCACTGACTTGAGGTAGTCCCGGCTGAAACTTTGGCATCCAAGTCCTACGAGTGCGACCATATGTCATGGAGGAGCAGCAATGACCGTTGGGCGAATCGTTGATCATGCCACGGTTTCCACGTGGTCCTCCCATTTCCTCGGCAATTCGCAAAACTCGGCGTCCGGCTTAACTGTTCAGCTTGTATCCAGTCTACTCAACCCGCATGGTGTGCAGTGTGTTCTTTAATACTCGTACCAATGCGTGCCGTAAGGTACGTGTCAAGTGGTTAGTCAACGTGTATCTCACGGCTTTGGCTGTGGTGTACATCGAGTCCGACCACGGAGCAAAAGAAGATTGGAAAATCCCTCATAATAGAAACGGCCGGATGGGAACGTGTCCCGGAGCAAGTTTGGGCCGATTGGACCAGGTGGTTGCTGTGACTGCGTGGAATGGTCTGTACCGACTGCGAAGGTGAGGTGACGGTGAGGAGGCATGGCTGCGATGGCGAAGGGGTGGATGCCCGTCTAGCAAGCTACTAAAAATGAAGAAGGAAGCTGCGGGACAAGTCTTGGAAGCATAGATGTGGTCTTTGTCAAAAGAGAAGGGGTCCCAACCACATTGTCAACAAGATAGGGGATCGACCCCTGGGTCGAACCCAGGCACTATAGTCAGCTTGCGTGAGGATGCCTGGCACAGCCAGCAATCTAACTACTAAGCCACCAGGGCAGTGTAAGCTAGTGGCCAGGTGGATCATGTAAAGAGGTTTATAAAAGGAGGGTTTCTGGCACTGCCAGAAAGCCGAAGAACAAGAAGAAACAGAGACAAGAGAACCAACACATAAAAAAAAAATACTGGATTTAAGGTGCCGTGCTTCTGACAATTAAGAGTCTCAGTCCCTCAACACCACTAATTACAACCTAGCTACCCAAAAAGGGAAGCACAGTCATTAGCACCCTCTATCCATTTATTTACCTTACCATTACTAGAAAGAAACAAATTAAAATGGCCACTAATAATAATAACAAAGCTGTCTTCCTCGCTAGCTCTAATAATTAGGAGCTTTGGAATCGCTAGTTCCAAGTATAAGCTATTACAGGCAATTTATAAACTTAAATTCAAGGCCTTACCACTTTTCTTAATAAGCCTACTACCCCGGATCTAGTAAAATACAAGCATAAGAGCTCATCCAGTTAGTTAATAATTACAACTCGAGGTAATATTAATCTAGGTACTAAGGAGGACCCAAAAGCCATATTAATAACTAGATCCTTATTTATACCTATTTAAATTACCAATTTTATAGCTAATGGTTTTCGGACCTATTAACTAGCCTGGACTATCTTTAAATCTGAATTTAAAAAATACGAAAAATAAATTGATAAAATCGAGTAATTTAAACTATAGGTATTAAAAACCGTTAGCGTATATTACTAATTTACCTTTTGTAATTTAATTTAGCTGGTTACGTAGTAATATTCGGATTAAAAACCTAAATTAGGGTTAATAATAATAAAGCTCGATTAGAAGCCCGAAAAGCCTATTAATAAGTTATTAAACTATTAATACGATTACCCAGAGATCTAATAAAGTAATTAGAAATTTGGAAATAAACCTTAACTATAGTATAAAGAAAAAGAGTATTAAATATGTTATTAACAATTACCTAATTCCAGGATTTTACTAATATAGTAAAACCTATTATGGATTATTAGGTAATAGTTTATAAATTAATTAAGGTTGAAAAAGTAATATAATTAACCTTAACCTATTATAAGGTAGTTAATAATTTTCAGGAGGAGGTATAATAATTAACGAAAACCCGTATACTAGGTAGTTATTGGATAGTAAAAGGCTTATTTGGCCCCTTCTTCACTATTATATAAAATAGTAAAAAGGCTTATTAAAAAGACGTTTTTAATAATGAAATTATACCTAGTAGGTGTCACGGCACCAAACTGGGGCCGGTTCGGCCTGGAACCAGCAGCTACATGTAACCTCCCCAGCACCTAGTATATAGCCTACCTCTCGGGAGCCAGTTCCCTTTAGCTCCCTTCGTATAATAATAAATCTCTTTCCCCAAACCTAAGGTTAGTACCGTAATAGTTTATTATACCTACCTCTTAGGAGTAGTAATCGTTACCGGCCCTTTCCTATCCCAAATCACTCCTCCCGCCAAAACCTACTAAAAAATAGTACCAATTTATTATAAAACCGGAACAGTAACCCAAAATATATACAAAACTAAACCGCATTATAAATATATCTCCAAAAATAACCTTAACAACTAAATACCCAGAACCCACTAGATTTCCAGCTATAAAACCCCCCCAACCCCCAACGGACCTTTAATTAGTAATAATTATAATAACTCTAGTAATTAATTACTAATAAACTTTACTAAAATATACTAATACGCTTTATCCAATTTTATAACCCGCGCCCAAACCCGCCTAAAATCTACTACGCCTTACCTAATACGTATACTAGTACTATATTATACCTATAATAGCTAAATTCGGATTTAGGTTCCCTAGTTCCAACTTACTTAACTCTAACTTATTTAACCCTAATTAAACCAAATTAAAACCGGCCAACCCTAATCCTAACCCAAAAACCCCTAATAAATAATCTTAAGAATTAGTAAACGTAAATACTATCCTTACAAATTAACCCTAACTCCAATACTTATTTAAAAACGTAAAGGACCTTTAAACTGAAATACCCCTAAACCTAGTATTCTTAGCCCGTTATACCCTTAGCAAATCTAATAAATTAACTACTAATTACCTTATTTTCCTTAATATAATTAATAACGTTATTAATAACCTAATAACCCGTTTATAAACGGAAATTAAGCGGATTAAAAAGGTAAAATAATAATAAAAGGAATTTAAATAATTAGAAATTAAATTATAAAATTATTATAAAAATCTTTAAAAAATATTTAATAATGGGAAAACCTTTACGAAAATCCTAATATAATAAAAAAACGAGGTTATTAAGCGTAAAGCTACCTTTTAACTTATTAATAAAAAACTATAAATATAATTTTAAAAAAGTAAAAAAGTATTAAAATAAATAAAACGTTATTAATAAATACTTAAATATATTATAAATATCTGTAAGGCCGAAAATGATAATTTTACTACTTAAAATAATATTTTATATAACCAAATACCTACCTTTATACTAAATTTATATATACTTAATTTTATAAAACGGATATCTAGTATAAACCTTAACCCTAGTACCTAATAAGGCCCCCCGGTCTAAATACCCTTTATTATTGTTTACGAAACGTTATAAACCCGTAATACCAACCTAAAATATTTTAATAATTAAATTTTAAACCCAAGGTGTTAATAGGAAAAATACGTTAATTAAAAATCTATACTTATAAATAAACTTATACTTAATTAATATACCTAACCTAGCCTACTTAACTGTATCTTATATACCGCCTAACGCCTTATAAGCGATATATACGCTACGATTTAAAATTATATTAATAATATTTTATATAACCCAAATATTCCGGAAATATAGCTTTTTAATAACTAAAAGGATATTACAAAACATTTTAATATTATTTATATTATATATAATATTTATACCCAAACCCTTTATAATTTTACCTTACTAATAATAAAAAGCTAAACTTATTTTAATTTTATTTTTACCCTAATCTAATTTAAAAACCTAATTAAAAAAGATAATTATAAAAAGGTAAAAATACTTTGTAGTAAAATTGCTAAATTATATTATAATATAATTATTAATAATATTATACTCCCCGTTATTAATAATTTAAACGTATAAATAACTTTATTCCGCGGAATTTATAATAATATCTTAAATAATAACTACTATACCTAAACTAATACCGTACTAACCCTAACTATAAATACCCTAACTACTAACCTAAATATTATAAATCTTAACGTAACCGATTTTAGGCAGGGGTAATTAATAATAAAGAAATAGTAACGTTACTGTAATAATAACCTCTGCATATATTATAAAAAACCAGGATACTAAACGTTTAAGTACCCAAATAAGCCCCTAAACTCCTATAAACCGGTAATAAATATTATTAATGTAAAAAAAGCCTAACCTTTAATAATTGTTGCTATTAAAAGCCTAATTAAATTGCGAAAAAAAGGGAAAATAAGGATTTATATTTACATTTTATAAAACCAAACCCAATATTTACTCTCCTTTTTAAACTTTCTATTTTAAAAACGTAACTAATTAATATTAATATTATAATTAATTTAAAATACTTTTCTTACGAATTTATTAATAAAATTTATTTAATATAACGTAATTTTACCCGTTATAAACTCCCCCGCCCTTGGATCCTTTAACTTATAAATAAAACCAAGATTGGTATAATTACAAAATATTACCTTTTGAATTATAACCTAAAAGGATTTTATAAACGCCTTTTATTTTATATTTAACTATTAAATAAACCTAATACTATTTTTAACCTATTATAATTATATTATTATAACCTAATTATTAATTAGGTATTAGGATCCCTTACTATATATAATTATACTATTTATATTATAAATTATACTAAACCTAACCCGATACTAACCCTAACCCTATATAAACCTAATTTAGTATTTATAACTAATATTACCCTCCTTAATACCGTATCTTTCCTCTTTTTAGTAAAAAGTAAAGGTATAAAAGTTTTTAAAACGTTATTTACCACCCTTTATATTATTATAAATATAACCCTAAATACCTTACTAAACTAATTTAACCTAAAATCTACTAATAATATTGTTTTTACTACTACGTTAATAATACTTTGGTCTATCCTTTTTAATAAAAAGCCCGTGGAATTTATTAAGTTACAACTCCGTATTTTCCAAAACTAGATTAAAAAGGCCCTATAACTTTAAATAGTAAAAGAAAAAAATATTAAAAAATATTTATAAAATAAATTACTTATAATTAATAGAAAGATTAAAATATAGCTACTATTGAAATATTATAATTTTATCCAAATATTTTAATTTAGTAAAGCTAAAACCCTACTACTTTATTACCCCTTTAATTACTAAATAAAGATTATAATAGGTAAAATATTATTAAACTACTAAACGAGATTTATATTAGTACCGGAACTCCGCGTTATTAAAAAATACCTTAATAAACATTTTAATAAGGGCTTTATCCGCCCTAGCACCTTATTAGCAATAACCCCTATCCTCCTTACTAGGAAATTAAAAGAGGGGATTAGAATTTACGTAGATTATTATAAATTAAATAATATTATAATTAAAAATAAATACCCTATACCACTTATCTACAAAACGTTGGATTTACTTAATTACGCTAAATATTATACTAAACTAAATATTACTATAACGTTTAACCAATTATATATTATATCCAAAAATAAATAAAAAACGGTATTTATTACCAGGTTCGGCTTTTATAAATACCTTATAACAAACTTTAATATAACAGGGGCACCTAGCTCTTTCCAATACTATATAAACCATATATTATTTAACATACTTAATAAATTCATCACAACCTACTTAAATAATATCCTTATCTTCAGCAAAATACAAACAAAATACCGTAAATACGTACGGAAAGTAATATAGTAACTTATTAAGGTAGGACTTACTATTAATATTAAAATAAACCCTAAAAAAATCAACGCTATTACTAACTAAAAGCCCCTTAAAATATTAAAGGACCTTTAATATTTCGTAAACTTTATAACTTTTATTAATAATTTATTAAAAACTTTTTAAAAATTATATAATTACTAACCAACCTTATAAGTAATAAGAAATAACTAGGGGCATTCCTAAACGAAACACTCTAAGTATTTTATAAATTAAAAACTACCTTTATCTTAATATTAATTTTAAATTACTTTAACTTTAAAAAGCAAATAGTTATAAAAGTTAACTCTTTTAATTAAATATTTAAAAAAGTTCTTTTCCAATATAACGAAATTAAAAAAACTCTACTTTATTACGTTCTTCTTAACTAAATACATACTTATAAAGTATAATTATAAGATTTATAATAAAGAACTAATAGTTATTATTAAGATATTTAAAAAATAAAAACCAGAATTATAAAACCTTAAAAACGTAACTAAAGTAGTTACGGATTATAAAAGCCTTAAATACTTTACTACTACCAAGCTCCTAAACTAATAATAAATCTGCTAATTAAAATTCCTCTCCAACTTCCGGTTCTAAATTACCTATAAACCGGGTAAAAAAGCTACAATACCTAACATACTTATACGCATATTAGGTAATACCCCCAAAACCTCTAATACTACTAATAACCGAATTGTAAATAAACTCCATACCCTCCTACCCCCGTCCCTCTAGTAACCCGGCACCGGCCTAAACCCCCCCTTCAAATTACTTACCCTTAATATATCCTACTATATTAATAAATATATTAATACAATATATAAATCCTCTAATATAGTAAAAATAATCCAAATTGCTATTAAAAACCCTAATTATAAAAAATTCCCCAAATTAATTAAATAGAAGTTTAAAACGGCTATAACCAATTATATAATAATCTAAGGGAAGGTTTATTACCGTAATAGGCTTTATATCCCCCTAATTAATAATATCCAATTCCAAATCCTCTACCAAAGCCATACCGTAATACCTATAAGCCATTCTAACCGTTTTAAAATATATAATATCTTACGCAAATTATACTTCTAATTACAAATATCTTATAATACTACTACCTTTATTAAAGGTTACAACTTATACGCTAAAATTAAAAGCTTTAAAACCAACCCGTTTAAATTTCTAAATCCGCTTCTAATACCCTTCCAACCCTAAACCAATATCTTCGTAAACTATATCGGACCACTCCCCCCCTATAAATATAAGGGATTTAAATTTACCTACGTACTAATTATAATTAATTAATTTATAAAAATACGCCATTTTATCTTTATACCAAATATAATAGCGGAAAAACTCGTAGATACCTTTATCTCGAATATATACTAACTTTATAACGTACTATAATTCATAATTTTTAATAAAAATATATAATTTATTTCTACCTTTTGGAAAAAACTTAGCCAAAAGATAGGCACTACCTTAAAGGCTTTAATAATATTTTATCCTTAAATTAATAATTAAACGGAAATTTTTAATATAAAATTAATATAATACCTAAAATCCTTTTATTCCTTCTACTAAAATAACTGGGCTAACTAACTACTACTTACCAAATTTACTACTAATAACCAGACCTTCGAAACTACCAGCTTCTCCCCCTTTTTTACTAATTATAAATAATACCCCGTTATAAAAACGGAACCTACCTATAACCTAATTACCGCTAAAACCCCCCAATAGTAACGGGAATTTCTAAATACTATTAACGTTGCTAATTAAATTTAATAGATTTACAAATAAATACGTACCTTTATAACCAAAGCCTAAAAACGTTACGCAAATTATACGAATAGGTACTAATCTAATACCAGAATATTTTAAAAAAAGGACCTAATTTAAATTAATACTAAAAACCTTAAAACCAAACGCCCCTTAGAAAAATTTAATAATAAGTAATAAAATTTATATAAAATTATCTTAATCTACTTTAGGGTAGTAACCCTAAATTTACCTAAGGAATCCAGGCTCTTCCCCACCTTTTACACTTTTTTTATCAAATATTATTAAACTGGCCTCCAAAAATAAAAGGTCATTAACAAAACATATAACTACCATACTATAAACGTAATAATGGTAATTAGCTTTTAAAATAAAAATAAAATAAAGGATAAGGATAAATAATATTTTAATAAAATCTTTAACTTGCGTAATACTATTAAAGGGCTAAAATATAAGGTAGAGTAACTACTATACCAGCCTACCTAAAAATTAGCAAAAAACCTCCGTAAATATAATAACGATATTTAAAACTTCTACAACTAAAACCCTACTAAATTAAAACCCCCAGCCTAGTTTACAAGTAACATAATATAAGTATAGCCTAATAATATAAAATAATTAAAATACCGGGAACGCTCTTAAAAACGAAAAACTAATACCAACCCCACTATACCAGCAAATTACTAATAAACATATATTAGATACCTAATAAGGAATATTAAAGCAGGGTCACATCCTTAATTATTTTAAATACCTAATTAAAATTATAAATATATAAGGAAGAATTTAAAGTAATAGGAACCCCCCTAAATATAATTATAATTAAACTACTATTAAACCTATTATACCTAAAACTCATACGGATATAAAACTATAAAATCCACCTCATTTAAAGAAACGGAAGTAACCCTATTACCCTTTAGGTTTAAAATAACCTTTATTTATCCCGAAAAGACAGATTAAGCAACTATTAACCGCGTATAACTTTCGTTTCGAAGTAATAAGCGAAACGTTACCTTATCATTCCAAATATACTTAATCTAAAATTAAATAACTTTAAACATAATATAAGCTATAGTTAAATAAGGGAATATTATTGTATGAATAAAATAACGCTACTTAATTAGGGCTACTTAAACCTTTTAAAACTCCTTTAAACAATTAGCGGATTAAAACTGGATTATATAAAAATAGGGATAAATATATACCTAAATACTCTTCTTCGTACTAATAAAATTATAAAATAAGTAATAATTAGACTTAACCCTAAACCACGTACCTATAAACATCTTTAAGATAATACTAATAACCAGACGGAACTTAACCAACTAAACGTAATTACCATTATTATCCTTCTCCCACATTACGAGCTTAACCTACTAAAAAAACTAGAAAAACTTACGGAAGTTATAAGTTAAATTCGCATTTAGCTAAAGGATAATTAATAAGTATTATAAAATTAAGGGATATATATAATTAAATAGACCTATTTATAATTATGGTATTAATTATAATTTTTTAATATAACGGAAATATAACTATAATATAAAATTATAAACTTCCTATTAACCAGCGGAACCCAAATATTTTAAACGGTATACAAGTAATATAAGTAGGAGTACTTTTTTATAAAAACAAAATTTTTAAATTTTTTACAAATAATTTACGAAATATTAATAAAACGTAAGGGAATAGGAAATAAAAAATCCACTTACTTTATTAACGGCTTTAATTATACATACGTTACAACCCTTAGGGGTCGATAGTATAATTAGTTTAAATATTTTTAATATTTTAAATAATTAAATAAAAAAATTGGAAATAAAAACGAAACAAGGGCAAAAACGTAATGGAATATAAGGGGTATACGTACGGAATAAAAATTAATACAGAAGAATTAAAGGAAACGTAGAAAAGGAAATTTTCCAAAACGAGGCGCGGGAATTACAAAAGTACCCGCCGCCATTTAAAAAAGGTACGTAATAAAACGTTACGTAAGGTAACCTGAATTAGAAATAAAAGGTACACAAATTATATCAAAATAAAATAGGGCCCGGCGTAAAAATATCCCAGGCTGGGCTGAATTTTGGAGGTAGTTAAGGGTAACTGCTATTTAGAGCCTAGGGTACTATTACGGCACCAAACCGGGGCCGGTTTAGCCCGGAACCAGCAACTATACGTAACCTCCCCAGCACCCAGTATATAGCCTACCTCTCGGGAGCCAGTTCCCTTTGGCTCCCTTCGTACAATAACAAGTCTCTTTCCCCAGACCTGAGGTCGGCACCGTGATAGTAGGGATAAGGGGGAATAAAATAATAGTATAATAAAAGCTGGTTTTAGTAAAAGTAAAAGATTTAAAAAAAAGCTAAATAAGGATTTGGGTATAGTCGAACCAGAGGGTAGAAGACCTAAAAAAGGGCTAAGTTTGGACCTGGGTATAGTTAATACCGTATGCCTTTATTATAATTAATTTTACTATTTGGTAAGATGCTTTTATACCTTTCCAGAACTAGCCCCTAATGGTTTTGAGGAAAAAGAGTATATTTAGAATAGGGTTAAGAAGGTATTATAGGATTTAAAACTTTAAAAAGAAGTGGAAAGGTTAAGGTACTAAATAAGGGTAAAGTAAAAGAGTTGGAATTAATTAATTTAATTAGGCTAAAAGATCGGTTGGTGCCCTGGTTATTTTTTAATTATAAAGATAGCCTTTTTTATAATTAAGTATTTCTTAAAGAATTTATTTATTTTGGATTTAGGAAATATAATTTATATATTTAATAAGAAGTTTAGATTTAATAATTATAAAAAAGTAAACCCTGGTGATTATATTTAGGCTGGTAACTCCCCTATATTAATTTTAGGCTACGGAAATGTAGATATCCGGATTTAAGGGCTTGGGAAATATTAATGTATTTTATAATTTAAAGATATAACTGTTGAAATTACAGCCCAGTTGCCCTGTAGCTACAGCACCCTTGGGTGCTGTAGCCTAGTTGATCTACTGCCCTGGGAGTGCTGCCGACTGCACTATGGCAAAGTGCAGTCACCACAACCAC
>Ga0247763_1001552_pt1 | contig 12975 bp, 23 predicted proteins | sample UWRJL141409B4_FD_179926 | JGI IMG/M metagenome (GOLD analysis project Ga0247763, IMG submission 179926) | Plant litter microbial communities from Arlington Agricultural Research Station in Wisconsin, United States - UWRJ-L141-409B-4 | ecosystem: Environmental > Terrestrial > Plant litter >...
CAGGGCACGCCCCAATGCGCCAGCACGTCCCGGGTCCAGCCGCCCGGCCCTGTCTGGCAGGCGTCGATGATCTGCGCCCGCTCCGCTGGCGATTGGTCGGGCGTGATCGCCCGCAGGTTCGCCGCTGCGGCGGCGCGGCGCACCGCGCGCGCGGCTTTAGTCTCCGACATGGCGCAGTCCTTCCCATATGGCGCTACCGATGGCGTTCCCGATCAGCGCCAGAGCCGCGAAACCCAGGCCGATGGTGAGGCGCCGCATGGCAATGCGAAAGCGCAGCGGCATGGTCTATTTCCGTCCGTCCAAGAGGTCGCGAATCAGCATGGCCCAGCGCCCGGACCCCGCGACATCCGCGCCGATTTCCAGCACCAGGATTTGATCCGCCTCACGGTATGCCGGACAGGCGCTGATGGCCGTCACGAGCGATTCCGCGCCAGCGTCGGTCTCCATGGCATAGCTGAACAGCAGACCGTCGCTGGCGCGCTGCAGCAGGTTCGGTCGGCGCGGAGTGAGACCGCGCAGGCAGGTCTCCAGCGCCGCCACGTCCTCGTGCCGGCGCTGGAAATCCCGGTACTCCAGAAGGTCGATAATTACCGCATATTGCTTCACGGCAGAAACCTCCCGCCCATGGCGTTCAATTTCGGGACCAGATCGGCCGGCGGCTGCGCCCCATCAGCCTCCCATTCGCGGAGCTTCCAGCGTTTCACGTCCAGCGCCGCCGCCATGGCGCTGACGGTCAGGCCCCGCGATTCCCGGAAGGCGCGCAGCGTGTGCGGCAGGAGCGCCAGCGCCGGCTGCTTGGCGCGGGTCTCCGGCGTCGCCGGGTCCACCAGCGGCACGGGCTTATCGCGGGGCAGGCGCAGCGCGTCCGTGCGCGGCCTGCCGACGCGGCCGCCTTTCGCGAAACTGCGCTGGACGGCGGCGCGGTGGCGCCCGTTCCGGGTCGCGGTCGCCACCAGCTCCGGCGCGGCCATGCGCGTGGTGGTAACACCGGCAGGTACGGGTCCGACGCACTTGTGGATGGCGAGGATGCTGGCGAGCGGGACGGAGAACACGCGGCGCGGATTGAGCATCTGCAAGGCGAGCGCCGGTTTCAGGCCCGTGGTGTTCTTGGTCGGATCGTATTTCCCGCGCGGGCCGTAATAGTCCAGGTTCACCGGCAAGGCGACGGTCGCGAAATACAGGATCTTCACGATGATCTGCGCCTGCCCCTGCGGCACGCATTCCGGCCGCAGGAAAATAAGGATCGCATCACCCTCGGCGTATGGCTCCGTTTTCGAGAACATCAGCGCCTGGTCGTGCTGGTACATCGGCTCCATGCAGGCGCCGTCTACCCGCAGCGCATAAAGATCTGGAAAGGCGTCCGGATCGACCGGCGGGCGGGCCTGGAGCGCGAGGGCTGCGGCGTCTTGTTTCATGTGAAACATCCTCCTTAGGGCTATGGGTTGGCGTAGGGCGCAGCCTATGACGCGCCTCGCCGCGTGTCCAGTGCCGGTAGGGCTTGCCCTACGGGTCTCGGCGGGCATATGTTCGCGCCATGAGCATCGCTAAACGATTTGCCGAGGACGTGGAAACCTTCCTGACCGAGCGCGATATGCGCCCGGCCAGTTTTGGGCGCGCCGCCGTAGGCGATCCCCTGTTCGTTTTTGAGCTTCGGGATGGCCGCAACGTGCAGGCCGCGACGATGGACAAGATTTACGACTACATGGAAGCCGTGCGGAAAGAGCCTGCCGCATCCGCCGCTTAGGAGATGTTCTTCATGCGTAAGACGCAGCACCGCCATGGCTGACGTGGCGGATTTTCAGGTTGAGCGCGCCGCCCGGAGCGGATCGGTTCTGGACCTGCTGGCGCGGGCGGACATCGACATCCAGCACGGGCTCCACCATGCCGCCCAAATCAATATCCGCGCCGCCGCCAAAAAACTGATGGCGGAATTGCCGCCCGAGGAAACCAGCCATGCAGGCTAAGGATGAGGCCGCGCCCGCCGGCTGGCTGCTGGTGGATCGGGGGATGGTGGCGGACCCCTTTTTCAGCGGCCCGGACGAGTGGGGCGCATGGTTATGGCTCCTGACCGAGGCGAGTTGGAAGCCGCGCGAAAAGCGCGTTGGGAAGTATGTGGTGAACCTGGGGCGCGGCGAGCTTTGCCACTCCATCCGGTTCATGGCGGAGGCGTGGGGTTGGTCGAAGGATCGCACCGCCCGATTCCTCCAAAGGCTGGAAGATAACGATTCCATCGTGCGCAGAAACCGCGACAGCTCCGCGACAACAACCGCGACAGCTCCGACCGTCATAACCATATGTAACTACAGCAAATATCAGGCGAAGCCGAAAGACTTTGCGACAGTAGACGAGGCAGGCGCGCGACAGCAGCGCGACAGCTCCGCGACAAACGAGAATAACGATGCAATCACGGGAAATACTCCCGTAGGGGCGGACGCGCCGCCGACGCCGTTAAAGAAACGCATGTGGGATGCCGCCCTAGATGCTCTCCGACCGGGCGGCATGACAGACAAGCAGGCGAGGGCCTTTGTGGGGAAGCTGGCCGGAGATTTTGGCGAGCGCGCGGTATTCCTCGCCGCTGCCGGCATGTTGACCGACCCGCCTGCCGATCCGAAATCCTACATCCGCGCCGCTGCGCAGCGGATCAGTGGCAAGCCCGCCGCGACGGCGGTAGCGGCCACAGCGGCGCCGACCTCCTGGGATGATCGGTTCCGTTCTGCTCCGGCGGACATCCAGGAGACCATGTTCGCGCGGCGGGAGCTGAACATTCGCGAGGCGGACAGCCTCCCCCGAAATTGGCGGGAGCAGATGCCGAAGGGCTGGCAAGATAAATTCCGGGCGCTGGTGGCGTGATGCTGGACATATTGCAGCAAGTCGGGCTGACCGGCGCAAATCCCGGTGAGTATAAGCGGCGGTGCCCGCTGTGTTCACACCTGCGCCGAAACAAAAAGGAAGCGTGCCTCCGGATCAAGGTGGAGCCCGGCGGTGGATATACATGTTTTTGTCATAACTGCGGACACAAGGAGGGAGCATATGCTGGACAAGACGGCCCGCGACTGGCTCGCGGCGCGCAATCTGGACGCCGGACTGGCAGAACGAATGGGGCTCCGAAGCGAGAGGCCCGATGGTGGGAGAGGTAGCTGGATCGCGGCGCCGTATCGCCGGAACGGCGAGGAGGTTAATTGCAAATACCGCTCGCTGGAGGGGAAGGATCACCGCCAGAAAAAGGACGGCGTGCAGTGCGTATGGAACGAGGACTGTCTGCGCGAGTCGGAGTTCGGCGGCCCTGTCATCATCACCGAGGGAGAGTGGGACGCCCTGGCCGCACTGCAATGCGGATATGAGCGCGTGGTCAGCGTTCCAGCCGGCGCACCGGCCGAAGCGATGGGCGACGCGGAGACGGCCCGCTACGCCTACATCCCTGATCTGTTGACGCTGCTCCGAGACGAGCGGGAAATCATCATCGCGTCGGACGGCGACAACGCTGGCTCCGCCCTGCTCAGCGATTTATCCGTCCGGCTGGGAAAATCGCGCTGTAAATTCCTGACCTATCCAAAGGCAAAGGATCCTGCGGCGCGGGGCCGGGAACGGCTTAAGGACCTGAACGAGGTTTTGGACGAGTACGGCGAGCGCGGCGTCAAGGCGACCGTCGATAACGCGGCGTTCGTCTATGTCGAGGGCGTCTGGCGCATATCGCAGATGCCGCCGCCGGCGCCGCTGATGCCCTATCGCATCTCTTTCTCCGACGACTTCAAGAAGCACGTCGCGATCTGCAAAGGCCACCTGAGCGTCTGGACCGGCATTCCCGGGCACGGGAAAAGTGCGCTGGTCAAGGCGGTCTCTGTCGAGCTGGCCATGACGCACGACTGGCGCCACGCCTTCGCGGTGTTCGAGGAGGAGCCGAGCCGGGATTTCCGCCGGGACATAGCCAAATATCTAGGACGGATGCCCTATCACGCGCTCGACGCTGCGCAGTGGAAGGCGGCGGACGATTTTCTGGAGCGGCATTACGTTTTCATGCGCCCGTCGCTCTCCGATGATGTGACCTTGGAGTGGATGCTGGACAAGATGGAAATCGCGGTCATCCGGGAAAACGTGTCGATGTGCGTCATCGACCCATGGAACGAGATGGATCACGAGCGCGGCGACATGTCGGAGACCGATTACACCGCGCACGCGATCAAGCGGCTCAAGCGGTTTGCGCAGCGCATGAACGTCCACGTCGCCGTGATCGCGCATCCAGCCAAGAATTTTGGCGACACGCGCGACCCGAACCGTATCCCTGGCGGCTACGACATCTCCGGTTCCGCCCACTGGCGCAACAAGCCGGAGCTGGGCGTTACGGCGCACAGGGACGAGACTAGCGGCGTCGATGTAACGCTGGTCCGGGTCTGGAAATCAAAGCTGTTCGATTTGATGGGGCCCACCGGAGACGTGCGGCTCCGGCATAATTTCCGCACGGGCCGCTATGCACCCTTCGTCGCGAACGAGGAGTCCGCATGATGAGCCGGCCGGGCAAGCCGACCGTCTCCATGCACGCCATAGTGCGCTGGCTGGAGCGCGCCGAAGGCGTCGATGTCGAGGAGGAGCGCCGCGACCTGGCCGCGATAGATGAGCGCGCGCACAACAGGATCACGGACGCAGAGCTGGCGCCCTGGCTCCTGGCGAAGCTGGGCCGGTCTTTCGAGGACATGGAGCGGATCATCTGCACGCCGGCTGTCACAGCGGCATGGAGCATGGGCGCCACGCGGCTGGCCTCGGCCGGCGTCATTCTGCTGTTCTCACAGGCGGGGGTTAAGACTGTGCAGCTCGGGACCGCGACGCGCAGCCACCAGAAGCGGACGAGCAAGGGTGAGCCCGCCCAGCGCCGCCCGCGCGCCCTGCACTGGCGCGCGCGGGAGCGAAGGGGTTGGGACTAAGACGAGGCCCACAGAAGGGTGGCGCTGAACCCGAAGGCGACGCCCGCGACCAGCGCAATCACCTGCCAGCCGGCGCGCTCGCCGGCCCGCAAGCGCGGCGCCGTGGAGAGCCAGAGGGAGAGCGCCGATGCGCAACCAAGCGCCGCGACGCCAAGAGCTGAATGAATCATCCCCACAACTCCCCCTGCTGGCCGCTGGCCTTCGTCGCGTTCTGCTCCGTGCCCGGGACGACAAGCTGTTCGCCGGCCGCTGTCAATTCGCTGTTGAAGGCCGGAGCCTCCGCCAGCATCGCCGCCAGCGCCGCGTCGTACTCAGGCTGCAGGGTGTCCCGCCGCCGCCGGGCGCGGTTGGTGTACCCGGCGGCCATCCATTCCCGGTCCGCCTCGCGCCACGCCGCCTGAGCGGCCAGCCAGCGATCTTGCGCGGGGGTGGTCATTGTTTCAGCGGGAGCAGGTCGGACACGATTCCCAGCATAAGCTGGATGTTCGTGCATTTCTGATCGTCCTCGTCAAAGAAACCGCCCGCCAACCCGGCGGTGGACAAATCGTCCTCGCCGTGGATATGAGCGACGAACGCGGCCTTGACGCGCAGGCCGTCCATCGTGCGTGCTGGGATGGTCGCGGCCTCGCGCCAGCAGGCGGAGACGGCTTCCAGCGCCGCGTCGGCGTCCGGGCCGGACTTCCCGCCTATCGCGTCGTACCATGCAGCAAACAGCGGCTCCTCCCGCTGGCCGATGTCCAGCAGCGCGGCGTCGGGGTGCGTGCCATCGAGGCCCAGGAAGCTCTCCAGCCCCTGAAAGAAATAGTTGGGCGTGACGCCCAGCGTGATCGCGCAGACGTACAGGCGGGACGCGCCCATGCGGTTCGCGCCGCGCTCGTATTTCTGGATTTGCTGGAACGTCACGCCCAGCGCCTCGCCCAGCCCCTCCTGCGTCACGCCCAGCTCCTTCCGGCGGCGGCGCATCCGGGCGCCCACATGATTGTCGATCTTGTTTCCCATCGGTCTCTCCTGCGGCTCCAAGCGAACCCCGGGCGGGACCGGTGAAACCGAACAAGGCCGCCCAAACCGTATTCGGTTAAGGCGAAACCGTATTCGGTTTCGACCGATCCCGCGAAGGCTCCGCTTAGACGGACAGGCGCGTGTTCTCCGCCTCGCGACGGCGAGCCACGCGGAATGTCACAGGCGCGTTGGAGAACAGCGGATTAAGGCCCCACGCATCCTTGAACCGTTGCGGCAGGTCTGCGCCGGCGCTCATCAGCGCGTATGAGGCGCTGTCCAGCGCGGCGGCCAGCACCAATTCGCTGTCCAGCGTCGCGCGACCGCATTCCTCGGAGTCAGCCATCTTGCGGCCGAGGCTGTAGGCGCCATCCGTGGCGCGCTCCAGGTAGATCGCCGCAATGGCGATCTGCGCCAGCGCGCCGTTGAGTGATTTGGCGTGCGAGGTCAGGAGCAGGTTCACCAGCGCCTCGTGGCGAACGTCCGCTATCTTTCCGTCCTCCTTGTGGATCCACGGCCGCACTGCCGGATCGGGGCCCAGCTTTTCCGCGTCGCTCTCGTCGCGCTCCGCCTGCTCCATGATGGCGGCATACAGGCCCAGCTCCCGCGCCAGCGCCTCGGCCTGGCAGGGTGCGTTGGAGTCGAAAAAGGCGGGGACCGGCCCGGGTTCGGGCTCCGCTTCCACGGAGGCGGCGGCAAGGCGCTGGATCAGCGCGTCCGCTTCGTCGCCGGTCAGCGGCTGCAGGTCCTCGAACGGGCCGCACGCCAGCGCCGCCTCCGGGATCGCCGGTCCGTCCGGATCGTCCCGCATCTGGCGCGCATACAGCGAGAGCGCAGCGTACAGGGTGGCGGCGTGTCTGGTGTCTATCTGCATGGTCATGGTCTCCAATGGGCTGGCCGATCCAGCGGGGATCGGGGCGCACGGCGCACCCCTCACCCGGCGGGGTCAGGGACGATTGTGTGCGCCGATCACAAGGAACGGGGTCAATTGCTCGAAAAAGCCCGCCTGCGAGCCGAGGAGCCACGCCAGCCGCGACCGTGCAGCCCGCTTTCGCGGCGTGCTGGGGCCGCGTTCGTTGCGCGCCTCTGCCGACCTCGCAATATGCTCGCCCATATCGGCCGCGATCCGGCCCAGCGCCTCCAGCAGATTGACGGGGAACGCGGCGAGATCATGCGACGCCAGCAGCTCGATAAATTCCAGCGCAGCGGCCTTGCCGACCTCCTGCCCGCTGCCAAAGGTTAGGGGATCGTCGGCTTCGGGCTCGATAGCCCATAAGTCCGCGCCGCCGCCGCGCAGCTTTTTCTGATAGAACGACAGGCCCTGCCACGGGCAGCGGTTTGCCTCCCACCGTTTGAAATCGGCAGCGGCGCGACCCTCGGGCGTGCGCTCCGCAGGGAAGGCAAAAACCTGCGCGCTCATGCGCCCCTCCAATAGGCAGAGCTGCCCTTTTCCATGCCGAACACGCCAGCGTCGCGGCGCTCCTGATCGAGGGTGAAGGGCGCGCCGTTGTCCACGGGCAGGTCCCGTGTGTCCGGCTCGTCGTCGCCGCTGTTGGCGTCAACTTCCGGCTCGCAGTCCTCGAAAGGCGCGTCCATGGCGTCCAGATGGTCGATGGCGCGGCCGATCCAATCTTCAATCTGTCTGCGGCTCATCAGGTCCAGGGACCCGGCGAAGTCTAACGGCATGGGATGGGCTCTCCTCTTAAAAATAGGCCAGACCCTACATGCCATGGGACGTAGATAGCGCGCAACTAAAAAGTGCAGGGTTTTCCGCTTGGTGTTGCAGCAGAACGCATGTAGCGTCCTCGGGACACGTTTGCTTTTGCCCTCGGGGAAACTCTCATGGCCGGAACACTGCAACGCCCGCTCGCCCAACCGCTCAAGAGCGGCAACCATAACGGGGTCCCTGCCGCCGGCTGGACGGCGGTGGAGGAAGGCGACGGCCATTATCACCGCACGACCCTGACCCCCGTCACCACGATCCCGGCCATCGCCGGTGGCGCGTCGCTGGGGATTGGCAAGCTGGCCTATACCTTCCCGCCGGGCGACATCCTCGTGGAGGCGTCCAAGCTGGCGACGGCCCTGACGCAATCGCTGACCAATGTCGGCGCGGACACGCCGGACGTGGGGCTGGGAACGACCATCGCCAGCGGCGCGGTCGCGGTCCTGGGCGGCACGGCCGCATTCGAGAACATCCACACCGGCCAGACGGCGACGAACGTCACCGGCACGGCGCTGAACAGCGTCCTCGGAACCCAGCTCGTCATCAAGGCGGCCGATTCGCACAACGTCTATCTGAACGTCGCGGACGGCTGGGCGGCGAGCGGCGATCCTGCCGTGGCGCTCACCGGCCAGGTCGTGCTGGTCTGGCGCGTGATCGCGGCGGCCTGATGCTGGACTGGCTGCGCCAACGGACAGGCTGGCCCGTGGGCCGCGAGGATCGCCACGGCGCCCTCGTGGCGCGCGGCCGGCTCCTGTCCGTGGCGTTGCTGTCCGATCCGCTGTGGTCGTGCCATCGCATCCCGCCTGCGCTGGAATGCCTGCCCCGGCTCCGGAAGATGATCGGCAAGGGCCCGCTGGGGTTCTTTGTGGTGGATCGTGAGGGCGGCCTGCGCCGGGATGTCCCGTTCCGCGAGTGGCGAACCAGCGCCGCCCCGATCATAGGCATATCGACCGGGGTTCGGGCGGCGGTTTATGATCGCATCACATGGGCGTTGTGGTGTCGGGAAATGAACCCGTACCGGCAGGCGGACCATCTGGCGTGCCCCGAAGCCTACGCCTTCGTCTCCCCGGCGGCGCGCACTGCCAGCGGGGTTGAAATCTGGACGCCTGAGAGCGACTGGACCCCGGCGCCGGCAGGTGTGATCCCGCCCGGCGCGCACGCCCGATATGGGAAATACGAGATGGTCAATCTCGGCGGCGAGCCCGTCACAATTCAATAGGTGAGCGGTCAGGCTTAACGACTTGGCCGCTTTCGTCTAAGGTGGGCGCTCCTCAATTGGAGCTAGAACCCAATGACCGACAAGCAGCACATCGACGCCCTGGTGAAAAAGGCCAGCGAAGCGCCCGACTCCCAGGACGCCATGCGGTTCTCCCAGGCGGCGTGCAACGTAGCGAACGCCCTGTGCGCCATCAGTGACCTAAACCGGCCGCCGCTCTCCCAGGAGGCGCTGGACGCATTGGCGGAGGCGGGCGTGGTGTTCAAGCGCGACGACGCTGTAGCTGTCTTGAAGTGCGCTCCGTACCAACACCCCCCGGCCCTCCAGCAGGACACAGCGAAGCAGAAGCAGAATCTGGAGGGCGTCGCCGTCCAAGAGAGCGACACGCACGAGTTAAAGGGCGGCGCTTGGATCCCGCAAACCCATCCGGTCCCGTCCAGCTCCGAGACGGGCCTGCGCGACCCGCGCGATGGCGACGTGCTGGTGACGGATTACGGCTGCATCGAGTATCGTGACGGTCATTGGGACCTGAGCGCCCTTAAGCCCGAACACCGCACCGTCGCAAATCGGGAATGGCTCCAGGAACGATGGAATGAAGGGCTCTGGCTGGCTCGGATACCCGAGCAGCCGCAGATGCCGGACAGCGATGTGGACGCCGCGCGCGAAGCATCGTGACAGCACGCGCTAAAAAGCCTGGGCGGAAGAAACCCGCGAAAAAGGCGGCACGGAAACGCCCGGGCAAAGCGGCGCGCGCCCCGAAGCCGCAGCCAATCGAGGAATTGCCCGAAGCGCCGGAGCCCGTGAACCCCGGCCATCGCTATGCGGTCGGCAACCAGTTCTGGAAGGCGCGCAGCTCCCACGGCCGCAAACCCCTGTTCAAATCGCCCGGGGACCTGGCCGAAGCCGCAGCCGAATATTTCGAGTGGGTGGACGCCAATCCCCTGCAAGAGGAACGGCCCTTCGCCTATCAGGGCGAAATCACCATGGCCCGGGTGAACAAGATGCGCGCCATGACGCTGGGCGGGCTCTGCATCTTCCTCGACATCGACCGGACGACATGGAAAGACTACGCCGATAAACCAGACTTTTCCCAAGTCTGCGGCCAAGTAGAAGAAGTTATCAGGGCGCAGAAGTTCGAAGGCGCGGCGGCCGATCTGCTGAATCACGCCATCATCGCGCGCGACCTGGGCCTCGTGGACAAGCAGGAACACACGATCAACCCCTATGAAGGCATGACGGATGACCAGCTCCGCGCGCGCCATGCAGCCCTCACCGGCGGCGACCAGACGCGCCCTTGAGGAGGCGGTGGCGGTAGCCGAGGAGATGGACCGGCGGCGCCGGCGCAACCAGCTCGCGGTCTACCTGCCCTATCCGAAACAGCGGGCATTCCATGAGCTGGGCCGGACGCACCGCGAGCGCCTGCTGATGGCGGCCAACCAGGTCGGCAAGACGCACTGCGGCGCGGCGGAGGTCGCCATGCACCTGACCGGGCGTTATCCGGACTGGTGGCGCGGGCGGCGCTGGGAGCGTCCGACCCGCTGGTGGGCGGGCTCCAACACGACCGAGAACACCCGGGACACCGTGCAGCGAAAGCTGGTGGGCGATCCGAAGCAGATGGAGGAGTGGGGGACCGGCCTTGTGCCTGGCGACGCGCTGGTGGACTGGTCCAGACGGACGCACGGGGCCGCCAATTCGCTGGATAGCATCGTTGTCCGCCACGCCAGCGGCGGCAAATCCACCCTCGGGTTCAAGTCCTACGACCAGGGCCGGGAGAAGTGGCAGGGCGAAACGCTGGATGGCGTCTGGTGCGACGAGGAGCCGCCGGAGGACATCTACAGCGAGGGCAAGACTCGGACGAACGTGGAGGCCGGGCTGGTCATGGTGACGTTTACCCCGCTTCTTGGTATGTCTCAGGTCGTGAAATCGTTCCTGGATGAGAACGCGGCCACCTTGGCCGAAATCCAAAGGCTGGCGGCGTGATGGCGCACCACAAACGCAAGGGCCCGAAGTCCACCCGCGCCGGGTGCCTGATGTGCAAGCCGCATAAGCGGCAGGGCGCGCCGGGCCGGGAGCGTCACCAGCATTCCGCTTGGCGCACGATGCGCGGGCACGAGATAGACTGGGGCGCGCCAGTAGGCCGGGAGGTATGGTGATGGCAGACAGACATCGGACGATGCTCTGGCACGCTGCATGGATGGCGGCAACGCTCCTGGGCGTGGTGCTGGCGCTCCTGCGGAATCCCCTCCCATGATTAGCGGGCTTCTGACTCCCGGCCGCCCCGATCTTGCCCCGATCCTCCAGTTCCAGGCTGTGCTGATGCATGGCGAAGTGTTAGGCGTCACCTTCACCGCGCCGGAGGAATGGCACGATCTCCACGAGACCCCTTCCCGGCACACGGTTGCGGCGCTGATGCGCGAGATAGAGGCCGGAGTGGATGGCGTCTGCCGTCCGGCCAACGACCGATGAGCCTGAACGCCTATCCCGGCCAGTTCGACGGCCCGCCAGTGGCGGACGAGGCTGAGCATTTCTACACCTGCCCCCGTTGCGGCCAGGCGGTGGACATGCGCCGGCTGGGCGATGTCCTGCACCACGAGGACGAGGGCCACGAGCCGATAGGCGGAGCTGCGCAATGAGCAAGGCCGTTGTGAACATGACGCTGGCGGACGCCGGCCATTACACGCCGGAGCAGGCCGCCGCGCGGATGGCCGAGTTCCCGAAGCATGAGCGCGACGCCCGGGCCAAGGGCATTCCCATGATGGGATCGGGTCTGATTTTCCCCTTCGCGGAGGAGGACATAACGGTTCGGCCGTTCGTGATCCCGCCGCACTGGTCGCAGATCAACGGGCTGGACTTCGGTTACGACCACCCGTTCGGCGCCACCAATCTGGCATGGGACCGGGATGCGGACTGCATCTACGTCTGCAAGGAATACCGCCAGCGCGAGGCGTCGCCTGTGACCCATTCCGCCGCGATCAAGCCGTGGGGCGCGTGGATCCCGTGCGCCTGGCCGCATGACGGGCTCCAGCACGACAAGGGCTCCTGCGAGCAACTGGCGAAGCAGTACCGGGCGCAGGGCCTGAACATGCTTCCCGACCGCGCCACGTTCGATGACGGCACGAACAGCGTTGAGGCCGGCGTGCTGGATATGTTCGAGCGGATGGAAACTGGCCGATGGAAGGTGTTCGACACCTGCCAGAGCTGGCTGGAGGAACGCCGGATGTACCACCGGGCGGACGGGAAGATCGTGAAGCAGCGGGACGATCTGATTTCGTCCAGCCGCTACGCCCTGATGATGAAGCGCAGCGCCCGGGTGCGCCCGGTGAAACGGGATCTGGAGATTCCGGACTATGGGATCGCGCGGGGCCGGCATGGCTGACGGGCGTTTCGAGCCGTACACCGAGGCGGGCGTTCGCCGCGTCCCGTGCGCCCGCTGCGGCAAGCCCGGCCATGCCTGCTGGAACATCTGCGCGGACAGCGTGGGAAGCCGCACCCGGTATCGGGCGCTGTGCGCGGCGTGCGACGTGGCGTTGAACGTGCTGGTCATGCGCTGGGCGTTCGGAGACACCCGCGAGGCTGACATCGCGGCCTATAGCGCCAAGGTGCTGGGCGAACAGAATAGCCCTGCTGGAAATACGGGCGAAATGGTGTAGTTTTCCTCGCGCATCGGCGCGAACCGGGGGACCTGACAATGGCCGTAACGCACCAACAAGCTGACGGCGACGCCACAAACTCCGGTCCGGTCGGTCGCGCAAACCCGATGTACACGCGCGGCGCGCCGGCCTCGCACCGCATCCTGGTCCCGAGCAGCGCGGCGGGCGCCTCCAAGAAATTCTTTGACGTGTGGAACGCGACCGGCCGTAGCATCACGCTCCGGGCCCTGCGCGCCATCCCGGATGCCTCTGCCGCTGTCACCGGCGCGCTGGCCGTGGCGCTGTTCCTCCAGCGCACCAGCGCGGTCGGGACGGGCGGGACGGCCATGGATGTGGATCTTGCCACCCTGAACGCTATGACCATCACCAAGCGCGACCCGGGCGAAACGGTGGTTATCACCGGCCTCGGTGGGCGCCTGGCCCCATCGGGCGGCGCGACGGCGGCGGCGACCCTCGCGGCGCGATGGGGCCAGG
>Ga0247763_1001553_pt1 | contig 12973 bp, 12 predicted proteins | sample UWRJL141409B4_FD_179926 | JGI IMG/M metagenome (GOLD analysis project Ga0247763, IMG submission 179926) | Plant litter microbial communities from Arlington Agricultural Research Station in Wisconsin, United States - UWRJ-L141-409B-4 | ecosystem: Environmental > Terrestrial > Plant litter >...
TTGCTCAACTATTCGGAGTTCTCGTTCTTCGTCAATAGGAACGGCTGGAGGGCGAAGCCCGAGTGGCGCCTCGACTGGGAGGGCGCGCCGCAGGCCTTCGCCGTCAGCCCGCCATGGATTCTTGCCTTTGAGCCGAACTTCATCGAGCTCAGAAACATTGATAACCTGTCGGTGCATATCGTTCCGCACAGGAATATTAGGATGCTGCATACGAGTACACACGAAGTGAGTTTGACCGCCTGACCTCCCGTGGCGCAGGAATGTAGACTGACAAAAAAAACAGATCTTGTACGCATACGAGGATGAGCGTGGCGAGGATGTTATTGAAGCTATCGACTTTTGGAAGAGTCAAAGAAAGTCAGAGCTTTATCCCCAGTCATCGAGCTTGTCCCCGTCGTTGCCTCCGGTTCTCCCTCCCATTGGGGGCGGCGGAAGGGAAGGTTCGTCGAGGATGGGCATTTAAAGTGATATGCCTGCGGGGGTGCGTTACAAGAAGCAGAAGAGGGCACACTGGCGAGGAAGAAGGGGGCAAAGGAGGGAACAGAGAAGCGAGATATGGAGGGTGTAATTGGCCTTCGGATCTTAACTCATCTCTTGCTGTGTTGGGATCTTTGCGTAGTAGCTTGGGAGTTTCTCTTCTGTCTCAAACATGGCCAGCGAGTTTGGTATCGTGGATTGTAATGGGGTTTTGTCTCACTTTCCGATCTTGATCTGGCTTCCTTATCTCTGCTTAACTCGGATTTAGCTCTGTAACATCATTTATTGTTGAGTGAGATGGAGAAGGAGGGTGGTAGGACAGACACACAATGGGAGATGCCGGACATGCTGGCCAGGTTCGACATGTCTGCATCGAGAATGGCAACCAGTCAACATAAAGATCAGCGAATGCTGAGGTCATTGAAGACTATTGTGCACAACGGAGAGCGGTGAAAAATGCAGTGATATGGGCGTTTCGTGGGTGTTTGGAAACTAACAGCAACCGCTTTCTTCCTTGATCTGTTGGTCAGCTTTACCTGAGTAGCAAGCTGTCGTGTATCCTCACGATTGGTCTGCTAAGTTGAGGTGCGGAGACGCCCTCTAGCACGGTGAAAAACTGCATCGACTGCCCGCATTCCTACCTCGCGGCCACTAAGCTACTGCTCTCTCTCTATCAATTGGGCGGTCGGTCTGGCCTGGTGACCAAACTGCGGTGTCTCTACTGCCGTTAGAAATCCATCAGGGGAAACTGGACCCCCCCGAGGTGATCCAGGGCGTTGAGGGAAGGTTTTGGTAGGTAGGGCTGAAGGCGGCTCGATCGCCTCCGACAGGGTGAGAAGTGCAGTGCTGCTTCAGTAGCTCTATACATAGACAAGCCAATCATTTTTCTGAACTTAGCATCTGCAAGGCCCTTTTCTCACTTGCTAGCGTGTTGGGCTGCCAGGGAGACCGCCGTTGAGTGAAGATTGTGGAGCTTCAATTCTTACTTAAGTGACTGAAGTCGACGTGGAGACTTCTCTATATGAGCCAGGTTGTTTAGGAAGACTTTGCTGGGAGCTGAAACTCGATCCGGTTCAGCATTGTGAAAATTGCGGTGCTCCCCAAGCGACAGTCGGTCTCCATGATATATGCTCGGCCCATGGCGGTCCAGGAAATGGTCGATCCGGAAGTCTCTTTAGAATCCAAATAGTATCTGAGGATTCTCTGATTGGAGTTGTTCAGTCTCCTCCAAGAGGGTAAAAGTTGTAATGCTGGACAGCATTATGTTTGGTGTCAATATGCTGCCCAACTGGTCACAAGTACCCGCACACCCTTTAGCCTTTGTCTCCTCGCCGTTGCTGTGGCTCGGAAGCTCGCCAAACCCGAGGATGAGTTGGTGTGTGTTCCATTTGATCAAGTCGTGCTTGGTCCATATGGTGGTCTAGGGAGCGGAGGTTACAGCGCAGGTAGCAGAGTAAAAGTTGCAGCATTTACCACCATTGCACTTGATTTTCACTGGCGTGGCTTCACCTTCACGGCCAGAAAACGGTTCGCCTACCTGAAGGTATGTGGTTACACAACCCGCTATGTTGTCGTTCGAAGACCATGACTCCACCCTGTTCGTTAGGCTAGGCTCTTGAGCTCATCTGGTCATCAAGAGCCGTAAACTGAGCTAGGCTTGCCGGCCGCCTGACCTACCCCGTGTCACCTGAGCTGCTGGCCCGAGTTACAATGCGCTACCTCAGATTCGCGCCGGTTGGGACGAATATGCTTACGTAGCCAGGACTGATACAAATGATAGTCTGCGTTGAGCTCAGCTATGTTGCGCTAGGTAGTAGCCCAGAGGTAGTAGCGGCATCAGCTTCCGGATACGGAAGAGGGTTTTAGGACTGGGTTCCCATCTTCATGCACCGGATCGACCGATTGATCGTCTGGAGTTGAGTTGGTCTGGGGCGATCGGCTCCTGGTCTGATGATTATTCTTTCCTGCCGTGCTTTGCTTTACATTCTCGAATTTTCCCGGCACATGGCAGGTCTTGGGAGTTCGAGCGTGTTCCAGGGTTTCTGAAGATCGAGGTTGTGAGGAAAAGCTCGCATCATGATGATGAAAATTATCGCTTGGCTCGGAACGGAAAAGAGAGCTTGTCATTGGCAACAAGGGCGGGTGATTCATGTGGGTGTAGGTGGGCATACAGGACTCATTTTGGCAGGTTTCCTTGATTGGCCTTGTCAACATCGACGTCGGCCGGGTTGGGTTGAGGTCGAACTCAGAGTTGACAGGTCGCAAGACAGCCGATGGGACGGGGGACTCGGTGAAGGATTGAGGGGTGTACAGTACCCATTTCGAGTGGTTGGCAGGCCATAAATGAGGGGCCAGAGCCAATTGCTGCAGCCGCCGTTATGCTCTATCCAAGAGCCGGGCTTTGCGGAGCGGCGAGTCAGCATCGCGGAAATGAACCGGTGAGTGCGCTTCTGCAAACGACTGACTTCGGTAGGTGGTCCAAGAAAAGGGATTGGATGGAGCCTCCTCCTGAGTCGTCGTAGATCCGATCGGAAAGCAACGGTCTAGGTCACTACCACTCCACTGTCTCCAACCCGCTGTAACCCCGCCGCGCTGGTTAGCACCAGCGCACCCGATATTTATTAGCACCCAATCACTAGGGTTCTAGACCCGCACCTCTTTAGCTCTGCCCCAGTAATACCGATATGCGGCGACAAACGGTTCAGAAAGACGTGAGCAGCATCTTGCTGGGGACCTTCTGCCGGTAGGGCTCGGCGGCCGGGTGAGGGGCAGCAGCCCAATTCCCGTTCCCGTCTCTGTTCATTTCCATTCCATTACAGACCATCGTTTCTGCTCGTATCATCAATCCCAACCGACATGGACGGTCGTGGCATGACATGGCGACGGCACTTCCATGACTGGATTGGACAAGACACGGATAGACCGGACGCGCAAGCAAGCACACGAGGTCATTTCGGCTCGCGAAACGAGCCTAAGAGGAAGAATTCGCCCATTGTTTGTTCGCGACAACGGCCGTTCAACAAGACAAGCAACATGGTGTCTGGAAATACCCGGCCTGGCTACTTTTTAGCTAAGTGCTTGGTTAGCGTCGTCTAACTTCGAACACGCACAAGGCCACCGCAGTCCTGGCTGGAGCGAGTGTTGCTGCCTCTCTCCCTCGCTCCTTCCCCCCTTCCGTTTCACCGTCGGGCGAATGAAAAAACAAGACTTGGAGTTTTACGTATCAGGACGCCGCACGAACCCCAGGCTTGGTTCGTTCTTTTTTTTCTCTGGCTTTTTACCCTCGAACCTCTGGGGCCGCATTATACCCCCCCTCTACAATACTATGTACCAAGATTCCCTTTTTGGCACTTCGCGGCTCTGGGATCGGATGCGGATGGCTAAGTTAATAACGTAGCTTCTCGCGGCGAACCAAAAGTCTCTGGTTCACTTCGGTACGAAAGTACCTATATGGATTATCCCCGTTCGTTTGGAGAGCTCCTTTCCCCCCTTTTGCGTTATCCTGGCACATCCCATCCACACACATGGTACACCTCCCTTGCCTTAGCTTTACAGTATATCTTCACAGTGTTTCGCTTCCCGTGCATGCGGAGTGCTGGCGTTGTTTGGCTGGTGCTCGTATTGCTCCCGTAGTTACCAGCAGCTATCTATTAATTCATCCCGTCCAGTTTTCGTCTGGTCGAGCTTTTTTTTCTTTTCTTTCTCCCAACTTCAACCTTATATCTTTACAATACCTTGACGCTCCCGTACCTCGGCTTGCGTTGCCTCCAGCTTGCATCATCTTTTGCTTGTTCTCGCATTGGTTGCATCATTCTCTTGCAATTGCCTCCCTCGCATCTAAATTCGAAGTTTTTTTTATTCTTCGCCCTGCGGTTGGTTGAGCTCGTGGGCGTCCCCTTCTCATTCTCATCACTGCCCCGCGCCGTCACCTCAGCCCTACCACACCCGCTCAACTCCGATCAAACACCACCATGAACGGCTGCTATTGTGCCAACTACTATGTGAGACCACTTCGTCCACAGCGTTACTTGTGGTGGCGGTATAAGCTTACAGAAATTTCTCTCAACCAGGGCTCTATCGGGTGTACCAACACCGTCCACAAGTTCGGTGAGCGGTGTAAGCTCTGCACAGTGAGTCACCGACGTCATTCTCAGCATCCTCCCTCAGATTTTGTCCTCCCACCCAAGCAAGCGAGGTCTGTCTCGTTTTATGCCCAGTCTTGTCCACCTATGTGCCTTCTTACTCTTACACGACATAATGCTGTACCCTGGGGTGAGGGGAAAATGAGTTTCGGGAAAACAGGTTCCGGGAAACAAAATTGACACTACACTTTACACAACACACCTGCTCACTCACCTTCGAATCACAGGCCCTCAAGAGTGGCGCGTCCCTGAGCCAAGGTTTACTGACCGACAATGATCTGTGGATGGTGCCTGAACCGAGATCCATGCCCCCCAAACGAAACGATAGCTGGCGAAGCAGCAGTGGGAATACAAATGGCTGGACAAGGGGTACTTCATTTGGACGCAAGTGAGGGAGGAAGAGACACGATGCGTGTTTATTGGGTACCTAATGGTTGGCTAAGGCTAGGTTTCGGGTTGGACGGAGTGGGAATAGCTTGGCGGGAAGATTCCTGCTTTCACTTATCTTTTTCGGGGGTGCACGGAGTTTGGAAAACGGTTACTTATCGGTCAGGAACAAGATATGGGAGGACGTCAGTGGACTAGAATGATACATGAAGGGTATACCAGGAAGAGATTTTACGGAAGAGAAAATAGTATATATCATGACGCCTAAATACGATGCTGGATCACGTATCTACCTCTAGTGGCCTCGCCGGCAGTTCTCTTATCAGCTGGAAATGGCGAGAGGCAACCTGATTAGCGAGTGTGAGAATAGTCCGAGCTGGTGTAACTAGATAGGCAATACATGATCACTCACCGCCATCTACGCACCAAAACCCCGACAGCTTCGTAAGCAAGCGCACTGGACCAAGTTGTGTTGGCTGGTCGTCTAATAATCAGTTGTGATGCGGTGGCATCGGCAAACCCCTCCACCCTTGGGCTTGACGCCGCCCTGTTCCCCGATTCTACACTTTAAACTTTAATTACCTGCTCCATACCACCAGAAAAAAGACGCAGCGGGTATGGTGTAGTGGTAACATGGCCAGCTCCGACGTGCTTGGCTCCAGGAGTTCGGTTCGGGTTTGTGGGAGTTCGGCGTTCGGCGTTCTGATTTTTCGAGTAGGGGCTATGGACCAGGACGAGGAGATACGGACGGCGTACGGATAGATAGGGCTCAGTCGGGGCGGGGAGGGTTGCTTTAAAGTGTCTTCGAGCCACAGGCGTGAGAGCTGGCAATCCAGGGTTCAATTCCCTGTGCCCGCGCTTCTTTTTGCTCAAGTCATGTCTCAACGTTTCCTACCCACCCACTCACCTACCTACCTACCTACCTACCTACCTACCTACCTACCTACCTACCTACCTACCTACCTACCTACCTACCTACCTACCTGCCTGCCTGCCTGCCTGTCTACCTTACTTAGGTATTGATATTTTCTTCTGGAAGTGTTTTCTCCTGTCTGAGCTTCCAGCTTGAGTTCAATGCATAATCTTGCACCAACACCAGCCACATACCGCCGCCGTCGTCGTCGCTACGTATTATGTTCATGTCGTCCGTTTACGGCCTGATCAGACCTTAGTTGTCCCCCGCCCGTGGCATCAGTATTTCCGTCAGTGATCAATGGATGAGTTTTGTTCCATGTTGCGAATCTCCGTATTTAAAATGTCTCGAACTTTGTCGTTCTGGACTAGAACCACAGGCACTTCACCGGTACCCGAATCGGCTGGATTGGACAGTTGGGGAATATGACGCCTCCAGGTATTGATCAAGTTTAAGTTTAGCTGATATTGATGCCAACGCACCGAGCAGTTATTTGATCAAAGTCCGACAATAACAAGATCAAAGAGTAACTTGACCAGCTACCATATTTTCCCACCCTCACCACGCCTTGCCAGCCCATTGAACGAGGCCTGGATAAATGAATCCCGCCGTAAGAAACAAGCCCGCCTACCAGCGGCTTAATTCCATTCTACCTATCCAACGCAGCATTCAGTATTTAGTGTATAGTCGACGAGCATCCGGAAACTGCCAGGCCTGGCACGGCACGGCACGGAGGCGAGAAGAAGGCGGCCTCGCTTCGTAGTTTCGATGTGGCTTGTAGCCCACATTGCGTGGGTAGATATTTAATGTACAGTAGGAGTTCTGTTGGCCAGTGACTCTCGCCGTTGAATCGGCGTGAAAACACCAAGCAGTGGCCAACTTTTTCGGGCCACCATAGAGCATACATACATGTACGGCACACACTCATTGACAGCCCACAGCTTCGCAAATGCTGCCATGAAGTATGACGCCGGGAAGCTAACTATTCATTTCACAGAACTGGAGCATGTTTAGAGCCTGAGTTGCTGGCGAAATGATAGTCATCAGACAGGACGGGTCCAGTCCCCTGCCATCATAACCCGCCAATGCTATATACCTGATACCTACCTAGCAGTTTCGTGCAGGTCATGACATGAAATCCAGAGCTCAATCCATCCCAAACCATTCAGATCCACCAAAAACGCCGATATCGTTCATGTGTCCTTATGCCATATGTCATGTGCCAATATTCAATGTCCAAATCGCAACCCAGCCCAAATTGAGCATCCATCCAACCTGTAGTTCCGCCTCGTGTACTCCAGTGTCTCTAACATAGGTATCCGTGCAGCATTGTAACATCCATGTCCTGTCCGTCCGTTATCAAGGTTCTCACCACAACCTCCGCTGATAATAGCCCCGCTCCTGGCCTTGGGAGAGCTTTTGGATCTCCTCCTTGATTCGTTTGCGTCGTTCAGCTCGGCTAATTGGTTTCTCGGGTTCCTCCGGCTCCGCCTTGTCAGACTCAGGTTCTTGTTGTGGTTTTGTTTCTGGCCCTGGCACTGCTTTCTGATTCGCGACATCATCCGGAAGAGTCGGGCTAATCTCGACTGTGACATCCTGCGGCCCGTCGCTTCCCGAGCTACCTTCATGTTTGCCGTCCATCAACACGTCCTGCGGTTTTCTGAACTGCTCTTGAAGTATTATTTTGGGAGATGGCTTCGGCTTGATGGCGGCCCGGAGATCGCGGAGTGTTCGCTGCTGGATGACATATCCGCTGAGAAACAGCGCTGCGGTAAAGAAGAAGACTACAAAGTCGTGTCAGTCTGGTGTCGGTTCCGCTGTCCACTTGGGGAGCGGGGGCAGATTCATGTTCGGGCCGGACTGGAACGGAGAAACTCGGGTCACATACTGATGCCGGACGACACGGCAACGGATACTTGGGAGGACGTGAGCAACATGGTTCATTCGATGAACACAAGCGGTACACAATTAGCTAGGTGGCCGGAGGGACCATGGGAACGCTAGGTCTTTGTAGCGGGTGGCGTCTGTATGATTCCGTGGGAACTATAAAGTGTGAAACGTTGTGCTCGCTGCAAGCGGCCGGGAGGGCAAAGATAGCGCAAGTGTAGATTTTGCTGGGTAACAATGATAAGAATACCAAAGACTCGGCATGCGTCATTGTCGCTGGGTTCGCTGGGGATGCGGATGCCTGCTTCCCAATGTCAATACGCTGGCATGGTTGGCACGGCAATAATCTTATCAACAGATCGACAGCCGTCATCAACTTTCGAGCTTGAGCTCCAAAATAAAATAAGTGGGGCACATATCCACCACAGCAGCGCGAAGTCTCCGTCGCAATCGTGTTGCCAAATCCAATTTCGACCCATCCACGCGATATCCCAACTAAAGGCGACGGCGACGGCGACACACCCAAAACAATGAGCAGGTCCGACTACCATCGCGCCGACGAGCGGCAATTTCTCGATGAGCGCGGCTCCTCAGGCCCGCTCGCACCTAATGGCCTCAACCCCGCAACCATCATGGAGAAAGCGGTCCGCGAGCGCATCGTCGACAGCTACTTTTACAAGGAGCAATGCTTCGCCGTCAACGAGACCGACATTGTCGACCGCGTGGTCGAGCACGTCGACTTTATTGGCGGTGTTTACGGCATCGTCCAGAAACCTACCCCGTTCCTCTGTCTCGCCTTCAAGCTGCTGCAGCTTGCGCCGAGCGATGCTATACTTACCGAGTACCTAAATTTTGGAGGGGACAAGTTCAAATACTTGAGGGCGCTGGCGGCATTTTATATTCGGCTAACGCGCACCGACAAGGATGTGTATACGCTGCTAGAGCCACTGTTGGAGGATAGGAGGAAACTGCGGCGAAAGGGGAGGGCGGGAACGAGTTTGACGTTTATGGATGTGTTTGTGGATGATTTGTTGACCAAGGATCGGGTGTGCGCCACGAGTCTGTGGAAGATGCGCAAGAGGGATATTTTGGAAGATCTGGAACTGTTGGAGCCGAGGGTTAGTCCGTTAGGGAATATTGAGGATTTATTAGAAGAGGAGGATGAGGCTGCACAGAACGGGGAGGAGAATGGGGATGGACGCGGCGAGGATAGCGGGTCGGTTAGATCCATGACTCCAAGAAGTGAGGAGGCCGATGATCGGGATAGGATGGATGTTGATGGGTCGGACTATGGGCGGTCCCGGAGCATAAGCAGAACCAGGAGCAGGACGAGGAGTAGGAGTCGGAGCCGGAGTCGGGGGAGGAGGAAGAGCGAGAGTAGAAGTCGGAGCAGGAGTCCCTGAGCTGCACCAAGACTTCTCATCTGCATGCATCGCAGCTAGAATGCTTGGGTGTTGCATCTAGAAGAAGGAACTGCCACCTCCCACAAGCGATGTGCAAGTTGAACCATGCTGTCTGTCCGCAAGGTGCCTGACTGCACTGCAGACTCACTCACAAATTGCCAGTTTGCTACATTCCCAAAGAATCTGGTCTCTAGTAGTCGGAGAGGCTGCGGCTGCGGCTGCACCCGCCCAAGTCGGTGCTCCCATCGGCCATGTCTGTTCAAATTGGGGTCATTGATGTGCAACTTATGTTTGGAACAATGGACACTACACGCAGACTTGCGAGTTCATTTCCAACTAAAGCTGCTACTCGATTCTTTGGCTCTATAGGTATCATCCAATTATCATCTGAACGCCTTACACTCCACGACAGATGATTCTGCCCCACCACTTACCCTATCCATCAAAAGCCTCACACGTATGATCGATCAGTCAACTCCGGCTCAAAGCCCAATGCAGTGGAGTTTTGTCATATTTCTACCTCGCCTGAAACAAGCCTTTCACATCAAAAACATTCATTCATTGATAATGGTTCAATGGTCTAGTGGTATGATTCGCGCTTCGGGTTTTCTTGATAGAGTGACCCATCACTTCTACTCAAAAAAGAAGTGGTCCCAAAAGCTTGTGCGAGGTCTCGGGTTCGATCCCCGATTGAGCCCCTTGGAATGTATTCTCTCTCTCTCTCTCTCTCTCTCTCTATAGAGGTGAATGTCTTTTATTTTTAATTTTTTTTCACTCAGCTTAGGTGCATAAATCACCGATTATTGGGGGCTACATATTCTACGAATAGAAAGTTATAGATTACATGCACTGTGGCGTGCATTAGATTACCCCTTTTTTTGTTTTTAGTCTTGGTCTCAAGTCAGACGAGGAAGGATCTAGGAATATAGGCAGACAGGCAGGCAGGTAGATACTGTTGTCCAATACGATGTTGCACTCCAAAGCCACCTACGTACCTGCGAGGATGAGGCGTACGTACTCTAAAGAGATTTGGTTCCTGTTCGCGCAATACTGTTGGAGCTGACGGGAGAGGCACGGCCCGCTAACTGTTGACATGGCGATGCAAAAAGTTCGTGATACCGGCAATGCCCTCTCCGGCGGGTAGAGCATTTAGAAGGGGAGATTGTTAGGTTCTTCCTTTGTGGCTTTGGATGGCATTATTGGTGCGGTAGGAATCAACGCTTGATCACAGTTGCTTGAGTGGTCTGGGTTACGTTGCAAAGACATTGACTGAAGCAATTCTGAGGGACATAGACTCGTCATTCCCGCCAGCCACAATGACGCGTGTTAGGCCGAACGGAGACAAGATGTTAAAAGTCACTTGAAAGATGCGATTGGCTTGCAGACCAGTCTTGGCCCGGGTCCCAAACACTGTAGCGGTTGATGGGGAAGATGTTTGTGGTGACTCTCAGGGATGGTGGTTATGGTTTGTCTGAAGTACGCCCAGACTTCATGCCGTGCGGGGAAGAGTCTATTGATATCCAGGATCGACGGGATCATCCAGGGTTTAATACAGGTCCCGTTTCTTGTAGGACATCTGGGATCTTGGGCGGATGAAGTGTTATCCAGCTCAGGGCCCGGTCCTTGAGCTCCTGACCAAGGCTTCTTGGCTAGTTCATCATTACCGATCTTTGGGCCTAGGAGTAGTCCCGAGCCCTACGGGCTTTAACGAACTAGCCCACCAAAAATGGACAGTTAGCGGCGCTTCCCGATCATCTTTCCTGGCGTGGGATGAGGTAGCAGCAATGGCCGTTCGATCCTGAAGAGTTGTAATGGGAAGTGAATACGAGTGCGATGGGGCGGTGAAGCTATCATTTCGAAACATCCTTCTGTGATGTTACACGCCTGCCCCTGAATCAAGCGGGGTTTGCTGGGAGGGGGGGTTGCTTGAGGGCGTTGACGTAACCCTTGCAAGTCGCGGCCGACTTGGCAACTCCAGGAACAAAAAAGAGACCGGGGTCATCCGCTTGTTTTGTGACGAGCTACACGGACCGGGCGGGATGGTCAGTTGTTATTCTTGCTAGCGTTGGGCAGCGCCATGTTTCTGTTGCACGGTTGACACTGGCCAGTTATTTTTTTCGTATTTCTGGTGCGCGCGCAACTGGAGCGCCGGATCTGAGACTTTGGGAGACAACTTTGAGGCTCCTTGTGCTTGGCGATCTGCTGCTGGAGATGTGGCGCACTGTCCCGCTGCAGGCGAAGACGGATTCCCAGGTTTTGGAGCCCGAACCAGGAATCTGTGCCTGACGATCGCCCAGGATCCGTTGGCGAATCGCCAAGCCCCAGCAACTGCCAGCGTAAGTCCACCACGGATGAAAACCCCAGTCCCGCGGTTAGTTACTGTTGAGCAGCTGTGCAGGCGCTGTGAATGCCGAGGACCCAGCAAGAGACGGTTCTCTTCATTTGGCGCTGAGGCGTGCGGTATCTCCGATCAGTGGTTGTGGCAGGCCCAGCGGCCTTCTGTGCGGATGCTAAAAATGGGTCCATGCCCTTGGGCCTTGAGCTCGCGCGGCTCTTCAGGTTGAATCAGGTAGACGGATCGGGACAAGTTGGCACATGAGACACCCCACCGAGACACGCCAGAATATTCCGATTCCACGCCAACGTGGAAGCTGCGCGGTTCGCCGCCGCCCGGGAAATTGCAGTGTCTGATCCGGGTGTCTAAACAAGCGCAGAAGCGCAACCACACGAACGGCTGTCGCTTCACTCACCGTCGTTAGTCGCTGTACCTGGCTAGTGCCATGAGTTACAGCTGGCTCAGGCCTCTACCGTGCCCGACCTCACTAGGTACGGTGTGTCACTGGAACACTCTAACAAACGTCCGCGCACCAGTCCAGTCCTCGCTTGCGACGGTGATGGTGGTTGTCTGTCTGCATTTGCGAGATTGACTTGTCAAGAAGTGATTACACCCACGCTGGGAAAGCGAGATCAGATCGTATTCCTGAGAGCTAGGTGCCCCTCAGGGCTCGATGTTGAGTCTGCGGTTTGATTGGCTGAAGAGAGGGTGTTGAGTACCTAGTCGCCCAAGCCCGCAGATCTGAAACAGCGAGCATGGTCATGCCAAGCACAGGTTGTCAAATCGTGCAGACAGCTTTGCAATTCTGCGTGGACTGTATCTTCAAGCTCGAAGAGACTGGCTGAACTTTTCGTGTTGCTTTTCGTTTCATTTTTTCATTGATAGCGTAATGTTTCCGCATCCCAGGTCGTTCGGAGAGACTGCCCGTGTGGGCTTCCATCTGAGCGCCATTGCTGCGGAGCCCGCCATGCAGAGCGGTAACGATCGGTGTGGAGGAAAACCTCCGAGCTATTCGCAGTATCGACGAATCTGTCTGAACTGGATGGCTGACCTGCTGATCAATTTCGGAGCGGGTTCGCTGGAGCCTTCAGCAGGATGTGGCTTCCCATCTGCGAGAACTGAGATCCAACGAACACAAGCCCCCTCCCAGCGTTCAGCTCAATGCTCCGTAGCGGCGATGCATCGATTGGGTAGCAGTCATCGTACCTGCGTTAGCCTGGCCGCCGTGGCTGTGCTTTCCCCGAGTTTCAGGATGCACTGCTCCACATTGCCGTGGGTTCGCCATCGTGGGTCTTGGCCACTTGAGTTGCGCTCATGCGCACCATCGTTTCTCAAGACCATTAGTGAGGACCTCACGGACAGTTGAAAAGATTCACTCTCGTCGTTGAAACACCACAGATTGCAGCCTGAGCGCTCTGCCCTCCCTCAT
>Ga0247763_1001554_pt1 | contig 12972 bp, 13 predicted proteins | sample UWRJL141409B4_FD_179926 | JGI IMG/M metagenome (GOLD analysis project Ga0247763, IMG submission 179926) | Plant litter microbial communities from Arlington Agricultural Research Station in Wisconsin, United States - UWRJ-L141-409B-4 | ecosystem: Environmental > Terrestrial > Plant litter >...
GAAAGCGTTTGGTGCCATTTTGAGGGGAGGGGAATGGGTATGGTATTCTGATGGTAAAAGGTGACAGTGTGCTTGATGATAGAGAGATAGTCTTGCTTCAAGACAGCGACAAAGGCAAGAACAAGCCCCAGAGAGATACTTATTTATCAAAAACCCCCCTTTCCTTTCAAATCTTGACCTTGGCCTTGAGAGAGACTGGACGGATGGGACAGAATTCCCAAACTTGTCCATGAGTGACATATGAGGTCACTGTCGGTGAGCACAAAGATGCCAAACTGGGCCATGTTTTGCTTCAGAATATTGACGTGATCCATCTTTAGGTCGATTTACACTGATCCCTCGGTTGAACATCTGGTATGAAAATTTTGCAGTGTTTTGAGCTGGTTCGTTGAGGCGGTGTTGGATAAACAGCTGTGTGTTCCTCGTGTCATGCCGTGTGTCGTCGTGCATACATTGGCTGCTGCCGTCGGGAATTTCAGGCGCGGGAAAAACCGCCACCGGAAGAAAAATTCCTGACCGCCGCCCGGTTGGGACTCGGCCGTGGCGCATCCCAGTGCCCGCAGTTTCCCCCTTGGAAATGACCTTTTGGCACTCCTTAAGCCGGGCCATATACCTCGGCTGGTGGTCAATGACGGCGGTCAACATGTTTCAATTTTCAGCTCTGCCGTCACCACCATGTTGCCTAGGTACCTACACCGCCTCAGTAGTATCCCGGTCATGTTGACGCAGTTATGGCGTCGTTGTCTAACACTCACTTGATATCCAAAACGTCTTTTTAACCCGGCGATGCCTCCTTGGTGTTCTTATCTTAGGTAGTTGATGTCAACAATATTGATTCATTACCTACTCTGGAAAAGCAACGCGGCATCACCATGTTCAAAATATCACTCGTCAGTGACAAGACACCGGACCCACGGGTTTTTGTTGCGTTCTTTCTTTTATTTAAGGCCCTCTTGTCGCTCGTCCATGAGGTGTTTGGATCACCATCTTTTCGACACAAGGACTCATCAAACCAAGTTGAAGAACCTTCTTCTTTTCCTTCAACCTCAACTTCTTCATCATCTTCTTCTTCTTCTTCTTCTTCTCAATCAAAGACAAAGCCTTTACCACTTTTACAAAAACAACCCGTCAACTTCAAAATGACTACTTCCCTCCACCCCAAGATCCAAAGCATCACCACCTCCCGCATCGACAGGTACCATGACAAAGTAGTATCCACGTATGACGACCCTCCGGAGATGTGGCACAAGGCCTTAGGCGCAGACAACCTCTCCTTCCAATTCGGACTATTCTCTTCGGACGAGCTGGCCGCCGGTCCCGTGGTGGGTTCGATCGGGCCTTCTGAATTCCGGCATTTCGACCGCCAACTTGAACTCTCTGGCCTTCTGTCCTCCGCCAAAACCCGCGGTTCTGTAAAGCGAATCCTCGACCTCGGCTGTGGATGGGGATACATCTCCCGCCGTCTAGCGGAAGTGCATTTTCCCGACGAAGACGTCCGTATCGATGCGATTAACATTTCGCCTCGACAGCTCCAATACTGCGCCGAGAATCTTCCCGAGAACCTCCAGGGAAAAATCAATTTGTTCTCATGCAACGGACAGGATGTCGATCTGCTTCCCGACCCGGAAACCCCCTATGACCTGGTAGTCGTGCGGGGCGTGTATACGCATTTTCTGCCCGAGGTGTTTGCGGCCTCAGTGGGGAGGGTCGTACAGCGGCTACGAAAGGGGGGAATTTTGTTGATCTCGGATACGCTTTACAAGGTATCTCCTTCTCCTTGCCTATTTTTTTTTTATATATAATTATTTGTAAAGGTGGTGAACTGACACTGACGAAAAACAGGTAGATATTAACAAGTATAGACCCCCCATTCCCGACCAAGCCGACCGCCTCGCCTGCGGCAACCGCAAGTCTCCGGAATATTTCTGCCAGACCATCGAGCAGGCTGGCTGCAAGGTTCGCGATATACGGGTGCTTCCGTCGAACCGCGAGGTCATTCACTGGTTTCACAAGGTGCGGCTCAATATTGAAGAGAACTTCCCCGACGGTGTGACGGGTCCCATTCAAGAGCTGCATGAGATGGCGCAGAGCTTCACCAAGAGTCTGGCGGCGGATAAGGCGTCTGTTTACAGTGTGATTTCGCAAAAGCTTTGAGTATTTTTTTCCCTCCTATCAGTTGCTCGAAGAACAAACTGGCCAGATGCTCCTAGTTTACTTCCATAGGTACTCGTTCAATTTTGACAGTGAAAAGAGCCCATCATTGCTCTCTTCCCTTGTACATGGTCCTCCCCTATCCACCGTCCAAAATCTCACATACCACCCCTCTGGCCACCGACGTTTCCAGGGCCTTAATTAACTGGCTCATCCTTTCTTTAATGATCTCGTTTCGCCAACCTCGAGGCGCCTCTGCCACTGCCATCAACCAACCCACCAAATCCTTGGTAAAAACCAGTTCAAACTTCTCCGGCTCAGGAGCATACTCGACCGCCGCCGCCGTCGCTGCCTCCACTGGACCAATCCCATCGTAAGGCCCCCAAAACTCCCCGCTGCCATACTCATAACGCAGCTTTTTCGCCCCTGGCCACAACTTGAACAACGCCACGTAGTTCCACCCATCCCTGCCCAACCGAGGGCGGATCAACTCGAGCACCCGCACGTCTTCCAGCGTCGGTCTACCAGGTATCGCCCCCCACGCCCCCCCTGCAATCATAAATAGCTCAGTTTCGGCCCCAGTCCCGTTTTCAATAGTTGTGCCTCCGAGACCGTGGTAGAGGCGCCATGTAGTGAGGGGGTGGAATTGTTTGCATGTGCGGTTGAGCTTGGCGAGAGCCGCGAGGTTTCCCTCTTGATTTGTGTCGTCTTGATCTAGGTCGTCCCAGTAGTAGCCGTGAAAGTTGTCTCTGAAGATGGCCGTGCTGATGTGGTGACCACATAACTCGTCAAGGATCTGATCCACAAGTTTGCCGGGACAACTTTCGAGGCTTGCCAGGATCACAATGTGATAAAAAGTGTCTTGGTTTGGTGGGGAGGAAAACAACTTGCTGTTGGTGAGAGCTAAGCCTTTCCATTATCCCCCATCAAATCTACAGTGGGCATTTATTAACCTTGGCTAGCCGGCAATACAGGATAGCTAAGCGAGCAAGCCAGTGCTGACTGACTTCCACCCACCTGTTGCAGCCCGAATTTCCAGTTTTTGTGGCGCCCTTCGTCATTGGCGCTGCCGTGTCCCCTTCGACACGCCACAAGTCCCAAGGGAGATAGATTTGGCTAGCATCGCGTGCCCGGACGATAACAATTCTCGGGTTGAAAATCCGCCCTTAGCTTGTATTACGCGTTGTTAAATCCTGTAGAGAACAAGATGTTACATACCTACCTAGGTAACAAGGGGATATCATACGCTCTGCCACTATTCTAGGCCAATGTTATGCACAATTCTCCCCTACGTAGGTACCGGCTCGAAACGCTGGGTTCTATGTGACAATACCTGCCTGATTCACTCCTCCCCTGCTACCACACCGAGTTTCATCCTCTCTAGCTTCTGAGCAAGCTCCGCCTCAGCGCCTCTATATGTCCTCCCCTTCAGATGCTTGACACACAGTTGCTTTCCTTCGTCTGGATAATACAGCCAACAGGCCCACTTCTTCCACTGCCCATCTTTCATCTCATTCCTTGCCCGGTGGCCAACCGTATCCTCAATAAATGCGCCCCGTGGCATTGCCCGCCGGTGAGGAAACACCTTGGCCAGGTAATGCTCCGTCTCAGCCAGATGCGGCTTGTCGTGCCAAAAGAACAGCGGGGTGAGCGGAATCTTGACCCTCTCTCCTTGGATGTTGGGAGGCATCGAAAACTTCTGCTTGTGCAAGTTTGTCAAGGCGCGGAGGGCAGGAAATAGCATTACGTGGTCAGACGTCGCGTAGCTGACCATGCGTATTGACGGGAAGCAAACATACTTGATCGGAACCGTGAGGACCTGCTTATTGTCTCCGGTAGTCATGACATTTTCATCATCGTCCGATCCAGGTTGTTGTTGCTGCATGAGACGAAGCAGCTCGCCTAAGGGAATATCTGACACAAGTGACCAGTCGTGTTGTTGGATCCAAACGTACTTTGTCTTTACGAGACGCAGAGCAGATCGTACCGCGAGGCCGAAACCAACTCGCTGCGTCGGTTCGATGAACGTAACACGACCGTTCCTGGTGCGAGTGATGGTGAGCGGCACCGAATTTGTCTGCTGGGCGTAGAGATCAGACCCGAACTCAGCATCGCCAGTTGTGACAAGTAGCTCGGATGCGTCGCTGCCACTTCCTCCTTTGCCGGGATCGACACCGTACTCGCTCAGAATCAACTGCTTGGCATTCTCCTTGTATTCTGTATACTTGGAGGCGCCTTCAGCCGTCACATGGCCTTTCTTGAGGCGTGGCGCGTCAGCGATCCGGTCGAATGTGTCGAGGACCAGAATCACCCGGCAGCTGGCCAACCCAGGACAGAAGCGCTTGAACGAGTCCATTATGACCGAGAGCAGCTCCGTCGATGGCGCAGAAGGTGTCGGGGAGGTAGTGATGACCAAAGTCAGGAGGTCGTCAACAGGTGCTGCCTGCGGCTGATGGGGGTCGTCGTCGGACTGGCTTGGTTGATTTGCTTGGTTTGGGGGCGGTTTTAGCGGCACGGCCCCGATCTCAACGGACGAGGGCATCTTGAGCTCCGCCATCACCTGGAGGGCGAGCGGCGAGAGACCGGATAACTTATCGCTGCGGGCATATCCGGGGGGGCTGTGTGGGGATTGCTGGTGCGTCGGGCTAACCGGTGCAAATTGGTTGTAGAGGGAAGAATTTCTGGCTCCGCCCTTGTGTGTGTGGAGTGGAAAGTGGGGCACCATCTTTTACAGAACAGAACCGACTTATAGGATTGTCGAAAGACTCCTTGGTCAAGCCCCCGTGCGTGGTGGATCATCGTGGACAAAGGAGAAGAAAAAAAGATTTCCGTTGTTTATATAAAACTTCCATCCCGACAATTGCTCTTAGATACCTACCTGACTGCTGTGAGCTTCAATTGCAGCGTCTCAAGTTCCCTGTCGTGCTTGCCTTTTCAATGGGTCAGAAGAAGTATGACATCGTCAGCATGGGACGACCTTCTGAATCACAATCAAAAATGACTGCCTACTAGTTTTCACAGATCAGAACAAACCGCCCCTCGGTCAAACCGAGACCTCAGCGTCATATGCTGTGAATGCAGGCAAGTACATGTGTTCGTGAAGTCATTCATACTCATCGATAGCAAGACAACTGACTCCTTTCTCTGTACCACCAAACTCCCTAGCATCAAACGTCATCACTTCCGGAAACACACTGCCATCAATCAATACCCATCTTTCCAACCTGTCTATCCAAGCCATCATCGTCGTTCTACATAGAATGCCGGATTCCCATCACTTAATTTTCTCCCTGGGATCCCCGCCCGAGCCATCCTTGCGTTCTTCCACCGGCGCCACTCGGCCCAGAGAGCAGAAAGCATCCACGACGCCCACATGACCGCCGCAACAGCAATATACGCTGTCTTCAACCTGTCCGAAGCACCTGCCATCCACAAGCCCAGTCCGCCATTGGCAATGCCGAGCGTGATGAAGATGCGGCCGTTGAAAATGTGCAGGTACGACCAGATTTGGCGGCGCTGAGTCTTCTTGAACCTGGCGTGGTGGATAATGCCCAGAATGGGCTGGAGGAAAAGGAAGGCCAGGACGACAAGGCCAATGATGGGATGGTAGCTCGTATTTGGGTTTGATATCTAAGCCCTCCAATGTCAGTTCCTTGTGCATCCATCCGCTAACCCAGGTACAGAAAAACCTAAAAACTTACCAGATCTCCTCCTCTCGGAATCCGCACCGTCCTAACCAGATAAATCCCCAACCCCACCGCCGCAATATACACCGTATACGCAATCAGCTGCATCAACCCGTGCGCCCATAGTGCAAATCTCCCAGGGATGACACGCATGAAGATGGAACCAACAGGAAACAACACCACCATGGCGAGGGCGCCCAGAACCCCATGGATAGCCCGCGCCTTGAGCGCAGCGTCGATATCAAAACCCGGCCCGGACTGGGCACCGCCAAAGCCGAAGCCATTGCTTCCCGAGCCAGGCCCAGACCCCGATCCGGACCCACTGAACGGATTTCCCCCGTTTGGTCCGCCATACCCGCCAAACTGGGCGTTTGCCCCAACGGCCGCCGAGGCTAGAGTATATATCTCTTGTCAGTAAAACGTCTTTTTACCAATGTCCGACCTGCCTCTCTAATTGATCAAAACCAAAAAAAATCAATGAGATGTAGTGTTGGTGGGTGGATGGGTAAGTGGATGGATCATTAGCATACCGACGAGCAGCGCAATGGTATTGTACCTAGAATCCATATCGTCCAGTCTTATCCGTCGATAGAAAATCGATCGCAATTACGCAAAAAACTGCTCAAGGAAACAAGCGACAGTGGGAAGAAAAGCCAAGCCCGGGAACGTCTATCCCTAGAGGGGCCAAGACGAGTTTTAATCGTAGACAAGACATGCTAGGGAGAAGGATGTCCAACGCCGACGACCAATGATTTCATGCATTGCATCGGTATGCACTGTGCTGTGGCGCCGTTTTCGCTTCGGACCAGCGTTGGGGGAGGATTCGGCTGGTTGGTGGGCGGCTTGTGGACGAAGCCCCGGGCGCTGGGGTAACTGCATTGGTGTGTGCCTGGTGCGGTGGACCAGCGTCAGATCAGCGTGATCCGGCAATATTTAACGCGTGGCTCGCTGCAGATGGACGGAGTCAAAAAGACTTTTGAAACCGTGAGATTGCGCGGCCATGCTGCAGGTGCGAGGAACGGCGCCCTGGGATTGGGTCAGTTGGTTGTTCGGTGGGTTGCGTAGGCGGCCTTGGGCGCCGGTGTTCCGATGCCGATCACCGCCGCTCGGGACCGAGCCGCAGAGTGGCCCGATCAGGATTCATCCCAGACTATAATGTAGCTCTTGTGGGGGAATAATGTATAACTAGAAACCTCACCTCTGTTTCGAGACGCAGAGGCCTATTTCCCACATTCTTCTTTATCGTTTGTGACCAGCTAATCGCACCCGATGTACCGTCAGCCCCAAGGGTTCACATGGATTTTTCCCCTTATAAACTGTTCAGCCAAGCCGGGCTCGAGAACGACGATGCCACCTGCCCTTACAAACAGCTTGTCGATTACAACCTCTCCCGTGCACTTGTTGTACAACTTGTCCAACACATCTGCCCAGGTATCCGCGTCTCCGAGCAAGCAAACGCGGTCCAGTGTTAGGCGTTGCAAGGGCCGCTCTAACCCTGTAGCGAACTTCTCGATCTCCCGCAACGTGAAGTTGATGCCTCGCAGGTGTAGTTCCCTCAAATTGGGCCAAGATCGAAGTGTCAGCACTTCACCAATGGCTTCCCCAAGCGGCTCCGTAGCCGTTCCGTATCCATTGCTTGATTTTGTGAAATCCAAGTTAAGCACCCGCAAGCTGGGCGTGTCGAGGAAAGGACCCAGGACCATTCTGTAGCCAAAAGAGTCCTCGGTGTCGCGGCGGAAAGAAAATTCCTTGAGACCTTGAGTTGCCGCTGAAATGGACTTCCGAGACTCCTCGTCCGCGGTAAATGCGTCGAACGTCTGGGGGCTGACATGCCAGAGGCGGATGTCGATACACTCAATTCGTGCTCCGGCCTTTCCAGCAGCAGCGGGTAACCCAAGCATAATGTCATGTAACGGTCCTGCACTGCCACCAAGTCCATCCACCAGACGTGCCCCCCTCGCCTCCCGGCCCGTCATCGGCCGTGCTGCCGCTTCGTAGATTGGCTCATCCGAAACCCCGTATCTGCCCAACTTCCTCTCCAGGGGCTCGCCGACCGGATCTGTATCATAAAACTCCAACCTTCGCGCAAAGGGCATTCTCGCCATGGCGGCTCCCACAGCCTTTGAGAACTTTGCGTCTTCCCTTAGCAACTCCTGCTCAACAAAACCCCGGCAGTAGTCTTGATGGGCTGTGATGAAGCGCAACCTGTGGCGGTCGTCACCCTCAACTCTGCCGAAGCGTGAGAGCATCAAGTGCGGTTCAAAGCCGAGGTTGGACCAGCGGTCGGGGGTTGGGCGGCTTTCGAGTGTTTCGGACACTTCCTTGTCGTAGCGATCATCGGCGAAGTCGATGCGAAGCCACGACTGCAAAACGGGATCCGCTTTCTGTCTTGCCCGCCGTTCAAGCTCACGCAGCACGGGGTCCTTCTGAGAGCTGTACAAGCCAAAGTAGCTAACCTGGTAATTCATCCGCTCCAGGTTGTAGGTGTGGAACCTGACGATGCTCTTGCAGAATTCTCGATAGTAGAAGTGGAGGGCGATGCGGACAGCGCGGACGCCTTGACTCAAGGTAGGGTGATTCGAGATGCGCTCGAGGCGGGCGAGAGACTTATTGTTAAGCTGGACACGGACGAGACGGATGAGCAGGTGAGAACTGGTCTGGCAAAAGCGGCGGCAGGTCAGTCGGACGCTCTTAATATTCTTGCTGGGGTTGATCCATGACGCGGGGTCTTGAGGGTCGAATCCCTCGACGAATTCAAAGATGCGAATCAATGTTTCATTTGGCAGGTCGACGATGCGAAGCGGATCTGTTTGCAGCCCTAAGAACCGCTCATCCAGCAGCATCTCCATGTTCGCCTGCAGAGCGGGGGCGCGATGCGCCGGGGACCGGAACAGCTGAAAATGGAAGATTGAGGTGGGCGGCGATGGCTGGTGCCCAACGGGATAGACAGCGATCTTTTTTTCAAGTGCTATGGAAATCCCGGTTTCCAGGGCAGGTGCACTCGGCATGGGGATGCTGCATGCGGGCAGGGCAGGAGACAGCTGCGGACGATGCGGGGGTCCGGTTTGCTCACAGCCAATCAACAAGTCCGATATTTTCTTCTTTCCATGACCTCTTACGACAAACCGGATTGCTCTTTTCATCAACGCGATTGGGTTGCGTTGTTCTGAAGGGATGCGTGACTTTGATTTTCATGCAGGGGAGTGCTCCCTTGCATACAAACCAGTTCGGACAAGAGATGGTAATCCCCAGTCTTCCCCCAATCAAGATGTCGATCAAGTTTTAAATCTGCAGGCCAGACAGTGCGGCGGAACTAACCGGCTGTCCTTTCCCTGTGCTTTTTGTTCCGAGGTGTTACTGAGCAAGAGTCTCGGGGTAGAACAGATTCCTGGTTCTTCGCGTGGCAAGGTCCGAACTTACACAGAAGACTCAACTGTGACCTTATATTAATCTTGAAGTTGGAAATGCTAGGAATTCAGTCCATATACTGTGATTGGTATGGAGTGGATCTGTTTGACACTTGGAATTGATCAAATAGATCATTCGGCAGCGTTGAGTTTATGCTCGGTTTATCCAAGGCATTATGTCACATAATACCTCTGTTAGCATGTGCACGTGTTACCAGTCTACCCTTTTCCCTACCGACGAATGAGTATGCTTTAGTTGACTAGAGTTTTAGGAGTTGTTCTTTTCAAAAATGACAGGCTCCCGGCATTTTCATTTCCGTATGTCTTCTATTCGTTACTGAAGTGTCAACTTGCCTATCTTGAAGGGATTCGCTGTGCCCGGTATCTTATTTCTCATTTGTCTTTTATGACAGATCAAGAACATTGATACATAGACTAGGTAAGTTTTGTAGAAAGGATCCATATGGCGGATCCAAGGGTGGATTGAGGCAACAGCACACACTCGGTCGATTTCAAGATGTTGGTTATTTACAGTACACCCCACATATTCGGATATCATACATCGGCCTTCCTCCGACCCATCACACTAACACATGCCTCTCATGCTCTCCCATCCAAGCCATGCACTCACGCAAAAGGACGTCTCTCGAGCTGACCCTTTCGCTATGCAGGTATTAGGGGAGCAAAGGTTCACCCCAGACTTGGCGCGAAACTCCTGTTCCCCCTGTAACAAAAACAAAACCCGTTTCTGAACGCCGTCTCGAAACCATATTGTGCCCTCATCTCGTGCAATCATCCTCTCTCCGCCTTGACGCTGTCCATCAGTGGTGATTCCAGCACTACCCAGTACCCCTTTGTCTCCTCCTCCGCAGCATTTCTTGCCTCAACATCCCGAACAAGACTCTCGACAGCACCTAAGCCGGTCGAGCCCTGGATGTTCACGTGCTCGAAGCCCGATATCGTCTTCTCCACGTCGGCATCAACTTCCCCCCCTTGCGGCTCTCCACCCATGCACTTCCCACACTCCCTCCTCGAACGTGTAGGTAATGTTTGCTTCTGCAACCAGTCTTCTTCCTTCTGCCACAAACGGTCTTCTTCCTTCTTCCAAGTCGCCAGGTCTCTTTGGCTTGTCTCAAGCTCCTTCTTTGCATCCTCCATCAGCTCTTGCAGTCGTTGCGCCTCGCGCCGAAAGATCCGCTTCTCAGAACTGCTGACGTGTCGTCGTGCGGACCGCGTGCTCCAGTACTTTATCATACTTTCTAGGGCGGCACAAACCCCGATATCGTATGCATGTATCATCTCGGCATCGCGGGCTGTCCGTACAGCGTCTGCGAGCATGGTGATTGGTTGGATCAATCGTTTGTTGAGCAGAGGCGGACCGGGGCTGTCGAGCATGGCTGAAGTGTACGAGGTTGCTGGGCTATGGCCAGAGGGGGCATAGGAAGTGCGGTGGCTGCTCTCCCCGGTGAATGGAGACGCGGGGGACATAGTCTCGTTGCGGTCTGCTGGCCAGTCGTCCATTTTCGCGGCTTGACTAGTGCTTGGCGGCTCTTCCGGGGAGACTTGTGGGCGATATGGAATGAGTCGGAGTATGGTCATAGTGACGAAATGATCCGGTGCCGGCCGGTTCAAGAGCAAGCTCAAATACTTGTTGGTCAACGGCGAGGAACAAAAACACAAAGAATGGTAAAATTATCTAACGAGGCCGGAAGAACCGGCTCGATATCGACCGCTGGCGATAGACGACAATGCTCAGGGCTCTTCGAAAACGTTCCTTGACTCTCAACAAAAGCCCCTTTGCCCTACGTCGAAGCTGCGTCGTTTACTGAGGCCCGGCGGAACAAGCCATTGTTTGCGACGAGACAGGCTGAGGCAGATATTGTTCGAGGAGAGGCTGGGGGGTCCCTTCTTCCATTAGCCTTGTGGAATAGGGGCTAAAAGGGGCTTTGTTTTGAAAGACCTAGTGGGCCGGAGACACAACGTCTCTGGTGTACCTATCCGCGGCCCGCGGCATTGACAGCCTCGAAAATTTATTTGGGTGTCGCAACCTGTGGCGCTGTGGCTTTCGTGCCTATCCACATGTCTTACAAGTCCCATCTCGAAGCGTCGGTGGGGTGGCAGTCACTGGCGCCTAACCATCTTGACGGCCTGCCCAGAACAGAACTACTCCACCATGGTACCATGACCAGTTCAACATAGGGAGTATATGTTTGGAATGAAGTCCATAGAAGGCATCCTGTGTTGTTCCTCGCAACCACGGATTGAAGATTGTCGTCATACCGGGCCTGATGCATCATTTAAACACTACCCTTCTCAGCCGTAGAACGTCCCCGTATTTCAAAAAGCACGAATTCACATTAACAAATCGGATAGTATTATTTCTTTGGGCAGAGTATCAAGACTTATCAGTAATACGGGAGCGCGGCGTTACGCTTCCACTCTCCTCTGGTTGCCCTGGCGAGAAAGAAATCTTAATCACGGCAGGGATCGGTATTCGCAGTGGATCGATATCTGAAAATTGAAAATTCGTGTCGTTCGTGGTGGGAAGGAGGGCATATCCATGTTACACCCTACACAAGCCGTCTCCACTATAAGGCTAGAGTGCCGGTGTGAGGCGCGAACTGGAAAATGTTGAATGACCGACCATTTCCGGCATGGGACGCGGCGACCTCCGCCTCCGCACAGGCGCCGTTTAAGTTCAGGGTCCTTTGGCTGGTCCTAAGTACGAAGTAGTAGTCGGGCGAAAGCAAGGTGCAAACTACCACCAGAAAGCGCGGGGGCGCCAAGGATCCCATGCAATGGATGCGGGGTCTAGCTTCTAGGCGGCAGCCAGCGGATGGTGGGGTGAAGACAGTGGGCTTGTTCTAGCTTTTTTTCCCTCGCCTTCCTTTGTACTTTGGAATTTCACTTCCCACCGTTTAAAGTCATCGTCTTTTAAACAAATAGTAATTCCGGGACACACTTTTCTCCGCACATCTTGCTCGGCGCGAGCCCTTTTGCTATCCTCTGCCTCGGTTGGCTCGGTCCCTACACCCTACCTACCCCACCATCTATACATCCTGCCTCCAATCCCCCCCCCCGCGCGGCGCACTCGTGTGCCCCTCCAGACTCAGCCAGAATGGTTCAAAAGCTCTATGTTACCTACAATGATGTGTGTTACCTCACCTCCTGCGCGCCCCAGGTCGAGGAGGATGAGACTGACAGAGACCGTCGATATAGGTCCACAAGTTGTGCCAAGAAGCTGCACCCAAGCTCCTTGAGGAAGTCAACCCCCAGCTGATGATCGCCATTGGCGGCGGCGGCTATGTTCCTGCACGCATTCTGCGATCTTTCCTCAAGCGCCCCGGAAACCCCAATATTCCCATCCAAGCCATAGGCCTGTCGCTCTACGAGCAGCTGGCCACAACCAACGACGCCGACGTCGAAGAGCCAGGGACCAAAGTTACGCGCACACAATGGCTCGACCTCAGCGCCCTTGGCGAGATGGGAAGCCTCGTTGGCAAGCGTATTCTGATCGTTGACGAGGTTGACGACACCCGTACCACACTCGAGTACGCCGTCAAGGAGCTCGAGAAGGATGTTGAGCTCGCGCGCGAGAAGTTTGGCGGCGAGAAGGCCCAGTTCAGCGTTTTTGTTCTCCATGTACGCGGTCCCCGATCCGTGTGATATCTAGCGTTGCTGACAAGATGATAATATAGAACAAGGACAAGCAAAAGAAGGGCGTTCTC
>Ga0247763_1001555_pt1 | contig 12966 bp, 6 predicted proteins | sample UWRJL141409B4_FD_179926 | JGI IMG/M metagenome (GOLD analysis project Ga0247763, IMG submission 179926) | Plant litter microbial communities from Arlington Agricultural Research Station in Wisconsin, United States - UWRJ-L141-409B-4 | ecosystem: Environmental > Terrestrial > Plant litter >...
ACTCACTTCTTAACCACTGGCGGGTACGGGGGGTTCTTTTTTTTTTTTTTTTTTTGTATCAAACTAGGCAACCTTTATACCGCGACCTAACACATGCCACCGTATATTTGTCCATTCCGCACGCGCGCCTTGCCCCTTGGTCAGCGTGTACGTTGTTACTAGGTGTACGGCGTGTAACTTACAATATTTCGACTCGGATGTACCGGTCAATGGCAGGCGTCAAGGCACGGGCGTCCCTCCAACTTGGCCCTAGGGGCTACCTCGAGGTGTACATCGGGGCGGTCGTTGAAGATCGGCGCCGACAGGGTTAGGGTAGTGAAGCTGAGGAAGAGGAGGACTCTGATCTTCATGGTGGATGGGGTGGGAATAGCTAGAAAAGATGATCAATTCATGTCGTGCCAAGGAGCTAGTCAAGCCACCTGAGCCACCTGTGACCAAGAGCTTGCTCTTAGCTGTGGCTGAGCTATTTCCTTTGTATATAAAAACCATAACTCGCCCCAGCTCCCGCTGGGGCTCACACATAGAATAATATACCTTTTAATAATCAAACTCATGCCTCTAGTTCCTCCAGCGACGGCATTACAGTTATGAGCCCGGCGCTCTACAAGCTGTAGCAGTATCCAAAAGCGCACAAGTCAGCCGTCGCTATATAGGCTTTAGAGTATTTACATTTCTTTTCTTAAATACCTTTAACAATCTTCTATTTTCAAACTTTAACCTCGTTACTATATCAACCGATAACAAGCTTATAACCAAGGTCAAGCTTACTAAGTATAACGAGTAGAACGAATAGTACATCGCGCTAAAGCTTTACTGCAAAGAGTAATAGATCTGGTACCTCCTCGATCCCCTTACCGAAGCCCCTCCAGTAATCCATTACAACCTTTCCGATCTTCCAACCTTCCAAAAAACCCTAAACGAAATCCAGTTCCAAGATACGGGTTTTAAAAAAAAGCTCGCCGAGTACGAAAAGCTTACTAGTTTAGAAAAAGTTACAAAAACGAAACCAGTTAAAACAGCACTTAATCCCTTTAAGTACCATAATCTTCGAATAAAGGAATAGGTCGCTAAAAAGCATAGGCGCAAAGACCAGCTTTAGCACTTTACAAATATCCAAGCCTAGATCGAGAGTATAATTAACGCGAAGATCCTTTACCCAATTAACCTTTAGCTTCTAAATTAATAAAACAAACCCATTACGGTTTAAAATCGCGTCGCCAAGCTCTACGCGTAGTTTAATAAAGGAGCGGAGCTTACCCGGATATACACTCGCGATAATTATAACGACGTAATATAGTTAATCGGAGTTGGAAGGGTTAACCTAATTACTTAAATACAAAACTGGAAGAGGGTTTACGAGGAAGCTTTCGCCTATAGCGTATAGGAAGTTAAGATATTATTAGCCACCCTGGACTGGCTCGTTGTCGTTATTAAGTATATCGATAATAAGTAGGGTAAAAGGTAAAGATCCAAGTATACTAGACTACTTAATAAAAGTAAGGAGTTCCCGACCCTAAATAAACTTACTTGTAACTTGGAAGTAAAAATTAAGCTTAACGCTAAGGAGAAAAAGGGGAAGGGTTATAATAAATTTTACGCTATTACGGAATAAAATAGCTTTGGTAGGAAAAGCAAAACTATTAAAACCGAGTACGTTTACCCTTATAAGCTCCGGAAATACTAATAGGAGCTAACTAATTGCAACTCTTTCCGCTTCGCTTACAGTAGAGATTTCGTACCCAACGCCCCAACTTATTCGAAGAAACGCCTTAATAAAAAAAAGCGTAATTAAATCCTTTTTATCCTTAATAAGCTAGTATATAATAAGCTTAAGGAGAAACTACGCGTTAAGTAGGGAAAACCCAAACAAATCTCCTTTGGGGGTAAAATTAATTTCGTAAAGGGAGGAGGAGATTGGCCCGGGTCTATTAACGCTATAGTAATCCTTTTCTCGCCCCTGAAGCGAAATTTTATTAATTTTTATAAGCTGCTAATTGAAAAAGCGTAGCCAGATTTAATTACGAGTACCGCTTCTAATACCTAGCTAGGTCCCCGAACTATGGAATTAGGACTCTATAATTAAAAAAATCCTACTTTAGTTACCTCCGAAGGATTTAATCCTACCAAACTCCCTATAAAGCATTTCTACACTATAATTATTAATTTATTTCTACTTAAAAAATTAAATAAGAGCTTAGGGGTATACGTAGCTACGAACCAGGTTTTATATTAACTCTCGAATAGCACGCTCCTTAACAATTACAGAACCCTCCATATCGTTAATAGGAAGGAGCTTCTCCTTCCAGGCTTATTTATAGCTAATAGGTAAAGTAGGTTTATTAAGGTAGGAGCTGGGCATTTCCCTATCCTTGGATATAAATTGCGTATATTTAAGAACTATTTAAACAGCTAAGGAGGCGAAAATACGGAGAATCTCTTACTATAAAACATTACTATAGTTTCCAATTTTTATATTAATATTATCTTTAAAAAAAAGCTTAAGAAAGCAATAAGTTTATAGTATTATAATTATAACTTAACCCTACGTTATAAAACTCCAAAATATAGTAAAATTATACGTAAGTTCGTTTATTACTGTAATATTATCTTTTTTAAATATAAACCTTTTTCCTCCTACCTTTAATTTAATCTGGTACTTTTAAGTAAACTGTAAATTACTTGTATATTCGGCCCTATAATTATAGTGTTTATAAGTAGGGGAGTAAGACCTCGATTGTATAATTACCCGAGGGAAGACACCATTACCTTATAGTATTTGCGATTAAAATACCTCGGAAGGGATACTTTTCGTTACCTAATAAAACGTACGAAAGGCGTTAAAATTAGAGGAAGCGTAAATAATCCCTTACGTTAAAAGTACGAAAATTACGCTTGAGTTTACGCTAAAAACGTAATTAATTACCAGCCTTTACCCTACTAATCCAAAAAACCGTTTTGGAAAATCGCGTAAGATATTTTTAAATTTAACTGGGGGATTGGAAACGTTTACTATACTGTACTTATAAAAGATAAATTTAGTAATAAGTTCTTTATTTACATTATAAAGGATAAAGCCGGGTTAACCGTTACTATAATTTTACAACGGTTTAAACGATAGGTATAAAGGTAGTACGGGCTTAGGATCTGTATTATCGGCCAAAATTAAAATACAAGTACGTATAGTACTAAAGGAGAGATATAGCTTATAAAGTAGCTTGTAAAAGAGGGCATTAAGTATAAGATAACCGGGACCGCCTACTACAAATCCAATAGCAGTATTAAACACGTTGGTAAGAAGCTATAAGAGAAGTTTTTAAAGATACTGACGGGAGCAGGGCTCCCGGAATATATATAATTAGAATTTGTTACTACTATAGTATACTTGTACGGAATAAGTCCAAGTAAGCGTAATAATTAGATATTTCCAAACGAGAAGCTTTACTAGTAGTTTAGGTAGTATTACCACTAGTACCTTATAAAGCAAGGTTTAAAGGGAGCTTAAATAAAAGACGTACGCCCAGATTAGTTTAGGGTATATATATACGGATGCCGGGTATATCCGTTACTAATCGAGAGGGTAAAGAATATTAATTAACGTACCTTCAAAACTAAGGAACGCGTTTACTTAGAGTATTTGGTTAATTACGGGGGTTCTAACCTTTATAGAATCTAGGTACCGCTTTTAGATTGAGTAATAGTTATACGTAACGTAACGTTTAACGAGGAATTTTTCTTCGGATTTAAAAAGGAGGAGAGGAAAGCTTTAAACGTAAGGGAGATTAATTGTATAGTAAAGTATGTAAACCTAACTAAGAGAGCGCGTAAACCCCTTTTAGTTATTAATCTAATTAATAAATTCTTAATAATAAGCTTATCCCCCAATCTACTAAATAAGTTTAAAAAAGGGGAATTGCAAGATAGTAAGGAATTTTTAAAGCCGAGTTTGGGGGTAAAATTACCTAAAAGCCCGAAAGATTGCGAATTAGTTAATAAGCCTTTAACCCTAACCCAAGGACTTATAACTTTAACGTTAATAAACTCCCCGTTTAAATAATAGAAAATAGGCGCTAAAGGTTCGGTTTTATAATAAACTTTATAGTAGAAAAAATCGAATAACGAAGCTACAAAAGCCCAGGAGTAAGATTTTATTTTAAAGGTTAAAACTGATTTTTTTAACGTATAAGAAAGCGGAAATAGAGATACTTAAAGGCAAAAAACTAGTTTAAAAGCTAATAAAGACTTTTTTAACGTATTAAAAACCTTTGGATAATAAGGCCCAAATATATATAAGCCGTTTGGAAAAGATCCCGCTTACGAAGATAAATAAATAGATAAATACCCCAATAGTACGGAATAAATACAATTAAATTCGAGAGCGAGTATACGTTTAATAATTGTAATTTGTACTAAAAGTCCCAAATATAAAGTTAACGGGGGCGCTTCCCAAAAAGGATTTAGGGAAAATCTGTAATTAGGGGCTAAAGTAACCCCGAAACCTTTATAAAAGAAACCATTAAAAGCAATAATACGAGTACAAAAACGAGCTTAATTTAAACTAGCTTAGTAAATATCCGGCTTAAATATAAAATTTCCTACTTGTAAATATAATTTAAGGGGAAAGAAACAAAAGGAGGTTAAGGTGGTTACTAACGTAGAAAAGGGAGTCTTTACTTTTCTTAAAAATTAGTACGAGCTTAAAAAGATCCTAATTAGCCGTAATTAATAATAGTATAACTTTATAAAAACCTACCTGTCTAATTAGCAAAAAGTAATTTAAAGAGGAGACTACGCCTACTGTATACTATACGAAATCGTAGTAATAGTAATTCGTAAGAGAACCCCAACTTACGAAAAGCTTATAATACTCCTACCCCCGAAGAACTAAAGGGAGCTTAAAAGCTACCTTTTGGGAAAGGAATTCCTAAAAGCAACCGCTTAAAAGATAAGCAAATTCGTTAATAGGAAGATTTAAAAAAAGATTTCCAAGTTTAATCCAAAAGTATAAAAATAACGCCCGTTTTTACTTAAATGGGTATTTTTACAAAAAATAATTAGGGGGATCCTTACGTTTAAGGCTTATATAATTATATAAGAAGATCTCCAATACTATTATACGTTATAGGATACCTACGTAATTATATTAACTACGCAGACTCTATATACTATACTTGCCTTCGTAGCAGTTAATAATTAAAAGGTTAAGTAATTTAATATAAAGTAAGTATTTTTAAACGCTATTCGGGGAAAAAACCTTTTAAGGGTAATCTATGAGCTCCCTAATAAGTTTAAGAAAAAGGGCTTTATAATACTATTCGATAAAGTTTTATATAAACTGAGGGACTTTCCTATACTTTAGTACAAGACCTTTTACGCTACGTTTGAAAAGGTAGGTTTCTTCCGATTAGAAAAGGAGCCTTGCCTTTTCTATAATAAAAAGCGTATAGCGTACTTAGTAATTTACGTAAATAACTTTCTCCTTATATACTTTAAAAGCTACGAGTAAATTGTAATTAAAATAGTAAAGGGGATTAAAAAGGAGTATAATCTTACCGGGGGAGATAACGTTAATACTTTTTTAAGTATACGCGTAATTAAAAACCGGGAGAGTAAGAAACTCTGGCTTATTTACGATTAGTATATCGAAAAAATCGCGAAAAGGTTCGGAGTAAACGATATTAGGAAATATTTTTCTATACCTTTACCAGCTGCAAAACTTATTAAGAACTTAGGGGAGGTATCGAAGTAGGAGATCAAGCTTTTTTAAAAACTCGTTAGCAATATTCTTTACATTACCATTATAATAAGGCTGAACGTCGCGTTTATAATCTCCCAACTCTTAAAGTTTCTTACTAATCCAAGCCAAAACTACATTAAGGCCGCTCACTATACCTTAAGCTACCTTTACGTTACAAGGTTTCTCTTTATTTAATATACACCTATTTAAATAGGAGCTCCGTAGCTTTTAATCGCCGGAAACGCCTCCTTTACGTCAGATGAAAAAACGCGTAAGTTATCTTACGGATTCGTATTCTTACTTATAAAAGACCCAATCCACTGGAAAGTAGCTCGATAAGCTATAATTACTACTTCGTTAACTAAAGCAAAACTCTACGCTTTAAATATTACAGCTAAAAAAAGTATAGTTTTTAAAAGGCTTCTTAAGAATATTAGCAAAGTATTTTCCTTCCCTTTAATAATTTTCTGTAACAATATATAAACGATTAGGCTCGTTATAAATACCTTAAAACGCATTAACACTAAGCTCAAATACGTAAATATATAAAACCTATAGTTAAGGCAAAAATACAAAAGAGAATCTTTTACCATTAAATACCTTTTAATAAACAAAATACTAGTAAATAGGATGACTAAACGCTTATCAAGGTAGAAATTCAAGCACTTTATTAAGCTTATCAATTTTTAGAATGTACGGTATAAAATTAAAACGAGTATAAAGAACAAAATACCTATTTTAGAGAACTAAAAGGCGGAGGAACGGAGCGTACTGACGAGTATACTTATAACTCCTTTATACCAATTTAACTAATTCGCTTAACTAACGTATATAAAAACATCCCCTAAAGCGTTACTTCGAGATAAAACGACTTTCCAAACTTTTTAATAAGTCCTTAAACCCTTTACAAATAAAGTCCTAAATAAATCTCCACTCCTATTAAAGCTTCTTATTAATCTTAATAAGGTAAGCCTACTTATTACCTTAAGTAAGCTCCTTTACAGTATCTACCTAAATTTGCAACTAAATAACCTCCTTAACGATACTACTGCCCCCAATTTTAATAATTTTCTCAAACAACCCTTTTAATTCCTTCTTAATAAAAGCAAACTCCTCCTTAAAAGGAGCTTAAAGGGAGTAAATGAAAGTATATATACGCTTCCCAAGAATTAATAATTACAATAACCCCTTATAAACCTTCGTATTTAACTTAACAACTTAACGCTTAATAAGCTCCAAAAATGCCAAGTTAGCGTCCTTCGCGGCTCTTATAGCCTCTGCAAGTTCCTTAGTAAATGGCTAATTATAGTACCAATACTTACGCCTCAACTACTTAAAATCCTTATTTATTTTCTTTTAACTCTCCTTAAAAACCTACATTTAGAGATCTTAGCCTACCTAAGCGATAATATTAATATAATAAGCATTGTTAGGGTTACTCGCGTTTACTATAAACTGGAATAGGGGAAGATATAAACCGTAGAACCTAGTTTTAGGTTTAAACTAATTAAATTAGTTAATATCTCCTAACTCGTCCCAAAACTCCTCGCCTTCGTTATTATCTTCGTTATAACCCTTTAACTATTTAGCCCTAAACTCACACTTTACTTTTTCGGCAAAACCGGGGTATAGCCCTTACTTCGCTACAAATACTATTATAAGCGGCGGGACTTTTTAACCTAAAATATTACTACTATTTAAGCTATTTAACTTAGCTTTAACTATAAAAGTACTAATACTAGGAACTAAAAGCCGATATAACTCCCAAGAAGACCTAAGAGCACAACTAATTATCTCCCATCTAGATCCCCAAACGTTAATATAATTAAAAGCGTTCCAAGCAGTAGTAAAAGCAACAAACTTGCTTAAATACTTAGTATTACCCAAACTATTACTACTACGGGAGGAAAAAAAGGTAGTAAGCTCCTTAAGTAGCTTATATAAAGCTCTAAAAACAACCTTAAGCCTATTTTTAAATAACGCGTTAATAAGGAGGTTAGATTTGAAATAAACGTCGTAATATTACCTAACTACGGGAATAAGCTCCGAAGGGATAGGGCGATACAAATACCCCGTAGTATAAAATTTATATCTTTCGCTACTCTTAGGGCCCTTCTTACAGCCCCCGATATTACCGTAAATAAGCGAGTTAAAATAGCGTATATAGCTTTCAACTCGCAACTCTCTTAATCAAAGTAAAATCTAGTAACAAACAAACGGGCTTAAAAAAACTGCGGCGGAATTCTCTTTAAGTATACGAAAACGAAATTAGGCGTATATAATAAAGTTAAAGTAAATACGTTACGAAAACAAACCGCTACTAAGGGAGCTTAGCTCCTCCCAAACGTAGGATAGAAACCACTTAATATCCTACTCTTACCACCTAAAAGCCTCCTAATCGAGGAAGTTAAACCTAACAGTAAAATCGAAAGCAGGTAGCCAAACGCGCGGAGTACTCGCAAATACTAAAGCGCAAGGTGGGACCGAAGCTTCGAATATACTTGTAAAGTTAATACGAGAGAAGGGAAAGCTTTTAGTAGCTAGAGTAAAAGCGAAAGAATTAATATAAGCTTGTTTCGTAATAGGGTTAAAATCGCTACTAAAAACTAAACGTTTCCTTAAGCTAGACTTAGAAACCTCGGACTAGTATACTCCCACGTTTAAACGACTGCCGCGAGCATACTTACTAAGGGTTACTAGCTAGAACGACTTCTTTCCGAATCTACGTACGTATTAATACAAGCTACTAAATAGCCAGGGTAATTAACTCTATAAAAAACGAGCTAATTCTGCGATTCGAAAATTAACCTAACGATCGGGGAAATTAGGGTAATTAATCCAACGACTAAAGCGAACTTAGAAAACCACGTACGTACTCGTATACTCGCGCGCTTTAAGAATTAACAAGAAAAGAGAGCTCTACTTATTTCGAAGGCATCTTGAACCGTTAATAGCCGGGTCTAACCTTAATTTCTAACTAAATCGAAATCGGCGGTACGAGAAAAACTAGGCTGAGCCAAGAATAGATTTTTGGAGTAAAGGGGTGGAAAATTTCTCGGGTAAAAAAGGGCGGCAATGGCTTCTAAAAGCACGATTAGTCATCCTCGCCCAGGCCAATTGTGGGGCCTGTGCAAGGATGGGGGGTGTATCGTGCCAAGGAGCTAGTTAAGCCACCTGAGCCACCTGTGACCAAGAGCTTGCTCTCAGCTGTGGCTGAGCTATTTCCTTTGTATATAAAAACCACAACTCGCCCCAGCTCCCGCTGGGGCTCACACATAGAACAATATACCTTTTAATAATCAAGCTCATGCCTCTAGTTCCTCCAGCGACGGCATCACAATTCACGATGGGACGATTTCGCTGTGCGTTGGGAGAGCTGAGCTGAGTGGAAGAATGCCGAAGTGGGCAACGGGACCCCCCCCTTCTTATACACAAATACTGCCCCACACAGAGCTCGGACTAACCTTATCGAGACGTCGGTGCTTTTTGGAAACGTAAATCCTTGGTGGGAGTCAGTGGGTGCCCGCATTGATGCGGAACTTGTGTCTCGCTAGTGGCCTATTAGCATCGAAGGCCAAGATCCCGTTAAAACTTAGTAACGAATGACACCGAGGAAAGGCTGACCATGGGGGTTGGGGGCCTACCGCACACTCGGCCCTTGCATGTTACATACCCTCCACTTGTGAACGTCCTGCCATCTCTGCTAGATTCCTCCCCTTCGATTCTCTCTTATCCCTACCATGCCCAACACATGGCCTTGAACAGCTGGCGAGACGGATACTACGAACAACAGTGCGTTCTGCTTTCAAGTGTGATACGACGCACAAGGCTCAAGGTTCGTAATGCCCCAATGTTCTGTTTTATTTTTATTTTCACTTTGGGGAATGACTTCTTGTTCAGTCCCTTCTTTCGTTTTGTAATTATCGCTAAGCCTCGCTACTGAAACCCCAATAAAGCAACTTCTTTAACCTCACTGAGAATTTTTCCACGAGAATTACATCAAGGTCTTTGTAATATATACAAAGCCTATCCTTAACTATCTCTTCATGTATGCCCGGGTTCTTACAATTACCTAGGTAAGGAAATACCCCTGACACACACACACACACACACACACACATAACCACCCCCTTGGTACTTAAACCACGGCCCTCGCCCACCTCTCGGCTCAGACCAAGTTAAAATCTTACCGCTATGCTAGTTCTTTCTCGCTGCTGTCATTGTAACCACTTTGATCAGGCATACCTGCCTTTTCTTACAGTGGTAGTAGTAGAGGTCCCAAAACTGGGTTAGCTCCACACCGTTATTTTAGCCCCGTGGCAGTTGTAGCCGGGGCAGCACAGAACTGTAACCCCCCTCGCTCAGTCTGGCTCAGTCTGGCTCAGGTCAAGGTGGAAACGGCTCAGTTCCGAAGAAGGAAAGGGAAATTCATAATGTCGATTTTAAAGTAGTGAAAAGGCGCAATCAGCAACGCTCCAGTCTCGTAAAGAAATTTCATTACCGTTTACGTAAAACTGGGTGGCGGGGTTATTAGCCGTTCATGGGAATATAAACACTTAACGGTCTCAGTACTGTCCGATGAGCTGATTTGTATGTGGTTAATGTTGCTTGGTTTCTAGTCCTCTTCAATGTTGCCGTAATAGCAGGTCGTAGCCAGGTATCAAATTTACCAGGTATCAAATTTACCAGGTATCAAATTTACCAGGTATCAAATTTACCAGGTATCAAATTTACCAGGTATCAAATTTACCAGGTATCAAATTTACCAGGTATCAAATTTACCAGGATGGGACAAAACTGGAGAGGTCCTAGCCATCAACTTTGTTGCTTGTTTGTAGACAGGCTTCATAGGTAGAGAGACCGTCTCTTTTGATCTCCTGAGTTAGTATGTCGACCTTGGACGCGTTTTGTATATATATTCTGGTCCTAATGTAATTATCAAGTCTTGGGTGGTCCAGGCTGAGGTCAGTTTGGTCTGTCCGTCTCTCTGGTTGCATACGCCCGGTCATCAATACGCAGCCGTACTGCCTTGGGTATATGTACCTCCTGTGGGTTGTGGGTTAACTTTCAAGTTTGGCGTGGCGTATGTAGGATTAAGCGGGGAGAAGCAACTTCCCGGGACGTGCGATAATGGTTTGGAATTGAAGGAAGGTGGCGGGGTCGGGAGTAGAGCTATGGCTTCGCCGTGAAGTCTAACAGTGGGATCAAATTCGGAGGGCGAAAAGATGGAGTCGGCGTCTGCCCCTGTTATGTTGAAGCGACTCGTTCCGAGTAGCAAAGCCAGCGAAGCACCAGAGACACAAGACTTCAGCGCCATCGTCTCGACTGTGATGCTCTCTTATATGTTCCCTGACCAGCGGGGGTCAGTGTCATTCTGAAGTCCGAGAAAATTACCTACTTCAGGCGGCCCATTGTGGGGAAAATGGGTCATGGAGCAGCTGTAGTGAGTTCGAATGTTGAATGTGTGAGGAAACATATTTCTGTAGGGACAGGCAAGTCTGACGATCGGCCTTTTCCCCTTGAAAGAAGTTATTTTCTGTTGCCCATCCTGTCCGTTGTCACGCCTTTCCAAGCCGTCCTCATCGTCACCACCTTTGCGTGGAGTTCTGTGAAGTGGTGAAAGGTTATGGGGGCGAATAGGTGGGATATCGCTGCTACGGCTTCGATCTTGGACAAATTTCGTACGGCTCCCTGACCCTGATGTTTCGTTGGAAGTTGTCTCAATCAAGCCGGCTCGGGAAATCATCGGCAATGTCAATCAGTGTGTCGTAAGTCAAGCGAGCGTATGTCCTGGTTGACCATGGCAAGCACCGTCTTGGCATCGGCCTTGTACTTGGCGAAGACGTCGGCCAATCCCAGCATGCCGCCCTCCTCGCCCGCATAAAAGTGGAACTCGATCGTATCTTTCGGCTTGAAGCCGGCGCCGGCAAGGATTCGAAGTGCTTCTAACAATGCTACCACCCCGGAGGCGTTATCGACAGCCCCAGGCGCCCGAGCGTCTGCGCCGCCGCCTTTGGAGTCGTAGTGGGCGCCCATGATGACCAGGTCCGAGCTGCTGCCGGGGATGCGGGCGATGACCGACGGCTGGTTGAAGGGCTGGCGGGGAAACTGGGTCACGGCCATGGCAGGATTGGCAGCGGCTACGGTCTTGACCATGCTGAACATGCATGCAGCCGAGTCAGGGCCATGCTGGGCGTGGTCATAGAAGCGGCTGAACATGCTGTACGTCGACTGTTAATTCTCGATCAGTGAGACACGCGAGGAAGGAGGCTAACTCGGTCATCTTCTTCTTCAGCCAACCCTTGAGCCGGTCGGTCCTCCGACACCTGGGCAATCAAGGGGTCGGCTTCGGCCTTGTGTGGGATATCTCAGTAGGATAGGTGACGGCCCTGGGGGAGAGACTCGGCAAATCCCCATTATCCGGTTTTGAGAAGTCGTCGAGCACGGCAGCATCCTGGCGAGTTAACTTTGCCGAGGTTCAGATGGCCGAGTTCACGAACCGTGATATTCGTAAATGTCAACAAAGTGCTTATTCAGGTATTCGCCAAACTTTTGCTCCTCGGTCACCCAGACGGCCGGGCTCGGATGGCGACGTCTTAATCAGGGAGAGCCCGGGCTGGGGAGCAGGTGCCGCACGGGTGACCGCCAAAGCGGCAAAGAGAGTGAGTGTTGACAACATTTCAAGCAGGAAAGACAGACAGAACGGGATGGTTAGTAGTAGGTTGTCAAACGGACGAACCACCAACTCACGGCATACGAATGTTTAACTTAAATATTCTACCTGATGTAGAATAGGAAATGGAACTTTACTCGTACAGCTCCCATTATTTGTGAAGGGGTTACATTGAGACCGGGGTGTTGCAGCGCGCGAGGCGTTCTTGGCCCCCTTTTCGTGCGTCCCGTACTTGTCGTGACCACCCAACAGCAGCAACGCAGCCGCTAGAGCCCACTTTATCAGCAGTGCGCCACAACTTCAGGGTGCGGGCATGAAACGCTACTGCTTACCGGGCTCTGTGACCGAGCGAGGACTTGGTCTCCAGCCTGGTGATCCGTGGGAGCGATTGCGCAATCGATTTGGAACTTTAGATGCTCCTTGGTCTTTCGAATCCGGAGTGCATCCAGTCGCTCAGTGCGGGGAATCTGCTTGTCCTTTACCTATGGGCCTGGTGTTGGGCGTCGTGATCGTGTCTCCACTTTTTGGCCTAACGGGGGGGGGGGGGGGCGCCGCGGGG
>Ga0247763_1001557_pt1 | contig 12963 bp, 11 predicted proteins | sample UWRJL141409B4_FD_179926 | JGI IMG/M metagenome (GOLD analysis project Ga0247763, IMG submission 179926) | Plant litter microbial communities from Arlington Agricultural Research Station in Wisconsin, United States - UWRJ-L141-409B-4 | ecosystem: Environmental > Terrestrial > Plant litter >...
TAAGCTCCTGATGGCTGACAAATACTGCTCTAACTTATCAAACGCCCATCGTACCCGCAGTACACCCTTTCACTGACGCAGAGAACCTTCCCAGATGCCTCAGAGTTAGACACGGGCTCATCTAAGTGGTTGTTCCGGAAGGGAGAGCGAGTCCTACCACTCTCGGGTTGTTTCCAAAACTCACCGCAAACTTGGCCGCCCGTGCCTCAACTTTCACATATTGACATCCACCCTTCCCCGCTCATGCATCCATCCCACCACTTGACCACTTTAGGGGTGAAATTGTGGGGGTTCCGATCCCGTCGGGCCCGGACCCGAGACTGAGGAAAGAAAGGGACCGGAATGTCCACTTGTAGCTCTACCCCTTCCTTCTCTTCTTCTTCTTCTTCTTCTTCCTGCCTCTTGTCTTTCTTGTAATGTAAATCGGTCTGAGAAATTTGGAATAGCCATCCGGGGATGCTGATACGGGGCGAATTTGTACACATATTTTTCGACATGGGTGGCCACGGTAACAGGGGCGGCGAAGAGGGGCGGGAAAAGAGGGGTGAGAATGCAGTAGAGTGTTCGTTGGTGCAGGTGGGGATATGTACTAGCTCTTTTAATATGTGCTCTTGGTCTGGGTCAGAAGGGTTTGCAAACTTGTTAATCTGAGACAGAGCATCTCCATCTCCATATCCTGACTGCGTACCCCCCGCATGGTTCGTCCGTCCCTGAGAGGCCACAGATTCAGACTTAATCCCCGGCTTCTCCAGCAACAATCTCCTCTCTTTTTGGTCTCCCACTCACATTTCCACCTGCGCCTTCTAGCGCGGGACATTCATCGCCGCGGTAAAACTCCTCGAAGTTGGACCAATTCTCCAGCCTTTTTCCTCTTCATCAGGGATATTTCCCTCTCCCTCCCCGGGGCGATATCTCCCGTGGGTAAGAGATAAAGCCATGGCGTGGTAGCCTAGGTTCATGGCATTGGCGTTGCGTAAATGGATTGAGGAAATCTCGGCGTTTCCGTCGGGGTCGGGCTGAGACAAAAGGGAGGAGAGAAAGTTGGTGTACCGTAGGTATTCCCGGGCTCGGCGGACGGGGTCGATCCGTGAGGGGCGGGACGTGGTCATTTTCCTCAGTGTATCTATCATGGTCATGGTCTTGAGTGTCACTATCATCGTCATCGTCATCCCAAAATATAGTCATGGATGCAACAGCCATAGAGATAACAACTCTAACTTCTATCATGCTTAGACATCAGAGTTGTTATCGCTACGGCCACTGGTGTTATCCCATGCAGCGCCGGTGTGTCACTGTAGGCATTGGTCTCAGCGTTTACGTTACTAAATGCCGGTATTACTGTACAACAAATGGAAAAAGGAAACAGGTTGCGGTAAATACAAGTACAAGTATCATGTCGTTTTGAAGCCAGTCATTATACATGTACTGGCAGCGCGTCCTTTTTGCTGGCGTTATTCAATGCCGTGCCGTTTTGTCGGGCTATCTCTTATATGTATCATCTCCTTACTCCGTACGATCGGGTTGTGGTAGCTTGCTTGGCGATCCATGTCCTGTTTCGGTGAGGGGCGACTGGCTGTCATCGTTTCCTCGCATTTGGAAACGTTGCTGCCTTGGACTGTTTCTTAGCACATGTCGGGCACAGGTCAAAAATAAAATGGTATAGCTACATGTACCTGCCCGCGGCGGGGGTCCTCCTTCGCGCTAACGAAGAAACGCCAAGATGACCGACCGGAAACCATGTAGCGAATACCACGAGCCCTGGAGAAGACGCCGCCGAATGGCAAAAGCTCTCATTCCGACTTCATCGACTAACACAAATCTTTTTAGTTTCAGCAAATTATCCAGCGCAGATTTTTTTGGCGCATTTGGTTTCGGGTTTCATGTCCCATGTATTGTTGTCGTGTTTTGAGAAACAGTGCAACGGGCGGACAATCCAGAATTATTCAATGTTTCTGGCTTAAAATCCTGTGGATTGACAAAGGTTTCAGTCTGTACAGTGCAACAGGAAAAGAACAACGGTCGCCATGGTATTTTGGATGCGTTTTGTCTCTAATTGAGCTGTGGGAGACAGAGGACTGCTCGCTGCAATTAATGCGAAGCGAGCGTGACGTACGTTGGCAGCGCGCATGCGACGCCCGGCCGAGCCCACCCACCGGAGTCACAGGGTCAGCAACGGTGGCACAGTGGTGGAAACGTTATGGTGTCGCCGATCAGCAAACGCTTTCAGCTCAACCCCACCAGCACGAGATTTCCCACGCACAACCACACCTGATCATCATAACACACCATCAACAGCATCAACAAGCGTCAAAAGTTGCGCAAGGCACTCGAAGAGCCGCGTGTGGAGATTTTAAGACACTAAGCACGCTACGAGGAGGCAGGTAGAAGTGCCACACAGAAGACGAGACATCAGGCCACGGACCTCGCATGTTTTTATTCCAGGGCTCTCCAACACTCCCATACCTTTGCTGCTGCCCCGTACACATACAACCCAGTCCAAGTTTAGTTTCTAACACCCTGGTAGGTGTGGCTATGAACAAAAGCCCTGTTATACCGCCCTGAAATGCACGAATACCTATTTTCGTAATCAGGGTAAAATCTATCACCATTAGTCAGGACGAAGAATCTGTTTTCGAAGGAGTGTCGCCATTATCTAATGTATTGTCGGTGTAGATATCATAACTGTCCAGCAGCTGTTCTGATTCATGCCCCCTGAAACCAGGCAGGGGAAGAGATGTCTTTCTAAAGCTGATACCGATGTGTCACCGCCTTGTAATAAACGAGGCGGCTCAAGCCAAGTCCTTTGGCGAGGTTAACTCAAACGGAGTGGTATAGAAGGGACATGTATTCGTCCAGGATTCCAGCAGCCTGATCAGTTCAACAACAGGCCGATCGCCATCCGTAGCACCATGTGCCATCCTCAGACAAATTATTTCTTCAATGACTTTTCTCGCCTCGCTCGTGCGACCCGTCCTCCACAGGGCAAGCGCTAGATGATGCATAGCTTCCTGGGTTTCCCAGTGATCCCCTCCCTGTCCATCTTTTTTCATTAATGTGATCGCTTCCTCCCAAACAGCAACAGCCTCACTGGTCCTGCCTAGCTTGTCTAGCGTGACAGCCAGCCTATGCATCGACCAAAGGGTGTAGGGATGTGACTTTCCTAGCACCGCCGTTCTTCCCTCAATGACTTTGCGGCATAGAGACTCGGCCTCAGAAAATCGGCTCTGGCAGATATATATGTTCACCAAGATCTGGTATGCCCTCAGCATCTCTCTGGTGAGATCGCCAGGTGCCACTTGCTGCTGCTGCTTGGCAAGGGTGCCTAATACTATCTTCTCAGCTTCATCCCACTCGCCCAGCTGCCTGAGGGTGACTGCAAGATTTAAACTGGCCATGAGGGTGTAGTAGTCCGTGTCACCCAATAGCTGGGCTCTCATATTAAACACTTCTATTTTAAGTGCCTTGGACTCGTGCAGCTTGCCCGCCGAGGTCAAAGTGCTCGCCAAGTTAGCCTTGGAAGCGAGCGTTCGCAGGTCGTCATGCCCATAGAGTTGCTGCTTGGTTTCCAAGTCTTTGCGCTGAATCGACTCGGCCCGCTCGAACCAGCCTCTCTCGCGGTACAATCCGCTGAGCATTTTGAATGTGCCGGCGAGCCCGTCTTCTTCTTCTACGAGATTATTGATCTCGCCTACTGCTCGTGCCAGCAGGGGCTCGGCCTCCTTCCACCTTCCTGCGCAATAGTAGAGACCACCCAGGGCATTCCAGATTGCGGCTTTCCTCTCTGTGCCATTGAGAGAAACGAGGTATCCCATCGGCGGAAGATGTGGTACGAGGTGCTGCCAAAATCGTGTGTTGCAATCCTCGGACAAGATGCGGTACGACGCAGCTGCGAGGAAGGCGGCGTGAGTGGCATTCCAGGGCCGCTCCGCCGAGACGGTGACTGGGTGCTGCTTGGCTCGCCACTGGACCATTATGTGCATGGTAACTCTAAAACCCTGTCCGCCGTCATCCTGAAAATGGTCCACAAGCCCGAAACGCCAGAGCGGGGCGAGGGTCTCGAAGTAGGGGATTCGGTCCCACCTGCCGCTCGCGTTGATCTGGATGCAGTCGAAAAGCCACTCGGGCAACTCGTTCTCCAGCTTCCGATTAGCTGCCTCGCCGGCTAGACCCTCGGCAGCGAGACGGAATAAATCCTCGTGGACCCCTCCGACAGCGTTGAGATGGGCGAGCAGGACGAACAAGTCCACCGAGCGGAGGTGAGGAAACAGCTGTTTGATGGCCTCTAGGCTTGTGTCCCACACAGTTGCTCTGTTTTGGTCGTGCCAAGCGTCGCCGCCTTTGAGGAGAATCAGGTCCTTGTGTTCGCTCTTGAGTATTTGCACGTATTCCTCCAACAGCTCACGGGGGCTGGGAAAGCCCGAGAAAAGTTTTTGTCGGCCACCCAGATAGGATCCCGCGATGTGAACCCAGAGCGGATGATGACCTACGCTGTTGCATACCTCAAGACTGAGTTCGTAAACGTCCTTGTCTAGCGGAAGGTTCGTCTCTGGGCCTATTCCCAAGTGTCGCAAGAGAAGCGAAACTGCTTCGGCGGGTTCCATGCTGCCGACCTCTATCTGCTTGCTGCCTCCGGGCCCGAACAAAAACTCGCTGCATTGTCTATCTCGGCTCGTGACGATGATGCTGCCACGTGTACTTTCGCTGTGGGGGATAACTTGTCGTATTCCGGTTTTGAGGTCATCGGCGTTGTCGATGATGACGAGCCACTCTCCGTGGGCCTCACCCCGTCCCCGAAGCCAGGAGAGGACAGGTACGACTGCCGGGTCATCGCCAAGTGGCGTCTCGACGATCCGTTGTGGGTCTAGCGTCTCGGTTATGAGGTTCAAATCGCGAGCGCATCGCCAAAAGCTCGACCGTATCGTCGCCTCGGTTCTTGCGTCGATCCACAGGATAACTTCGTATCGGTATTTGTAGACTTTGGCATACTGCAGAGCTAGCTCGGTTTTTCCGGTGCCACCAAGACCGTTGATGACGACTGTAAGCGGACTCTCTCTCGACAGCGGCAATAAACTCGAGGCAAGGGCGTCTTCGAGAGTTCTTCGGGGAGTGTATGACCACCGCTTCGCCGTCCTCTCAAGGCCTGAATATACCGAAGGCGCATCTGCCACGCCAATCGCCACGAGTTTAGTCACCTGACGTACAAGATTATAGGGGTAGCTTGAGCTTTGAGATGGGTACTCACCTGCGACCGTGGTCTCTAGCAGCTCTACAAGCTTTCCTTGTATCATTCTGTAGTTAGAATCCCTCTTATTGAACTTATTCAGCCCTTCATGATCGGCATCTAGTCCAATGTTATTTGCACTCGAAGGGCCTGCCGTGGCAGACTGCTCATTGACGAGCTGCAAGCACGAAGTCAGCACTGAGTGTAATACCTTCTTCCTAATGGGGTCCACTCCCAATGCAAGGGTATCGTACCATGTAACTAAATAGCCCCCAAAGCTTCACCATCTTTCGTTTCTCGTAGAAGTTGACGACTCTAGTGCGGTGTGGCAATGCCGCCTCAAACAGATGATGCATCTCGTTCAGCTCTGGCCTGTCCTGAGTAAGGGCCGCGACCATGGACGGTGATGCCCAGAAGCCGACCAGGCAACGAACCCGAGCCCATATTACCCCCATCCAGGAATGGGCAGATCCGCGGTGTGGTGTTCCTAGAAACACAAGAGCTCTGACTCTTTTGTGTACTTCAGTTGAATGCGACTCAGCAAGGATCTTGGCTTTGATTAGGGCCTGTGGCAAGCGCGAATTGTTCGTTAGAACGACAGTATTGGTAGAGCGCAGATAGCACCCTAAAAGGGAGTGGTCAGGTGTCACTTGCCTCTTTTACTAAGAGACCACCATAGCTGTACCCAACAAAGATGATTCTCCTTCTCGGATTCTGGTTACTCCAGGTGTCAGCCAAAAGCCATAATTAAAACTATAACGCAGGCGGGATTCTTGCCTTTCTCAAAATCGAGGCCACTGCTTCATATAGCTCCCGGCCAAGTCGGCTGCGGCGCTCCCCGTCATTCGCATCTCTTTCCCAGAACGAGTTGTAGTGATAAAAGTAGATATTCAAGTGTCGATAGAGGCCGGAGGGAACGTCTTGGCGGAAGAAATCGGTAACCCAGTTGACAGAAGTTGAGCAATTTAAAAATGCAGTGTTATTATTGGCATGCTTCTTCGAAACCATGTTTTCATGTTCCCAGGCAGTTTCCGGATCCGACCCGAGGCCATGAACGAAGACGATGCTTTTTTGTTATCCTCATCTTAGTGCCCAGGCATTAATAGCAGACGCCATGCACTTACTCCACTCCATTCTCTGTAGGGCTAGGATTATTATTACAAGCAGGTATGAGGCCGAATCGGGGCCGACCTGGAAGGGGTGGTACCGAGCTTGACGACGGTGTTTGGATCGCGGCCAAAAAAACAACGAAGAGGACAGCAACGATCATGAATGCGAAACCTAGGTGGCTTCGGACAGACATTATGCACCGATAGGATAGCGCAAGGGGGTAAGAGATCCGGGAAGCTTGATGGCTAGTGGCAATACGATAAAGCGCGATGAAAAAAATGAAAAAGAAGAAATGACGGGGCGAGGGACGAAAAGGGGGGAGGGCACCAACCCCCCAAAAGTGGGAGAACGGAAAAGAACGCGTTGGCCGCACAGTCACTCTGCAGCCCTGATATGCAAGCGTTCAGCCAATACAAAGGTTTGTTTTCTTTTCCGTTCAAACACGATCGCTCCACCTTGCCAACCATAAGCCTGCCGCCACCAATAAAACTTTCCATCAACCGTATGGACAACAAGATTGGGTGGTTGCTTGCGGGGTTAGTGTGGAGACTGATCGAGCCTGCCCGCTGCCTAGGTAGGCATCCAGACAAGGGAGCAAGCTGTGGGCACAACAGCACAATCTGTATCATCAGGCTTGGCTACTCGTCAGAGAGACTTTCGGGCTCGCTCTCCATCTGGGTTCGAATCTCCGCAAAAATTTCCATCATTTTTCGCTCAGTTTCTGCACGTTATCTTCATTATAGGGGGGTTTGAGAGTTTTTGGAGCCGTGTGGGCACCGTGGAAAATCCTGTGACCGTGCTGGCACTGTGTTGGTGCCATGCTGGCGGTCAGATTGGCCCAATTTTAAGCCATCTGGGTCGTGGCTTTCAGAGTTGTGAATAGCTTCATCAGCCGGCAAACCAGTCAGCCAGGCCTTTTGTTGCCGGCCAAGCTAATCGTCACCCGCCAGCCGAGTCGTCACCGGCCATCAAAAGGGTAGTCGTCGCCGACCCTGGGCTCACAGGTACCTACTTGACCCATACGGCCAGTAGGCGCTGCCTTGACACCTGTTCAGTAGATATTCTAGGAGCCCCTTCGCGTTGCTCTTGGTTTTGCCGTGCCGGCGTACCACCTCTTCCTTTTGTCTAATTGGTTCAAATGGTTTTAATTTCTCAACATGCTGTTTGACCCTGCTCATATGTAACGAGGAACCTCCCATTCCGCATCCAGTCCCTTTAGTGTGGGATATCGAACTCCCCAATGAAACCCCAAACTGCACAATGCCGTTTGTTGAGTCTGCTCCGAGGCGCCAACGCACGTGTCCATGAGATAATTGTGCCTTTACGCAACCTTAGCGTCGGGACTCACAACCAAAGCCTGTGACTTGCTGTCTCAAAGCCGAGGCTTACCGAGGGTGCCGGAACGTGTGGAGAGACGAGACGCCAAAGACATACGTCCAGGGTATGTCACCCACAATGCCGTACGTCTGCAAGGCTGGAAGCTGCCAATAATTAAACTGCTGCCTCATGTCCGGAGAAAAACCAAAAGCGCTCGACTTCCACGTGAACGTCAGCCTTCTTCTATGTCTTGACAACTGTTTTGGATGTGCTGTAATGGACGCGCTGTGAGCCAGGTTGCGTGTATTGTCTCGATCGCTTGGACCACCTGGAACCTGCTGTGACTAGATTGCTTGCGATCGCCTGATCGTGATGGATTGGTGCCCTGGCATCCGCGGTGATCGTATTTGCAAAGTCTGAATGCGCCTTCCGACGTGCCTTCCATCCTGATAAGTGCGTGTGCCAGGATATCTGGTATCAATTCAATCTGCTCGTAACGTAGTTGACATTGCCTCAGTCCCTGACTTTTGCCGGTAAGAGTGTCCATGTTTGATTCCTGTGCGTGGCTTTCCTTCTTCTATCCAGCGTCAGGGGGTCCCACTTTATTGTGTTTCAGACAATAAAGTAGGTCCTTAACTCTTTCTTTTCCGATAAAGTAGGCTTGCGCATCGCACCTGGCTCGTCTTAATGACATTCCCTTTTTGTGACAGAAGGAAGGTCTTGACTTTTTTCTCCTGCGCCCACCCATCCCGCCGAGAATCTCCGCTTGCCAACGCACTTGCCATCAATCACCTCCCCAACAGTCTAGCGCACCGGTTACGATAGCGCGGGCGATGGCGTTGGCGACGGTCTTCGGTTGCGTGTTGTGTCGGATTGACGAATGCCGGGGGTTTGACATTTCGCATTCTCCCATGCAAAAACAAGGCAGCAAGATACACACATGTCACGCGCTGTCAGGGTGGGTTTTTGTTGTAGGTGGGTAATGCGGCAGAGACTCCACGATGGAGATTAATTCACAAAAACACTACCTTGGGAGAAGAGGTGCAAAAATTTATCGCCTTGTCTATGCGTTTCGTTGGGATTCTGTCCCGTGGCCATCCCCCTTGCAGTAGCCCACAGCCGCTTACTGCGTTGAGATTTTTGCGTTTCTCAAGGCGTCAGTCTGTCACCAGTTTGACTGGGATCATTGTTGTGTGAGTCTGCCATGTGAATCATTGTGTGAACAATGCTTGGCTCATGCAATCACATGGCCGCCGCACCAGTATACGGTAAATCCAACGTGCTGTCAATTCAACATGAGGCTCACCTTACCGGCACTTCAGACAATGGGCTTGGGGACGGCGCCGTGCTGTGATCTGTCTGGGGTTGACAACATCGGGTGGCACGACATTAAAATAGTCACGGCACAAAAGTTCCTTCGTCGCTAACGACAGCTGCGCGTCGGTCTTACACAGCCAATGGCTAGTCGTGGCACCAAAAAATAATATAACTCGCCACGGTATGCCACACGTTGCCCAAAAACTACCACAGCACGTGTCAAGTGGTGTCAGATCATGTCACCCAATGCTACGACGTATGTTGCATTGCGCGTCGTGGGTCATTGTAACCGATCACGGCACCAAAAAGACATGATGGTACGCGTGTCTTCTCTCTTTAAATTGCCGCAAGCATGGGTAAGATGTCACACGGCTTGTGGTGGGAAAGGCGAGGGTAAGTAATCGGAAATATCCGAATCGTATCATCCCAGCACCGCATGGGGACCTCGTCTTAGCTCAGGGCATAACGATTGTGGCTTTTGTTCTCTGTGTGTCCCTGCCTTTCTTGCCCACACACTTTGTTGCTATCATGAACTTTACCGGCAATGACTTGGAGAAGTGTCAAAGGCTAGGTTGTCTTGAGCGCTTCCTTTGCTCTCTTCCTAGAGAGGCCGTCCCTGCGGCATTTCCTTGCAAGCTGCAAGTGGCGAGTGCTGCATAAACCACACCATTACTGAGTTCCCACAGGAGGTTAGAAGTGGCCAGTCCGAACCTCAGCAAAGATGATAGGCATAGCGCCTTAGAGGGCAGTTAAATACGAACTGTGGAATACAAATTATGAGTGAGATGCAGACTATTAAGATCTTTGGGAATGTTCGGTATCGCAATGTCGTAGCTGCCGGGGTCCTCCTTGCCGGATATGGCCGCTTGATGGACTTCGGCCGAATCCCAAAGCGACGAGCTGGACGAGCGGCCACACCAACCCCACCATAAGTTATCTAAAAGCATGCCATATCATCACAAGTCGCCTAACATATCGTCGTCCAGATCTGAGTCCAGAAGAGATAAACGCATGACCAAGCACTCTGTTCCCGGTATCCTGGCTAGGCATGTCAATCTCCGCAATCAAGCGCGCGCAAGATTATCAGGGAGATCCCCTTGCCAGTCTAATGCTTCAAAACCTCTGTGACCGCCCCGCATCCCACTCTGTACTCCGTAAACCATGAAACGGGACGAGCCACCGCGCCGCACCGGGATCGCCACGACAGCTCCATTGCAACACGGCATCTTCTCAAGCCCGGTGGACCAGGACATGTTTGCATCCCCTTTCCTTGTTGAAGTCGCTGGCCGCGATCCCCAGTCTCGTAGTCACATCACCCCCTTGGATAGTGAGGATGCGATTTGTTCGGCTGCAAATGGGGTTATTACCTGCGTCGTCCGGAGTCGGGGGCCCACTTTATTGTCCGTAAAAACCATAAAGTGGTCCTCTAATCCCCCGGTTTATGGTTCCGTCCGGACCATAAAGCGGACTCGCCGCCCCGCCTTATTGTTCCGGGCCACACCATAAAGCGGACCTGCGACCCGGTTTATTGTTCCGAATGCCATAAACTGGATTCGCAGCCCACTTTATTGCGCCAGCAACCATAAAGTGGACTTGCATCCCCCACCTTATTATTCTGGATACAATAAAGTGGCGCGCAGCCCACCTTATTGTCCTGGACGTGATAAATTGGGTCTGCTACCTGCGCCGCTGTCCTGGATGTTGTGCACGAAGGCAACCTGCTGCATGTCGTATCGGCTATCGATGCAAGGGGATGTCGTCTTTGGACCTTGGCTGACGTTGGCACCCATGCAGCAGCAGCGGTGCAATCCGTCGGAATACAGGCCGAGTTGGGGAGTCTCAACCCATCCCGCGCGGCGATATATAAGAGGCGTCCCACTTGCTGGAGGGCTTCAATGGAAACAGAACTGCCATTAGGAGTCACTCTATTATATCCCGGCTGTACGGGGTGAGCTCGAGACCTGCTGCGCCGACATATCCATGCGGCAAAGGAGACGTATGTGAAGGCTTGCGTCGAGCCCGACAAGCTTGCATCTCCAATCCAGTCTTGAGTTTGCTGAAATGTATCGCCCCGCCAGGTCCTCGGGTCGCTGCGTCATGCACTGGAAATCGCTGCATTGTTGCACGCTGTCCAGTCGGGCAGTTGGATGTTGCATGGTGCAGAAACAACGCGCCGCGTCCCCTGTTCATGACACGTTGTAAGCTCTATTTCCTTGAATTGCTGCCACGCCTGCTGTCACACGGGGCAGGCGCGTGTCATTTCTTTTCGTGGCAGCCAAAGAGAAAAGGTTGCGAAGTAGACGAAAGACACGTCCACCACGCGCGTGGTTCCTCGTGATGTTTTTTGGTGCAATGAGCAGCCGCGCGCCACGACACCCTCCTCGACGCCACGCGCATGTCATGTCATTGCAAGTTTTTGATGCCACGATAGCCACGCACCATGACAGCCGCGCCACGGCAGCCTCGTCAGTGCCATACCACGCCCGACCAGCGCACAGTCAGCCACGGCAGAACGGACACGCTATGCATGGACGCTGTGGCACTTCCCACCATGGCAAATGCCTACAGTGGATGCTGCCACAGCCACGCTCTGGGTAGCGCGTCAAAAAAAAAAAAGTGGGCGGGCATCTCGGCGCAGGTTTTTAGATGCACAAAGTAGGCGTTGGCGACGGCGGCGGTGACGCCATCGCTGGGCCTAGGAGATTAGTTGCACATGCAAACGTGCATGGGATCCAACGTTGGAGGGGCTCGGCGGGTGGTTTCGCCCGATTTCTGGTGAAGGTAGAAAAGGACTGGATCCCTGGGAAGCCAGTGAGGTCCGGCATCTGTGCTGGCTCACTGAGTGTGTGGGGTTGACTGTATTGGATGGAAGTAGGGGAATTTTAGTGCTTGGGGCTGTTGCTCCCGGATCCAGGTTCTCCAGGCTTTAAGTTCTCTAGCTACTGCAAAGACTTCAGCGTCAGCGCTTAGTCATCGCTTGAACTGAGACGATATATTTAATTAATTTTTCAAGACAGGCAGCGTCTTTTCACTCTTTTATAACAAGTAGCACTTGTATTAGCTGTCTGGATAGCTTAAACGTCGAAATAGCTGACGGTTCATCATCACCCACACGACATGACCTCGACAAGCCTCCATCCCGGGCTGACATGGTTTACTTTGCACATGGACCAGTACCAGACGGGTCTAAATGTCAACCCCGTCCCGAATCTCAACTGATGCAAACCATGCCCTAGGTTTTCAGCCCCGGTGCTCCCTCCAGGCACCTCCCTAACAAAAAGCTCAGGAATACGAAAACAACCCGCATTAGCCTCAGCAACAGCTGCAATTCCTTCGCACACATGAGAAGACTTGGCATGTCATGGTCGAGGTCAGGGCGAATCGCAGCCATGGGACAAATTGACCAGTGAGGGCGTGGCGGCACTGCGGCATAGTACGGTGGGGCTGGACGGCATTGTGTGGCGAACACAGTGCCATGGCCGATCCTATGCGCGGGTCGATGGTGGGGCGATGACTAATGCAATGAGTGAGTCGATGCAAGTGCTTGACAAATATATGCGTAGGTCAATTGCATGTAAAAAAAAAAAAATGCGAGCGACGGCAAATGCGCCCATCCCGATGCGCTGTGTGGGGGTGCGACGGTGCAGGGCAGAGTTTGGAGAAGTTGACGGCGCTGCGAAGGGAATGATGGGGGCGACGGTGCGTGGTGGATTTGACGGCGTAGACAGCGGAGGTGACGGGCGGCGCAGGGCTGACAATGTGGAGGGTGTGGAGGTGACGGTGCGGAGAGGAGGCGAGCGTGCCTCACCGCAACAAAAGAACGGTGCGGAGCTGATGAGCTGACGGGCCATGCGGAGGCGGGGGCGGGCGCGGCGCACAGACCAGCCCTTAACTTCGTTTTCCCATACCAAAACCTGATCCCGCATCCCCGACGCGTATCGCCTGCCTCGTCGCGACAAACCTGCCACCTCCACTCATGTCGTCGCCAGCACAGACCC
>Ga0247763_1001558_pt1 | contig 12962 bp, 13 predicted proteins | sample UWRJL141409B4_FD_179926 | JGI IMG/M metagenome (GOLD analysis project Ga0247763, IMG submission 179926) | Plant litter microbial communities from Arlington Agricultural Research Station in Wisconsin, United States - UWRJ-L141-409B-4 | ecosystem: Environmental > Terrestrial > Plant litter >...
CCCCTTTCTACCCCCCAGCTCCATAATGGAAAACGCCTCGGGCCGGCGCACGCTAGGCGCATCATTGCGCGCCTCGCTCAAGACGCTCATCCTACGACCGCACAAGCTCATTGTCTCCAAGCCGTTCGCCCTCATCTTTGCCCTCTACGGCGGCACCTACCTAACGGCCAACACCCTCGACACTTTCGTCTCTACCACGCGAAACCTACCCGCCTCACACGTCACCTCTGGCACGGCCAAGTTCGCCGCCTCGTCCGCCTCCAACATTGGTCTGTGCATCTACAAAGACCAGGTCTTTGCCCGACTGTTTGGTCCTCCTGGCTCGGGTCCCCCTCGTCCCGTAGCCCTCCCTACATACCTCCTCTTTGCGGCGCGTGATTGCATGACCATCTTCGCATCCTTTAACGTCCCACACCTGCTGGGTCCCGTGCTCACGCGCCAACTTGGCGATGAGGTGCAGCGGTTCGCGTCAGGACAGACGATTGCGCAGTTTGCGGCACCCGCGGCAGTGCAGCTGTTCAGTACCCCTGTGCATCTACTGGGATTGGATATCTACAATAGGCCATTTGAGAAGCGGGTGGGTGGACCGAGTCTCGGGGATAGGTGGGCGGCTGTGTGCAAGAACTGGGCGGTCAGCACAGCGGCCCGGATATGTCGGATTGTGCCGGCGTTCGGGGTCGGTGGGGTGGTGAACGTCAAGGTGAGAAAAGGGCTGATGGAGCGGTTGGTTTAAGTTGAACCTTGTCAAGTGGCTGGGTACGTTTTTTTCTGCTGCATAATGACGCTTTACGTACAACCTGGATGGGAAAAGTTTGCGTGGGCGTTTCGGGTTGGTTCGCACGGCATGTTGTTGCCGTTGTTGTCGTCACAGATTGGCGTTGATACCATGGCTCGCTCGATATGTTCTGCTGGGTTCTGTAAGATGGACATCACTGTGTTACCATAGACCATACGGATTAGAGGATGCGCGGTAATGTGTATAGAAAGCTCTCAACCCACATACATGTCTCCCTGATGCATCGATTTCACAACCCCGTCCTGGTATTCGATAAAAGACGACAAGCCCGTGACACTCCACGCCGGCCATGCAGCCATCTATATCTAAGAAATGAACAAACATCGCTTCATCACAAAAGACCACCGTCCTTCAGCGCCTTGATGAGTTTCTCCTGTGACTCCTTTGCTGGGTCGGGGCGGTTCTTACCCTCCCCAGTGTCGATAAAGTTCTCCCAGAACCTTAGACCCTCAATACCCTCCTCCCGACACAGTACACCCTTCTCCTCGGCCATCTCGAGCTCTTCTTCAGCAACGCCAATACTCCATCCAAATCGCTCGGCAACATCTCTTGCCGTGACGCCTCGTCCAAACTCCCGCCAGTCCCAGGGGACTTCTCTTTCTGGAGGGAACTCGTGAAGGTCCTTCAGATACGCCAGCAGTGCTTTGATAGTGGTGTCATCGGTCCTATCCCTCCCTTGCACCACCATAACGCCCGACTTGAATGTGCGTAGTCGTACGGGCAGACCGAGTTTCTCCCACAGTCTCGCCGCCTTCTCAAAGTCCGCCGGGCTGACAAGCTCGACACCACCCCGGGCTCGGTTGAACACGGCCCACAGGTCGACCAGCGACATGATGCCGCCAGCACGCTTCAAGACACCTCGCCTGTCATCGGTTAGAAACTCTGCCACCGTTCTCGCCAATTCCGAGAGGTAGAGGGAGTCGCTGTTGCCGCCAACAATGTCTTTGGTAGTAATCAAACCCAGCTGTGAGGATGCTGACTCTGCCAGTAATGCTGATTCGCCCCCTCCACCTGGTTGTGCTTGGCGTGCAAAACGCTCCGCCAAAGCGACAATCTCTTTCGCTGATGCCATCAGCGCTTCGAGATCCTCAAAGGCGCTGCCGATGACGAGTTCGTTGTTCTTGCGCAATGCCTGCCCACGATGTTCGAGGCCAGCAATACCGGCGATCTTAACCCGATCGGGGGCTCCACTCGCTGAGGAGCCCGTGTTGTTTCCTCCGCCATTAATGAGGCCATCCCCGCGGGATGACTTGGGGATAGGGGGCGCGCCTTGAAGAAGCCACTTGCGCTGCGTCATGGATCCTTTCAAGCGTTCATAAAAGATTTTCTCGCCACCCCCACGGAATGACAACTTGACACTCTCAGTCGTGTCAAAGCTAGAGGGCACCGCGCTGAGAGGCGTGCTCAGAAATGGACCAGGTGAATCGGTTTGGCTGCGAGCCTGCTGCGTGAGCTCGACGGGCAGGTTGTGGGATATCAAAGGGCCACCACACATCTCACATGACAGGAGGGACGGATGGTTTAGGAATGTGCATCTTGGGCACTGGAATGAAGCGTCCGGGTCTGATGACTTCGGCGTCAAGGTTGATTGCGAAGTGGGAGATGGGTTATAGTAAGCGGCTGGTGCCGAGCTGAACTCCGAGACTGGCCTGGGACGAACAGGAAGGGGTGTCTGCAGCATCGGCCCCCCTGGCTGTCTGCTCGTCGCATTGGAGATGGCAGCCTTGAGAACGTGGGCTAATGTAGGCTTGATGCCGCAGGCCAGGCAAGGGGGCAGCGGCGTGTGGGCATTTGCAGTGGAGGGATCAAAATTGGACGGCACTGGATTCGAGAAACTGCAGATGGTGCAAACCCATGTTGCTGTACTCGGTGGTGGCGTAGACTCAGCCGGCAGCCCCCGAATGGGGCTGTTTGTTCTCTGAGCAGCGGAGGAGGCATTGCTTCCTGATGCGAGCCCTGGCGACCTTGGCTGCAAAGAGGAGCGTTTTGCGGCTTTGGGGACCAATGTGATCTTTGGTGACGACTTCAGAAATCTCGCCTGCAACAGCCAGTAAGCAACCAGAATTATTACAAATTGTCTCGACGGGTTTCTGAGCGCGTACCGAGAAGTCGTAACGTTCGACATCCTTGAGATCCAGCGCCAGTGAGTGCTTACGCGGCTCAACACTGTCTACGTAGCATATCCGGTGCGAGGTCAGGTAGACTTGACCATTTTGCTGATTTGGCAGCTTGTATTTGCTGCGTTAATCAGCCGTCAGCCAACGCCGTTCGTTGCCCATGATTCAAGAGTCCACGGTGCACGATTCACTCACCCCTCATACAACCCCACATTGTCCTGGACGAAAAGCAGATCTTCATCTGGTAGGTACGAGGGCCGCAGAGCGGTACTCAGATCGATCTGCTTTAGAAACATTCGTCATAGTCGGGGGAGAGCTTTCCCGAGGATTGGGAGAAGAACAGAGTCTTGAATTCACTGCATTATCGATGCGTTGTGCTGATGTGTGTTGGCGGGGGGTTCAACCGCGTTGACGTAACCCTACCGACTCCAGCTGTAAATATTGAGATAACCGAGCGCCATACTGATAAACGGGCTATCACAATATTCGGCTATCGAGGTTAGGCACAAAATCCTGCTGATCCGCAATTCTTTTGTCCCGTCTGTCCCCTTCCTTTCAGCAACTTCACCGCCACCACGCCCAAAACCGGGCAACAAAACAAAACTCTGCCTGTCCACCGAAACTCTGTTTTTGTGCCCAAAATCTGACAAAGCGTGTCTGTACTTTTATCTTGTCGTCCTAACTCTAGCTTCTTGTTTTGTCTCATCTGTCAAACGAATGTACGCAAATACGATGGTTCCGACGTGGCCGTCCGTACCCCCGCCGCCAGGCACCCAGCCGGCGGCTGGCTACTCAGCTTCGTACCCTGGTGAGTTGTGCGCTGTTCTTTTCTCTGCCATTAACTACACTGCTAATGCCTCTTTCAACCTACAGCTCCTGCCTTTACCCCCGTTCAGGTCCGCCAGACATTTGGCCAGACTTTCTCTGCCCCCCAACCCGCGTATTCTCCGCACACTTACGGCCCACAAGTCGCCCAAGCTGCTCCAACTAATTATCCCCCATCTTCTACACACGCTGCGTCCATGCCACCTACGTCTCCAGAACCGCGAAAGCAGAGGAACCATTGGCCTGACTCGGTCCGCAGCTACGTCCAGCGTGCGTTTTTGCCCACCAACATCGACAAATCTGTGACGCGCCAAGAAATGGAGGCCAAGCTCAAGGAGACCATTTCGAACGCCCATAACAGCGGGGTCATGTATACCATCAATTGGGAAGAGATGCCATTGCCGCAAGAGATGATCCTGGCAGATAGAGCCAGAGCCCGCGCACTCCAGCAAACAGATGCCCCGGTTCCGATCATGAGCACGGCTTCACCAACGACCAAGAAGTCTTCGGTTGAGCCTCATTTTTCTAGTCCTACAGCGACCTCTAAGAAGAGAAAATCCTCAGATATGGCCTCTTCAGATTTTCCCGCGCCGTGGCGGGACACCGGCAACTCGTCCCGCCTCGAAGACCGCGTCACATTCTCGTCAGACAAGCGTCTGCCCGCCGACGACATCCCCTCCAAAACCACGAGTAAGTTCCAGAAGCAGATGGAGAAGCGGTTGAAGCGCTTCGATGGCGGCTATACGACGCATCGCGACCCCACCCCTCCTCCCAGTGCCGGACCAGTTGTCGGTACCTGTACGACCTTGGAGAAACGGTATCTCCGTCTCACTGCCCCTCCTGTGCCTTCGGTTGTTCGGCCAGAGCCGATCCTCCGGCAGACACTAGAGTTGCTCAAGACGAAGTGGAGGATGGAGCAGAACTACTCGTACATATGCGACCAGTTTAAGTCCATGCGGCAAGATCTCACAGTGCAGCGTATTAGGAATGAGTTCACAGTGGAAGTCTACGAAATCCACGCCCGAATTGCCTTGGAGAAGGGGGACCTTGGTGAGTATAATCAGTGTCAGACCCAGCTGAAGGCCCTCTATCAGCAGGGAATAAAAGGGAAACCGATAGAGTTCAAGGCGTACCGCATTCTGTATTTCATTCACACTGCGAACCGTACCGATTTGAACAACGCCCTCGCAGATCTAACCCCAGCAGAGAAAAAAGAGAAACCGATCAAGCATGCTCTGGATGTCCGCTCCGCTTTGGCGTTGGGCAACTACCATCGCTTTTTCCAGCTCTTCAACGACACGCCCAACATGGGCGCATATCTCATGGATATGTTTGTCACCCGTGAGCGTCTCGCTGCTATATGTAACATCAGCAAGGCGTAAGTTACATTGGCCCTCCTTGCCTCATTCGGCCGCTGACAGATCATAGATACAAACCAAATGTGCCGCTTCGCTTTATTACAGAAGAGTTGTACTTCGAATCTGATGCCGATGCCGCTCAGTTCATCGTTGACCACAATGGAAGAGAACTTCTGGAAGATCACGACGGCAAGGTCGTGTTCATAACCGGCAATAAAGCCCTACAGACCTTCGAGGGGCCTCGTGCCCGGGCGTTTGCCAGGGTCGATATCAAGGGCCAGATTTGAACTTGCCCTCATCTCCCATTTTCTCTCCTACTCTACCCATGTTAGCTCGGGTTCTCTGAGTGCCGCTGCGCCGCGGTCCGCTTCTTAACTCTTTGATACGGACCACCATCCAACATTCCCGACACCCCCACATGTCAACCTTTTTCTTTTTGCGCTACCCCTTTCCGACCCTTCACTTTCTCATCGTACTGCCACTGTCCACGCTGGACCTCCGGGTCAGCTATAGGGACTCGACCTTACGACGCTGTCACACGACAACGAGTCTGCGACCCTCGGATATGCCTTGTTTTCCATTTGACCCGATTTACCGCTTACCTTCAAACTAGTACTTACGCCAGGGCGCCTTGAAGAGGTTCTCTGGTCACCAATCCGTGCATACGGCTCTGGTGGATAATGGTGATACCGGGGCCCTGAAGGATAAAGTGGCACAAGTTACTGCTACCTTGGAGTCCTCCTGGTCGATCTCGTCAACGAAATCATGACATTTGGAATGTTTCTACGGGACTTTTTTTTTTCGCTCGGGGGAGTGGTTATCGGGACATGAGAGATGGACGCCACAAAAAGTTGGACTGGCAGAGATGATGGAAGGTCGTCACGGTTTGTTGTCAAGCCGATCATGTTTTCTTTTTTGCTGTGGATTCGGCTTATGATACCCGGGGGGGCCTTTGGGGCGTGGAGGTTTGGCCTAGCTCGTTTTTTTATTATTATCGGGCGAGCACCATAAAGGCGGTTGATTTGCTGCGATGGGGTGACTCGGCGTTTGGCGCATCGTGAACATACAGAGTCGTAGTTAATAGCTCGTCTCGAGTCTACACAATAAAACTTTAATTCTCACTGTTTGCTATCACCATTCATACGGGCTCATCTGTCGGCGGGGACCCTTGATGAGGTTACTTGCCCGGTGCATAGGCCCCCCCTCCCCTAGCGAGGAACGTCGCGACCTTGACTGCTACTCCTCAACCAGCTAAAACTTTGATGGCCAAAGACAAAAATAGGGCGATCCCCTTCAGCTAGATCCCCCCAGCAGCATGCTGTCGGCTGTTCATCACACCGCTGACATATCGGATTCAATATGTACAAATGACAATGCAGCATGCATCGAAGAGAACAATCTTGAGTTTTCGGCATCAGCTATCCTGAACAATGGGGGTTATATGAGGAAGGCCACTACAACTGCGCCCTGATAGAGGCTGGGCAAGATCCCGACCCTTCCCCGGGCCGGTCTTCAGGCTCTCTTCACCCAACCCTCACCTCACACCCTCATAGCGGCCTCATAGGGCTTGTCATGCCCGACCATATTAAAAGGCCTAGCCGTTGGCCCGAGGTTGGTCGGGAAATTGGTCGGGGTGGTGGTCGTGGCGGTTGGGTGATCACTTGAGAGAAACCCGGGTCGGGCCCTCTGAGTCCAGTCAGTCAATCAATCAGGTTAGTATTCAACGTGTGAACCATAGCCCATAACCCATAGGCATCATGGTCTCTGTATTGCCTGCCAAACCACATGTGTATGGTGTTCCATGTCGAGTATCAAATGTCAAGTATGGTTTTGGCTGGTTTTGGTGGCTAGTTCTGCTTAGTCACGCATTGAAGTGTTCGTCATTGCTTGCTTCATTCAAGGGTATTTACCCGGATCAACATTGGCTAAGGGATCGAGGGAGGGAAGGGAGGGAAGCCATCCCGAGGGCCGTTCTGCCAAGGCGGAGAGATTGCGGGGGAGCATGAGGATCACAGGGCTCTGGCTGGACGGCCAGACCTGCGAGTTGCTGAACCGGGTCCAGGGTCAGCCGTCGCCCGCTGCCCAAAGAAGACTTTGGTGGGTTGCCGTTTCAGGCGCTATGTGCTCTGGTTTCAAGTTGCTGTGGCTGGCGATCGGGACGGCCTGGATCCGAGAGACACCAGGGGGCACTTGGAGCATGAAGATGGATTTGGAATTGCTTTTACTCGTGATGGGCTTCAAACAAACCTGACTTGATTGGGTTGATGTTTACGATAGCGTGTGTTGTAAGGAGACGGCGTTTCGAGCGATGGTTCTGGAAGGCTGCTGAAGCCCATGATATGCCGAGCCCGATGCGACGGCAAGGACGGGACATGGTCAAATCCCGGGCAAGTAGCACCGAGTAGGCCCGCAGCCCATCCTCTCTGTCCATGAGCCTCAAACTGGGAAAGAGACTGCTGCTTCCCATTCCGGCCGCGCCATCGGGTTCCGTGGAGCACTACTCCTTTGGTCTGCATCCGTGATGTTGCACCACAGCGATATCACCTGTCTTGAAACCCTGACCGGCAGCCCATGCACCATTAGGCTTTGATGAAAGAAACGAGACCTTTCGTCGGTCACTTCTTATCCGTAGACCTTGGCAGTGATAATGGAAGTAGAGGAACACCGAGAGGGCTAGATTTATTAGAACTCTTGTCCTACCAATTACTCCTATCCAGGATGGACTACATGCTTTGCAGCTCTTGCTGGGGAGAGGGGTAGCGTGGCTTGCATCTGCAGACGACTTGCCCCTCCATTGACCAGTGAGGGGTGACAGCGGACTTCCAAGGGCTGTCTCAGAAAAGAAAAGGTTGTGCAGAAAAAAAGCTGGGAACTGGCAAGCTCGCTGCTCATCATGGAAGGATGAAGGGCTGACGAAGAGGGACAGCCTGCGAATCGTGGGCCAAAGACATGCGCGCGCCAGGGATGACGTTCTCTCAGCGCGTAATGCCATTCCATCGGGTCTGACTGGAATGGCGATGCATGCCCCGTGCCTGCCACACACACACACACCCCATGAACTCACGATAGCCGCTTGGCGCTAGCTCTGCATCAGAACGCAGAACCGAAGTTATGCAGAAAACTTCTCTAGCATGGACATGGATCCTGTACGTCTGTTTCTCGTGTCAAGGACGGATGCAGGACATGTCGAAGACCTTCAGAGGAAATCAAGAAATGATGATGGTAGCACACCAATTTGCGAAGAAAGTGGGAAAAATGCGAGGGACTTCCGTCGGCAGATGACGGAGGGCTATCGATAAGGCCATCCTTGCATGCACAAGGGGCATTGACCAGCAATGCCATGGTGTTGCATGAATGAAAAGTACTGCTCATGTCGATCGAGCCCAATGGCTGCCTCTGGGTCGCTAGGGGAGTCTTGCCAAACAAAAAAAAAAAAAAACGCGCGGACCGCCGTGCATACGTTCTCCAGACACAGCAGCAACCGAGAAAACCAGATGAACCTTGAGGAAGCGGGGCCGCGTGGGGCTTTCTCGAAGTTTGTCGAAGCGGGAACGGTACTGTGCCGCGCGCTGAGCACTCACTGTCCGAATATCCGCCCGGTTGGAGGACTCCTCGCAAGGCTGCATGCACGAGATGGTGATGCCATCGACACTGGTATAAATGTGTATGGGCAACCACGCGGCGAACGATGTTGAGCACAGGCAAGGAGAACCTGGGAAAGGAAAAAGACCTTAAAGACTGGATCATGGGATTGACAAGTGGGAGGGAGCCACCCACCGTCTTAAAATACCATTCGCTGGTTTTGACCCCGCCAATCTTGAGCCAGCCAGCCTCGTAAATCCAGTCTCCCTGGACAAACCACACTACGTACACTAACTATTTGGCCCGCCTCTTGTGGGCTGCATCGCACCGCGATATTGTTGCCACTGCGTAGGTGTGCACATGACATCTGCCGCTCTCTGCACCAGGACCGCGCAAAAGCTCCCCTGCCAGGCAGACCAACCGCCGAGTTGCATGGTTTCGTGCATTGCGGGCGTCTTCCAATCGCCTTCCTCCGAAAGCCATCCTAACGCCATTGGCCCCCTTGCCAGGCTTTCAGACAGCCAGGATTGGAAAGCTGAGAACATGGCCGCAAGTCGTAAACCGACTGTTCCCATCCGCCGGGTCTCTTTCGTCAGAATAAGTATCGCCTCTCAGCCAACGATGGGTCCAACGGGGAGAGGCAGATGACCGACCAGGAACGGTTCTCCGAGGTGTCCTGATAAGGGACCGAGCTCACTACCCACGCTCTGGTCACAGTGCGCCATCTTAACCATCGGAACAACCGCCAGCAGCATGCATCGCAGCGCACGCGACCAACAGTGACTCGACACTTCTGATGTCAAGGAGTCGGTGTCGATCTCGTCGGGCCTGCCAAGCCCGCAGTCACAGGGCCCGCAGGTGAGGGTCGAGGGAACCCCGGCTAGGGTCCCTTCCATCGAATTTAGCCCGCACGCAACCCAACCGTGTGCTGGGCAATCCTGCCCGCCACTGTCCGCGACCCCTCCCCAGTCAATCAGCAGGCCTGAACTTCCAACATTTTCCACCCGCTCTGTCCCCCCTGCTGCTCAGGTGTCCATCCCCCCCATCCGTTCTCCTTTAAGAGGTACATGGTGCCCGGATCGCTGCCTCTGCTCACCTCCTTCCCCGCCACACGCCCGCAATCTCTGTGTGCAATCGTCAGCTTTTCTATTTTATTTTTTTGCGACGCGCCCACACTGTGATTTCGACAGTGACTTGAACGTTGACGGCCGTACCCTCCCGAAGAAATCACGCAGACAAAGGATTCCTGGAGCCGACGAATTGCTGAGCTGCGCGCTTATCAGACAAAGAAAAAGTGAAAGCGGCAAGCTGTGTAGGCGGAGAGGGAACCAACGGTCTTTTTGAAAAGCGTTCTGTGAGCCGCCACCCGGCGCATCTACTCAACACCACCAGTCGTCTTCCCCAGTATCGAACCGCCGACTATTTTTAATAATCGCATTCATCGCGCTCTCGTGCAGCGTGCGCCAACGCTGCCGCCCGAGACTTATTCGCGACGAGGGGCAAGGGAAGAGCTTTGGAAATTCGATTTGTTACACTGACTCAGAGTCGTCCGAACTAGACGCTGGCCGCCATTGCGTCGGCGTAACATAGACAGCTCTGCGCGCAGCGGGCCGGCTCCTCACCGTCAGCCCCTCCTGTCTCTGACTGCGACCGAGACTTGGGCACTCCTTGAAGGGGGGTTGTGTCAGCCACGATGAAGGTACGTCATTCTGCTTGCTATCGGCCGTGCCCACTCTCTATTTGGCTTTGGCCTATCGACGTCGGCGTCGAGGGCTGGCTGCGAGGCGTCGAGGAGCCACCAGGAAAGGCCTGCGTCCAGACATCTCAGTTCTGTGCGCCCTCGCTCTCTTGAACAACCCGAGGCACCCTCATCCAAGACCAAGACGCAGCCGACACCCCGTGTCTCTGCGCTCCCCCTCTTCGATTTTCTTCTCCATGCAGTGCAGCGGCTCGTCGGATCCCAATGCTGATCATGATGCGCATATTCAAGGCCCTACGAAGGTCGATCAAGGGGGAGAAAGAGAAAACACCACACATCAGCATTGCTCCCAAATCTGCGGTTGCCATTGTGCCCCCCAAAAAGGTGCGTGCTCGCCACCAGCTGTCGGCGGCTGGGTCCACCAACGCCGCCTGACAGGCGATATTCTTCTGCAATCCAAACTCTGCTAGCTCTGGCGACGGCGCTGACGCAACCCTTACTGACAGGTAATCCGCGCACTCTACGACTACACGGCGCAAACCCCGCAGGAACTGAACTTTTCACGCGGCGACTTCTTTCACGTTATCGGGCGTGAGAACGATCCAGATTGGTACGAGGCGTGCAATCCCGCGCTCCCCGACGCACGTGGACTGGTGCCCGTCGCATTCTTCCAAGCACTCGGACGGACCGAGCGCGACAGTGGGTCGCAGCCCGACACCGTTAGCAGTGCGCCTCGGTCGGTACCGATGAAGAGCCCCGACCACGACTCCGGTTACGGCGACGCCTCGACTACGGGATCCGCAAGCCAGCGGGCCTCCAAAACGGGCAGTCGAGCCGGCGCCATGGTGTACGGTGTTGTCATGTACGACTTTCAGGCCGAGCGTGCTGATGAGCTCGAGGCCAAAGCAGGCGAAGCTATCATCGTCATCGCCCAATCCAACCCCGAATGGTTCGTTGCCAAGCCTATTGGTCGTCTCGGCGGCCCTGGTCTGATTCCCGTATCTTTCGTCGAGATCCGAGACATGGCGTCCAATACCCCGGTCGTCAACCCCCAAGACGCCGTGCGGAGGGCCGGCATTCCCCGAGTTGAAGAGTGGAAAAAGATGGCTGCCGACTATAAGAATTCCAGCATCACACTCGGAAAATTCGAGCCCGCCGCCGCTGCGGCCCCACAGAAACAGTCGCTTGAACAGGGTATGGAGAGGATGAGTCTCCAGCAAGGCACTATGAGACCGCCTGCTGCCAACGGTCCCGTCCAGGTAGGCGATCTGTATGACAAAGATTCACCTGGCGCACGCTCTAACAAACTATATCATGTAGCAACCACCGCAGCAACCACGGTACACCGCTCAGCAGAACACGGTACAGCAAAATACATACGCGGCCAAATCTTCCTCACAGCTCTTCGCGCCCATCAACGCCCGTATACCGAGATACTGCTTTGCCGAAGACAAGTACTGGTTTGTCATTGAAGCGGAGCTGGAGGACGGTCGGACCTGGGAGCTTTCACGGTACTACGAGGACTTCTACGACTTCCAGATTGCCCTCCTAACCGAGTTTCCCGTCGAAGCGGGAACTACCGGGGACAAGCAACGGACACTTCCCTACATGCCCGGTCCCGTTAATTACGTGACCGATGCTATCACAGAAGGACGCCGGCACAATCTGGACGCTTATGTCAAGAACCTCCTTGCGCAGCCCACGTACATTTCACGTTGCACTTTGGTCAAGCAGTTCTTCGCACCAAGGGAAGGCGACTACGAGATCGACCCCAACACGTTTGGTGACGAGTACCGCTTGTCCGGGGGCTCCCAACGGTCCTCGACAGACTCGCCTGCAGATGGGGCATCGCGGCAGTCCTCGAGACAAAACCTCAATGGAACTGGCTATTCGGGTCTCTCGGCTCCAACTCGACAAATGACTGGCGGTGGCCAGCCTCCGATGACACGTCAACCATCGTCTCTGTCTCAACCATCCCAAACTTCTCTGTCTCCCGGAATTCAGCAAGCCGGGGGGCAGATGAAGGTGAAACTCAGTTACAACGGCGATATCATTGCCATCAAAGTGCCCTCCGATATCGCATTCCGGGGAGTGTGCGACAGGATTTTTGAGCGTCTTCGTATCCCGACAAACGAGATCCTGCAGCTATCTTACCGTGACGAATCAACAGGAGACAAGCTCGCCTTGATGAGCGACGGCGACCTCGACAACGCCTTGGAACGAAACGAGAAGTTGTTAATCTATGTGGAGTAGACTTACGACCCTTGAGTCCCTGGCTCTTGCACTGTCATGTTGCTGGAGTGAGGGTTGTGTTGTTCAATTCTACCCAGTTGGTACATCCTCTTGTCTCCAATTTGCGGCTTGGTGCACATGTTAAGGCGCTATTTGGCCCCGAAAACACTCGGGGCCTCGTTTCTTGAAAGTGCCGTGCACATGAGTCACGGAGACTTGGTGTTGGTGAGCCCGGTTGTCTGCCTGCCTCCGTCGGGTTCAAGCGGACATCCAAGCCGCATATATACGGGGATGTCGTCACTTCTTTCGCATCATAATACCCACTTCTTTTTATGACCCCTTTTTTTTTTTTT
>Ga0247763_1001559_pt1 | contig 12958 bp, 4 predicted proteins | sample UWRJL141409B4_FD_179926 | JGI IMG/M metagenome (GOLD analysis project Ga0247763, IMG submission 179926) | Plant litter microbial communities from Arlington Agricultural Research Station in Wisconsin, United States - UWRJ-L141-409B-4 | ecosystem: Environmental > Terrestrial > Plant litter >...
CGTAGCGGTGAGCTGCGAAGCCGCCGGGTAGTCGCGCGAGAGGCAATCCGTCACGTAGAGGCGACCCGGGGCATCGAGCTCGGGCCGCGTCTCGAGCCAGGCGGCGAGCTGGTCGAGCTCGGGTTCGGAGGGCGTCGCCCCGACGCGCCACCATCGGTCGCGATGGTAGAGCGCTGCGCCGTCAGATTTCAGGCCGTCGAGCATCCCGGGCCTGCCATCGAGCATCGCGGCCAGCCCGCCCTCGTGCGCGGCGCCAGCGACGAGCTCGTTGTGAACGGACTCGAGGCGCAGTCGGTAAAGTGAGACCTCGCGCGCGTCGATGGCCTGCAGCAACAACGACGCCACCTGCGCGACGAACTCGCAAGCGGCACGCACCGGGTAGAGCACGGGCTTCGCGCCTGCGTAGTGATGACAGGCGATCAGACCCCAGAGCTCGTCTGTGAACCGGATGGGCATGGTCAAGCCCGCCGTCACGCCCATGTTCTGGAGGTATTCGGTGTACATGACGGAAGGCGCGCGCAGCGCACAGTGCGTCATCCGCAGCGGCCTCTTCGTGTCCGGATGCACGAGCGGGACGAGCTCGGCGACCGCCCCCGCGACGTCCGGCACCGGCCGGCACCACACCTGCATGAACACCTCGCGCGCCGGCCTGGGAATGTCTTCCGCCGGATAGTGTAGCCCCAGCCACGGCGGGCATTCTTCCGTGCGGCTCTCCGCGAACACTTCGCCGTGATGATCGGCGTGAAACTTGTACACCATCACGCGGTCAAAGCCGGTAATGGCGCGGACCTCCTCCGTGATGACTCGACAGAGGTCCCCAACCGCAGTCGCGGCCTGGAGTCGGTCGACGGTCGTCTTGACCAGGCGATAGTAGTCGGGCTCGTTTTGAGTCGTGCGCCCGGTCGCTTCGAATTCGATCACGACCACGCCGTCCACCGTGTGGACGCTCAGGTCGAGCGCTGGCCTGGCTTCCCGCGCGGGCAGGGTCAGCACATGGAGCGGGTTCTGATCGGAGAGACCCCGAGCCAGGAACTCTTTGACCTGTGCCTCCTGCTCGGCGCCGATCGCCGTTGCGAGCGGGCACCCGAGCAGCGCTTCTGGCGCGAGCCCCAGCACTGATTGGGCGTTCTCGCTGGCCTGGAGGATGACGAGCCTGGCGGGGCACAGCACGAGCAGCGCCCCGTGCGCCTGGACGCAGCCCGGAGTCTGCACCGGTTCACTGTCGCAGTTCGTGATCGTCACGCCGTGGCGCTTCACGCTGTAGGGCTCATCTGCCCAGAACGTCTTCGCGGGCGCATTCAGCGCCGCGTCAGGTGTGTTCACGGAGCTCGCCGCGACGGCGCTCGAAGCCCTGACGGTTGGGCTGGCAGGTAACGCATGTGCGATCTCGATCGGCCCAGGACACCAGCAGTGTGCGCTACGACAACTTCTTGTGGCATCTGGTCCCTCTCGTCGGCGTCCATAGCAGACTCGTAGGGGGCCCGGGGCTACAAGGAAGGGTACACCCGTCGATTAGAGTCGATCGAGTTGCCGACGATCGGACGGAGCCGTTCCGCCTCAGAACGTGACTGCCCGAGCGTCTGGAAGGAACGAGGGAGCCACAGTTTCATCAAGGTGAGCAACTCGAGCGCCAGCGAGTTTTCTTCGAGACGCTGCCCATCATTGCTCCCGAAACGCCTCTCCTGAGAGATGACGTGAGCCATTGCCGAATTCGGGCTGAACAGTAGTTGAACGCCATCGCGGCTCAGACATCGGGTCTTGGCACTATCGCGGCCTCGCGCAGGCGATGCGCGCGGCAGCGTACCGGACGCGGCCGCTGTCGACCGCACCCGAGCTGAAGCTCGGCGGCCTGAGCTCGGGCGCGAACACCCCCGCGGAGGGCGGCAGCTCCCGAGCTTGCCGCTCACGCCGCGTGAGGGGTACGTCGCACGACGCGCCTCGAATCGGGGCGCTGCCACCCCGCTCCGTCGAGCAGCGCCTCCGAGCAGGGAGCGATGACGTTGGCCAGCACCCGCTGGCGCAGCGCCGCTCGGAGCGGGGCGCTGAGCAGGCCGTGCCTCGCGAGCTCGCGATCGGCGGGGCTGGCGTCGCGCAGCCCGCGAGCGCCGCCGGATCGGACTCCCGTGAGCTCGCGAGCGAAGGCGTCTTGCACTCGCTCGAAGAGCTCGGGGCGGGTCTCGATCGCCCACGCGACGAAGCGCCACGCGAGCTCGGCGTGCTTGCCCTCCTCCTCCGCGATGCGCTCGAGCACGGCGCGAGCCGCCGGGTCTTCGCAGTGTGAGAGGGCTTCGGCGGCCTGGATCGCCGCGACGGTCTCTCCGATGCAACCTTCGCGCAGAGCATCGAGCACGATGGACGCCGGATCCATCCGGTCGAGCGCGCCCTCGACGGCGAGCGGCCCGGGCCCGACGTCTTGCGTCGAGTGGCGGCGGGCGAGGTCGAAGCAGGCGCGCGCATGCCGGATCTCATCTTGCATCGCGGCAGAGGCGCGCTCGACCAGCTCGGCGGGCGCGCCGAGCTGCAAGAGTTGCAGCGCGAAACGCGCGAAGGCCGCCACCGAGGCGTGCTCCATCAGCGCCTGCTCCGTCCAGCCGCGCGCGATGGCCGCGCTCGACGCTTCGCCGGCTTCCACCGCCGGCGCGACGGCCGTTCGCTCGCTCGGGTACCAGTCGTGGCGCGCTGCGCTCGCTGCCAGGCACACGGCGCCATCGATCAGGAAGGGGCGCCCGACGATGCAGAAGCTCGTGGCGCGGCTGCCGTTGGGCGCCTCGGCGATCGAGTGGTCGGCGCGCGGCGGCGAGGACGTGCGGTCGCCGGCCTGCCCCTCGAGATCGGCGTCGTCGCGATCGGGGTCAGCGCCCACCGTGCGTCCGCCGCCGGAGCTCGGGGCAACCCCCAGCGTGCCCAAGATCAGCCAGCGCCAGGGCCCGAGCGGGGCGCGCCACTCGAAGCGCGGGCTCGCCGTCGGGGCGAGAGCTGTTTGATGATTCATTGACATGCTGCGTTCTGGCGTGGCGACGAGAGTGACGGCTCCCGAGCGCTGGGTGTGGGATCGTGCGAGGCCCGAGCACTTATCGTGCCGATGTCGCTCCCGTGCCAACTCTTCAATATCATTGAACGCTCGAGGGCGGCGCCGAAACAGTGGCACAGTTCGGGCCACCGAGCGCGTGCACGGCGCGTCATGGGCCCGTCCGTCCGCTGCGAGGGCGAGCGTCGCTCTCCTTCTGGCGCGGCGCGCCGTGTCCTCGACCCAATCGCGCTCGCTGACGGTTACCGCGCAGGCGCTCGCGACCGGCGGAGTTGCTCCGGGAGCAACAACCGTGACGCTCGGTCGTCACGCTCCTGTCACCACCGTCCCAACTCTGTCATCGTGAGTCCGAATGCTCTGGGCACCCCACTCCGCGTCGCGCGCACGCTGCCGTTCATCCGCTTTCGCCTCCACCACCGGCGCCTCCTCCACCAGACCCTCCTTCGCCAGACCCTCCTTCACCAGAGGAGGGGGCGAGCGCGCCGCCGGAGGCGATGGCCTTCGAGCGCTGCTCGGAGCCTGGCTTTGCGCGCTGCTCTGTGGCTGCTCTTCTGACACGAGCGGCGAGCTCGGTCCCGGCGGCTCGGCGAGCGGCGCGGGGGCAGGCGGGCAGTCGCCGTCGGTCACGGGCGGCGCGGGCGGCACCGAGGCGGACGGGAGAGCGGGGGCTTCCGGCGGCGGGGTCGCCGCGGCGGGAGGGGGCGGCGCGCCGGCGGCGGGGGCAAGCGGCGGCGCGGGCGGCACGACGTCCGGCGACGACCTGACCGAGGCTCTGTACGCTCCGGATCAGTTCCCGCGATTCGACATCGACCTATCCGAAGCGTCGCTCGCCGCGCTCGCCGCGGTGACGAGCGCGCAGGACCCCGCGCAGGACACCTACGTCAGCGCGAGCCTCACCTACCTCGACCAGACGGTGACCAACATCGGGCTGCGCATCAAGGGCGAGTTCAGCTTCCAGGGGCTCGATCGCAAGCCGGCGTTCAAGCTCAAGTTCGACGAGTTCGTGCCCGACCAGAGCTTTCTCGGCCTGCGCCGCCTGACCCTGAACAACGCCTACGAAGACCCGTCGTTCGTCGCCGAGCGCCTGGCGTACGACGTGTTCCGTGCGGCAGGCTTGCCCGCGCCGCGCTGCAACAACGCAACGGTCTATGTGAACGGCGTTTATTACGGCGTGTACGTGAACATCGAGCCCGAGGACAAGACGTTCCTGCGGCGCTGGTTCGCGAGCGATGAGGGCAACCTGTACGAGGAGGGCCAGGTCGACTTGGCGCCGGGCGCCGAGACGGTGTTCAACCTCGAGACCAACGAGGAGTTGAACGACCGCAGCGATCTGGTCGCGCTCATCGCCTCGATCGAAGCGGCGAGCGACGCCACGTTCCTCGACGACATGGGCGAGCACCTGGACACGGCGCAGTTCCTGAAGTTCACGGCCGCCGAGGCCGCCGTCAATCAATGGGACATGTACGCCTACACCCTGTTCACAGTGAACAACCTGCGCCTCTATTCCGACCCGACGTCGGGCAAGTTTGCGTTCATTCCCTGGGGCATGGACATGTCGATGAAGCCGTACGCGGGCCCGTTCATCCCGCTGTTCGAGCTCGCGCACCGTGGCGACGACGCTGACCAGCCGATCTCCTCGGGGATCATCTTTCAACGCTGCCTAGCGAGCGGCCCGTGTCGCGACGCCTACGCCGACGCGGCGCGAGAGATCGTCGCCGTGTACGAGGGGCTCGATCTCGAGCAGCGGGCGCTCGACTACCACGATCAGATCCTCGAGCAGGTGCGCCTCGACACGCGAAAGAACATCTGCTGCGAGGAGGATGACACGCTCACCAACGAAGCCTTCGAGGCCAGCTTCCAGTCGGTGCTCGCCACGGTGCGCGGCCGGGTCGCGGCGCTCCAGGCCGACCTCGACGCCCTCGACGCGCCGTGAGCGCCGCGCGTGTCACTCGTTCGACGCGAGCACGCCGAGCTTGGCGCGCGGGCGCTCGATCAGACGTCAGTCGAACGGGTCGGCGTGGTGCCGAGGCGACTCCGCCGCTCTAACGCGCGCAGCGGCCGTCGCCGCCACAGACTCCGCTCTGACATTCGCGCGGCAACGTGCAGGGGCCGCCGACGACGTCGGCGCGCCGAACGGTGGCGCAACCGAGTCGATAGCCGTCGAGCCAGTAGCCCGAGTACAGCCGCAGTTGCGTGGCCACGGCGCCCGGCGGGCAGAGGCTCTCGTAGGGGGTTTCGCCGATCCACGGGAATGTGGCCGTCTGCTCGATCATGTACTCCTGGGCAGCGCCTGCGACGACGTCGATGCCGTCACGGGTGACCGAGAGGGGCGCACACTCGAGTGCCATCCACGGGAATATGCTGGTCCGGTCGTCGTCGGGTGCGACGTCGTACTGGCCGTAGAGGCCCACGACGACCGGGGCGCTCGGGGGGCAGAGCAGTGGTTCCAGGGGAGTCCAGACGACGCCCTCGGGTGGCGCCGCGTAGTCGGGTGGCGCGGGAACGACGACCGGGGCGGACCAAACCACGCGCGTGTCATCCTGCGCGACGGTGACGCGTGCGCCCGACGGGTCTGGCGCGACCGGCGGCAGGTCGTAGAGGCGCGCGCAGATGGGCTCGACGAAGGTGATGCGCTCGCCCCACTGACCGGGGTTCGGGTTGGCCACTTGCCGCAGCCCGATCAAGACGCCATCTCGACAGGCGCCGAGCCGCTCCTCGCCGCCACCCGTACCCACCAGCGCGAGCTCTACCAAGGGCACGTCGACGACCACTGGACGCGGAACCCAGAGGGGCGCCGGTGGGGCCAGCACAGGGACACCGGCATCGTCGTTTCCGACGCTCGCATCCCCGGCCGGGCTCGGCTCGAACGCTGGCATCGGCAGTGTCTCGGAGGGCGAGGTTGCGGGTGCAGGGGGCCGATCGGGACGTGTGGGGCGGTCCGGCGATTGTTGCGGGCGCACGCTCGCGACGTCGCGCACGCCTGCGTCCGCGTCGGAGAATGTGTAATCGTCGACGGAGAGCGAGAGCTGGCAGGCCGCCATCTGGCTCGCCAGGGGCAGCCACGCCGCGAGGCCGACGATTCGGCCCATCGGCACAGGCCCTGGTTTCATGCCCGTAGTCTCCCTTAGCCGCAGGGCGAATGACAAGCCTTCCCGCGCCCGTCGCGCCAGCGAATTGTGCACCGTTGTTCTCACCGGCATCGGTGATGACGAGGTCGGCGCGCCACGCCACATGTTCCTCGGCTGGCGGGGTATTCGCTGGTGCGCGGGTGGCTGCGGGAGGTGATGAGCAGCCTGGAACCCCCGAACGCCTGATGCGCCGAGCCCGCTGGATGCGGCAGAGCCCGCGCGGCCGATGTGACCTCATTCGTCAACGGCGACTCCCTCTCGATCCGCGACAACTAGGGCCTGACCCAGCTCGACATCGACGCGCTCTGGACGGTCGACGTGCTCGAAGTGATCGGCAACCCGCTGCTCTCGGTCGGAGGCTTCGCGCGCGTCAGGACGTTCGAGAGCGACATCGCGGCAACCTGGATGCGCCTGCGCCACAGGCCACGCCTAGAGCGGGGCGCGGGATGCAGTTACCGCTTCCGTACCAGCTGCGGGTCGCGCATGCCGCCAAACACCTGGTCGATCCTTCCGATCTTGACCAGATTGGAGCTGTGAGCGTGAGCGAGAATCAGGCGCGTTCCGCCCTCGAGCCGTGCGTCGTAGGCCTGAGAGAACGCATGGCCCGACAGCGTTCCGCTGACATCGACCCGGGCATCCACCGCATCAGGTCCCGCGACGATGTCGACGGCGCCGCCGCCGGGTTGTATGCTGATTCTGGCTTCCCTTCCGGTCGCGAGCGGGATGCGGCTGATGTCGACGCGGATCACGTCCCGCCCGTCGCCCATTCGGTGCTCCGTCCTGAGCCGGATCAGCTTGTCCTTCGGCGCCTGTAGCGACACCTGCTGCTGCGCGCTGCCGAGTTGAAGCATTCCGACCTGGGTGAGCTCGGATTTCTCGATACTGCTCTGGAGCTGAAACGCCTGCCGTTTATAGCGAACGGAGTAGTCGAGGGCGCCGCTCTTCAGCCCTTCTAGTTCGTGGGTGAAGTTCAGCTCGAGCTTGGCACCTGGCTTTACGGGGCGAATCAAGACCTCTCCGGCCAACGTCCCGCTACCCGCCCAACCGGGGAGGGAGATGAACTTCTCGCGCAGGCCGCTCGCCAGCTCGTTGGCGTCTCGGTTGGCGAAGAGATTGGCCCCGGAAGCCCCGGTGATGCGAGAGGTGCCCGTTGCGGACCCGATGATCAGCGACACGCCCAGGTCGAGCAGTGCTCCCACGGGCGTCGTCGGTGCGCGGCACAGGACCGACCAGGGCATGTAGTGGAGGTGTCCCGAGTCGATCGCAGTCCCACCCCGGTAGGTGTTCAGGTATCCGAACGTGTTGGCGTCTGGGTCGATGAGGACGGTCTGGACGGTATTGCGCCGGTTGGGATCGAAGACGGTGATTTTCCAGGGAGTCGACGAACTATCCCAGGCGAAGGGCAGCAAGCAATGCGCGTCGCTGAATCTCCAGTCGCTCGTCAGACACAGTACCGGATTCAGGCCCGCCTTGAACGTGTCCCGCGTCTCCTTGAACACGTTCTTGGGATTGTGCGTGTTGCCGGAAACCAGCTGCTCCAAAAACCACAGGATGGGCTCCGCGCCGAGCTGATAGCAGTGCTTGATATTGACCTCGTGGCGAATGTCCTCGAAGTTGTCGAACCTCGCGAGCGGGCGCCCGAAGACGCTCAGGCCCTTCCAAGCGTAGATCGCCTCCGTGCTCATGCCGAAGCAGTTGCCCTTCGCCGCGAGGCCCTTCACGGCCAGCTCGTAGAAGCCCTTTCGCAGCCAATCTGGGATATCGTACCACTCGGTCTCTGTGTCCACGTCCGAGAACGCCGCCGCAAACTGAGCCTCGGTAATGGTGGCCGTACCCCGGTTGCCCGTGTTCCAGAAATCGAAGGGTGTCGCCTCGGTCACTTCCTGCTGCACGGCCCAGTGAACCTTCGCGATCTGTTCCACCTTGCCAGACTCGAAGATTCCGAGCGGCTCCTCGCGAAGGCCCCACAGGTTCTCGATCGTCAGCTCTCTTCTGAAAACGCCGAGGTGGTCGTCCGCATCAGCCGCGTCCACCTCCCAGACATCGAGCTCGAGCGAAAGCTTCAGGCGAGGGTCGCTCGGGTCAAAGGTCTGCGTCCTGAAGTTGGGCTCGGCGATGTTGCGCCCGCCGATATCACCGGAGGCGGGGTAGCGCTCTTCGTAGACCTCATGTCCGCTGCTCTTGACCCGAAAGTACATGTAGAGGTCATTCTCGCCCCGACCAAACCCCTCGCTCTCCTCGGTCTCGACCCGTCCGACGAAGAGCGTGAACGGACGAATGACCACCGGTGCCTTCGTGCCCACCTGCGCGATGGCACCGTGTTCGAAAGCGCCGTGCTTGATGCCACCCGAGAAACTCCCGACTTCCGAGGCCGGCCAACCCAGCGCCCCGCTCGGCCCGCCCGCAGCGAGATACGCCTTCAAAATCGCTCCCTCGAGCAGGCACGCTTCGCCCCCTGCCTTGGCAAAGATGGCGGCGTTCTTCTCGAGTTGCACCATGTGGCCCGTCACCTTGCCGCGCGTCTGCACGGGGCTGATCCCCACGACGTCAGAGGTGGGCAGGCCATACTGGGCATGGCCGCCTGCCGCGCGATACTTCGCGGCGAAGGCGCCGTGCAGCACGAACGCCGTGATGCCAGCGGTGCTGAAGTACAGAATGCCGTTCTGCAGCTCCTGACACATGCCGCCGGGCACCGCGCTGGCCGCCGAGTTGGGGAGCCCGCCGGGGTTTGCCGCTTCCCCGAGCTTGATGTAATCGGCGAGCATCTTCCGCCCCAGCATCGGCACGGCGCCGGTCGCAGCTGACCAGAAGATGGCACCGTTCTCGAACACGCTCTTGCGGGTGCCGGGCTTGCCCCCATCCATTTCGTCGCGCAACAGAGCGCCGAGCTCTGCTTGCAACGTCGGCTGCGCGGACCACAGCTCATAGATGACGCCGTGCATGGCCGCCGATTGGCCGTCGGCGGGATCGAAGAAGATGACGCCTTTCTCATGGCGTTGCGAGGCGACTCCGCTCTTTGCATCGACCCGCGGGCGACCGAGCGGCGCGCCGAGGTCGACCTTCGGACGCAGCTGGGCGTGCTTCAGGCTGATGTGCCACTCGGGAGAGCTACGGCGCGCGTCCAGCGCGTCTTCCAAATGGGCGGGGATGCCCTCCATCAGCTGAAACGCCGCGATCTTCCCCGAGAACGCCTCGTTGGCGCCGCCGGTCGCACCGCCGAGCGTCAGGCGATGGTCGGAAGAGTTACCGAGCTGGACGCTGGTCAGTGCGGCCACGGTCGGCGCCAGTTCGTTCACGAACAGGGCGAGCGTGTCGGTGTCATACGCGATATCGAGGGTCGTCCATTCGCCGACGGCCAAGCGGGTCGTGACGGTCACTGCGTCTCTGCCGGTGTTCTGCAGCCGCGCCGAAAGCAGCACGTACTGGCTATCCGGGTCTCGATCGAGAGAAATGCGCAATGGAAGCGCGGCGCACGAGAAGAGCGTCTGCGGACGTTCGACGGCACCGAGCTCGAGCACAAGCCGCACGCAGAACTTCGGCAGCGCCAGATCCCTCGGCAAGCTGGCCTGCACTTGCCCCCGTGGAGCAAAATCCAGTGCGCGCGGGAAGTCGCCGAGCGGGCTCGGGCCCGGCCCTTTCGCGGGCGAGCAGCCGTCGGCAAGCGCCGAGCTCGTTCCGTCGGGGTTGCTGATGGCGCCGTTGCCCAGAGCGTAGTCAATGATCATTTCCATGCTGATTTCCTCGTTGCTGACGTTGATGTGGCGGCCAAAGGCCGTGGGCGCGTTGGGCGCAGATCGGCAAGCAGACTCGTTGCAGAGCCCACGCGCAGGGCGCTGTGGGCGCAGTCCCACGGTGCCCGTCCTTCGAGCGAAGCCGGTTCGGTCCCCGCGATGGCTGCCGTCTCTCGACAGCCGTCTGGTCGAGCCTAGGCGTCGGGGCCCGCGTGGTCATGAGCGCCGAGTCAACGTTTGGTAAACGAGGGCGGCGCCGGGCCCCTGCCGATGATCAGAGCATGGCGTCGCGTGCGGAGACCCTCGTCACCCCCTCTGGATGATTGTCGACATGCGCGCCGCCTGGCAAAGATCCCAACGGACGCGCGAGCTGCGCCGCGACGCCGCGCCGTTGCCGGTCGCCGCCGTCCAAAAGCTACAGACCGTGGTGGTCGTCGTGTTGAATTCCGGCGGAGCCTCGGGCGGATTACACCGGGCGCCGAGCGGATCTGGCGGGCGCCCGCCTCGGCGCCTGGCCACCCACGGTACGCTCTATGCGGCCCGCCGATCCTCGGCTTGCGCTCGACCCAGCCTACTCTTATCGTTTCGGCGTGAAGGGGGAGCCACCCGCGCCCGGGAGGGCATTAGCGTCCAGCGTAGACGCGTCGGACGAATCGCGATGGTTCGGTCCATTCTGGCTCGACCAGGCGAACGAGCTGCTGTGGCGCGGGGAGCAGCGGGTCGCCCTGAAGCCCAAGACTTTCGCGGTGCTTCGTTACCTCGCGGAACGCCCCGAACGGCTCGTCACCAAACGCGAGCTGCTCGACGCGTTGTGGGGCGACGTCCACGTCGGCGACGCGGTGCTAAAAACGCACCTCCGCGAGATTCGCCTCGCGCTGGGCGACAACGCGGATTCCCCCACCTACATCGAAACGGCGCATGGGCGGGGCTACCGGTTTGTCGCCAAGCTAGAGCGCCGGCCGATTCGCCCCGACAGGCGCGGCGCTGGCCCCGTCTCGTCCGAGCTGGGCGTCGTCGGCCGGGACGCAGAGCTGTCGGCGCTCGAAGCCAGCCTGGAGCGGGCGTTGCGAGGTCCGCTCCAGACCGTCTTTCTGGTCGGCGAGGCCGGCGCCGGGAAGACGACGTTGGCGACGGCATTCCTCGCGCGCGTCAAACAGCGTGGCGACGTGTGGGTGGCGCAGGGGCAATGCATCGAGCAACACGGCGCAGGCGAACCCTATATGCCCGTGCTCGAGGCGCTCGGGCGCTTGGGTCGAGATCCCGATTCGAGCGGCGTCGTCGAGCTCTTGAAAAGACTCGCGCCGAGCTGGCTCGTCCAGATGCCGAGCCTGCTGCCCCCGGCCGACGCCGCCGAGCTGGCCCGCCGCAGCGGCGGCACGCCGGAGCGCATGCTGCGCGAGATGGCGGAGGCGGTGCTCGCGATCGGCCAGGCGCGGCCTCTGGTGCTTCTTTTCGAGGACTTGCACTGGGCAGACTATTCGACCCTCAACCTGATATCGTATCTCGCGCGCCGACCCGATCCGGTGCGGGCGATGGTGATCGGCACCTACCGAGCTCGCGACGCCGCGCTATTCGATCATCCGCTCGGCGATGTCGCGCGTGATCTGGAGATGGGCGCGCGGTCTCGACAGCTCACGCTTCTTGACCTGAGCGAGCGCGCGGTGGAGCAATACGTCGAGGCGCGCCTTCCAGGTCATCGGCTGCCCAGCAGCGTCGTGCGCCTGATCTGGGAACGAACGAACGGCCACCCCCTCTTTACCGTCAAGCTCGTCGAATCCTGGATCGAGCGGCGTTTCGTCACGCGAGCCGGCGATGCCTGGCAGCTGGCGGTAGACGAGTCGGAGCTGGCGCGAGAGGTGCCCCAGAGCCTCTCGCGAATGATCGAGCGAGAGATCGATCTTCTGGCTGACGGCGAACGCGCCGTGCTCGAGGCCGCAAGCGTAGCCGGGGTCGAGTTCTCGTTGGCGGCCGTCGCTGCCGCCGTCGAGCGAGACGTGGCTGACGTCGAGCGGCTGTGCGCGAGCTGGGCGCGGCGGGGCCAGTTTCTCAGAGTGGTGGGCTCGAGCGAATGGCCCGATGGGTCGATCGCGTTGCGCTGTGCGTTCTCGCACGGCCTTTATCAGCAGGTCAGCTACGAACGGCTCGGTATGTCGCGCGCCGCGGATCTGCACCGACGGATCGCAGGACGCCTCGTTACGGCCTACGGCGCGCAGGCGCCCAGCATTGCGTCGGAGCTCGCCGTTCATTTCGAACGCGGAAAAGACCGCTCGTCGGCGACCCGCTACCGCGCGGCTGCGGGGGAGCTGGCGTTGCGCCGAAGCGCCTACCCGGAAGCCATCGAACACTTTCAGCATGGGCTCATGCTGTCGAAACGGTTGCCCGAGGCGGCGCGCAAGCTGGTCGAAGTCGAGCTGTGCGTCGGGCTCGGTGCCGCCCTCGCCGTTACGCGCGGTTACACGGTGCCCGAGGTAGACCGCCTGTATGCTCGCGCCAAAGAGCTGCTCGGTGAGCTGGGCGACGCCATGACGTTGTTCCCTGTCGTCGTCGAGGGGATCTGGAAATTCTACATCGCTCGGGGCGACTTTCGGACGGCGGGGAGCTTTGCCGAGCAATGCCATGCGTTGGCCCGGCATCGGGGCGACGCACGTCTCCGCTGCGAGACGCAGGTGATGCTGGGCGCCTCGTGCTTCTATCTCACCCGGTTCGTCGACGCTCGCCAACATCTCGAAGGCACGCTGCCCTTCTTCAACGAAGAGGCGGGCCCTGCGGTGCTTCAACTCTACAAGGAAGACACGCTGGTGGCCCTGTATTCCCAGCTGGCCTGGGCGAAGTGGATGCTCGGAAGCCCGGATGCTGCCCTGGCTGACGCCGACCGCGCCGTCGCGTTGGCTCGGGTGTTGGCTCACCCTTTCACCCTGGTCTACGCGCTCTATTTCTTGCTCGTCGTGCGGCACTTTCGCCGCGAATACGCCGCCGGCTCGGACGTGGCCGACGAGGTCGTGGCATTGGCGGCGGAGCACGGCTTTGCGTTCTTCGCGACGTTGGCAAACATCCTCCGCGGCGGAATCCTC
>Ga0247763_1001560_pt1 | contig 12958 bp, 11 predicted proteins | sample UWRJL141409B4_FD_179926 | JGI IMG/M metagenome (GOLD analysis project Ga0247763, IMG submission 179926) | Plant litter microbial communities from Arlington Agricultural Research Station in Wisconsin, United States - UWRJ-L141-409B-4 | ecosystem: Environmental > Terrestrial > Plant litter >...
GGGGAATCATCTCCGGGCGGGCCGCTCGCCGGGTCGTCCTCGCCGTTGGACGCTCCCGGAGGCAACCCGTCTGGCTCGGCGGGTCCTTCCTCGGAGGGAGGCGGTTGCTGATCGACGGGCTCGGGCTCGGTGGGCTCGGTGGGGAGAGGCTCGGGGTCGGTGGGGTCGGGCTCACCCGGGCCAGGCTCCTCGTCGGGGGCCGGCTCGTCCGGCTCGTCACCGGGCTCGTCGGAAGCTCCCGCCGGAGCACCACCGGGGGAGGCTGGATCGCCGGGCGAGGCCTCGCCGTCGGCGCCCGGTAGCGCAGGATCCGCCGGAACGGGGGGCGCCGGTTCATCGGGTCCTGCCCCCTCGGGCGTCGGCATCGCGCCCGGGGCTTCCGCGGGCGGCAACGCCACGCCTGGATCGCTGCCGTTCGGCTGCTCGTCGTCGATGGCTGGCGAACTGCCGGGAGACTCGGCGCCCGGGGGTTCCGTACCCGGCGCATCGTGCGACCCCTCTGGGGGAACGACGAGCATGGCTCCGCCATCGCACGCCTCGAGTAGGAGGCTCACCGCACCACCGAGCGCCCTGAGCCAGACCCGGTGGGCCCGCTGTTGCTGCGCGTGATTCACCCGCCCGAGTGTCAGGCTGCCGTGCGAGTTGCTCGGTGAAACTACGTGCGTCGTTGATGCGAGACTCGCTCGAGTGATGACGTTACGCCGCACCGCGGCGAGCATGCGATCGGCGCGGAGACGTGTCAAGCGCGGGCGGGCTCGCGGAATGCGCCGCTGGCAGCGCCCGACGACCGACGCATTGCCCATCGCGCGCCGCACACCTGCCTCTGAAGGGCTCTGAGCAGTTCGCTGGTTGCCGCGTCATTGCAAGACGCGCTCGTGAGCGCGAGCGCTGCGCGGCACCACTCACCCGATGTCCAGCAAATACGTCGCGAGCATCCTGGACTGAAATTGTTCGACCAGGCCGTTCTCGTCGCAGGCGACACGTGCGTGTCGCCTCACGGCTCCGAGCGCCGCGGGGAGCGGCGGGGCGGCGGCGACCGTCCAGAGGCGATGAGATCGGGGGGCGGTCGAGCTGGACCCGTTGGCATGATGCGCCGCCGCCCGCGACCGCCCGGCGCGACGCGCACATTGACGCTGAAGTCACGCCGCATAACATCCGCTCGAACTGAGCAGCTACGGAACGGAGCTAACGACGAGATGATCGACCTTTACTACTGGACCACTCCCAACGGTCACAAGGTGACGATGTTCCTGGAGGAGACGCAGACCCCGTATCGAATCGTCCCGATCAACATCGGGCGCGGCGAGCAGTTCGGGCGCGAGTTCTTGCAGATCTCCCCGAACAATCGCATTCCCGCGATCGTCGACCACGCACCGGCGGGCGGAGGCGCTCCCGTGCCGTTGTTCGAGTCCTGCGCCATCTTGCAATACCTCGCGGAGAAGACGGGGCAGCTCCTGGCCAAAGACCTGCGCGACCGCACCGAAGCGCTGCAGTGGTTGTTCTGGCAAGCTGCGGGGCTCGGGCCCATGGCAGGGCAAAATCATCACTTCACGCAGTACGCCCCGGAGAAGGTGCCGTACGCGATCGAGCGCTATGTCAAGGAGACGTCGCGCCTCTACGCGGTGCTCGACAAGCGCCTCGCCGATCGCGAGTTCGTCGCCGGTGCCTACTCGATCGCCGACATCGCGAGCTATCCTTGGATCGTGCCCTACCAGCGCCAGGGTCAAGATCTCGACAATTTCCCGAACCTGAAGCGCTGGTTCAAGGCGATCGAGAGCCGGCCGGCCACGGTGCGCGCCTACGCCAAGGCGCGCGAGGTGAACCCCAACACCCAGGCCACGATGGACGAACAAGCCCGCAAGATCCTGTTCGGTCAGACCGCGGAGACGGTTCGCGCGAAGGGTTGAGGGAGTCCCGCGGTGCCTCGCCCACTCGAGGCGCCGCGTCACGCGGGGGAGAGGCGCCGTGCGGCCAGAGCCGCCAGACGGTGCGGCCATCGTACGCGGCGGCCGCGCACGCGCCTCGAACCCACGCCACGCTCCTGCAGTCAGCGAGGCAGCGAGACCTCGCTGTCGCCGTCGGTGTCGATGAAGAGCGGCGCGGTGAGCGCCCACGGGTGCGACCCGGGATTGACGGGGGCGAGGTCCTGGGAGCCGCTCGCGTCGACCGCGTACCACGGGGCTTGGTCCGGCTGGACGCTGACGTGGTGCTCGAACCAGACCGCGCGCCCCGCGCGTCGCTCGACCGCTGGCTCTGTCGTGGCGTCCCAGCGCTCGATGACTGTGCCGTTCGCCCACAGTCGCACCTCTTCGATGGTCATCCAGCTCGGCGCCCAGATCGGCACGAGCCGACTCCTGCCGCCGCTGCCGCCGCCGTTGTGAACCTCCATCGCGTTGAAGTCGAACGAGAAGCGGCTCGCGTCTGCCACGGCGCCGGTGGCCGTGTCGTATCCGGCACTCGCGAAGTGGCTGGCACCGTGCGCCACGCTCGTCACGATCGCGCCGCGCTCGGCGTAGTATCGATACATGTCGGCGACCTCTCTGCCGTCGAGCCACCAGCGGCGTGCTCCGCCGAACGGGTCGCTCGGCGCGGGCACGAGCGGCCAGGCGCAGTGGTCTCCGTTGACGGTCTCGAACTCGACGCCTGCGATTCCGAGCAGCTGCCGCTCGAGCCCGAGGCGACGCAACGCGGGCGTGTAGTCGGCGACGGTGTCGTGATCTGTCGCTACTTGCACGTCGAGCCCCTCGGCGATGGCGGTGATGACCCCGCGCCGCGCCGGTGGCCTCGCCGTGCTGGCTGAACACGCCGTGCACGTGCCGATCGATCGCCACGTAGCCCTCGTCCGAACGGGCTCGTCGATGCGCAGCGATAGCTCGGTCAGCACCCCCGGCGGCAGGCTCACGCCCGGGCGCACGTCGAGCTCCGCATTGGTCCGTGGCTAGCGGTGATGGTGTAGACCCCGGCCTCGAGCGCCAGCTCGGCGGTGCCGTTCGCTGTCCACGCCACCTGACGCGCTCCGAGCCACTCGTGAAGCGCGCGCTCGCCACAGGCGACGCAGAGCTCGGTACGGGTGTCTTCGGCCAGGAAGGTGATCTTGCCGGGGGCGAGGGTGCCGGCGGTGTCACGCAGGTCGAGCCGAACGCGCGCAGGAGGGCCGAGCGACAGCTGGATCGCCAGCGCTCGATCGCTCGGCCCGAGCGAATATTCAATCCGTACGTCGGCGTCGAACGGGCGTGGCTGGGCACCCTGCACGCTGAGCGCGCCGTGCACGGCCCGGAGCGGCCCGCTCACGACCACCACGGCGCGCTCGCCGTCCGCCCCGTCGCGCTCGATCACGACGTCGTCGGCCTCGATCGGTGACATGTTGACCAGCGGATAGAACCCGTCGACGCCGTCGTAGTCGGCCTCACCTCCGTCGTCGTCCAGCCCGGCTCCGAGCGCCGCGTCGAGGATCGAGCCCACGTAGGGGACGTAACCGTCTCCGACCGTGTCGCCCTTAACGTGGAAGCGCAGGAGCGAGCCACGTCGAGCAGCGACGTGGATGCGCCTTGGCGCGGTGGACCCTCCCTCGAACTGTCGGCGACGGCGACGGGGCGTCGACGCATCCCGTAGCGTGCCATGACGGACGCGCTGGGTCGAGTCGCGCGGCGCGTTTCGTCGGAGAGGCCGCCGCGGGCTCAGCACGGACAGTCGAGGAAGGGAACGGAGAACAGCAGGTCGCGAACCACCTTGGCCCCGCGCCGACGCAAGAGCGCTCGCTCGCGCTCGAGCCCCTCGGGGCCACTCAAGATCTCTAGCTGGCCGTCACCGTCGAGATCGAAGGCGCTCTGGGGCGCGAACTGCTCGCCTTCGAAGACGCCGAGCACCGACAGCTTGCCGCTCGGGTCTACGGCGAAGACGGCGTTCGCGCCGCCGCCGAAGCCGCCGCAGTACTGACCTGCCTCCGCGGTGAGCACCAGCAGGCGCTGCCCTGTACGCGGCGTGAACGACCAGACGTCGAGCAGGTGCCGCGACGGATCCTCGTGCCAGGGCGTCGTCGTGCGCGTCTCCTCGACATAGCGCCGCTGGATCGCGGCGTACTCAGGCAACGCGCGGAACGCGGCGACGACCGACCGCTTCAGCTCCCCGTCGACCGCGGCCCGAGGATACACCTCCGGGCTCACGTCGTTGGCGTCGAGCGCGAACAGGCCGTCGCACGCCGGCTCCAGCACGCCGACCAGCTGCCGTCCCTTCTGTTCGCTGAGCGCCCACACCTCCTCGTTCAGGTGCTCCGGGCTCGGCGCGGTGCCGTCTTCCGCGGCCTGGCCCATCGCGAAATGCGGCACGATCCCGCCCCGCACGGCGAGTGCTGCGACCCGGCTCTCGCATGCGTGGCCCCCGGCATCGAACACGCGCAAGGCCTGGCCTTTTCGCTGCACGAGCGCCGACGGCAGGCGCGACTCGTCGGCATCGCGCACTACCTGCATGACTCCCTCGGACGCGCGCGTCACCGAGCGCAGCGGACCACGGCTCCAGTCGGCTTGCACCTCGGTACTCAGGAGCACGAACCCCCCATCGACCAGGCGCAGCCGGGACTGGGGGGTGACTGGCCGCTCGCTGCCGAGCGTCGAGGCCAGCATCTCTTCGCGCGCGATCTGCGGTGACGCTGCGCCGGCGACGATCAGCAGTTCCTTCGGACCCACATCGCGATACTTCGCGGATGACCAGGTCTGCTCGAAGCTCACGCGCGCGAGGCTCGGCGTGACCGTCAGCTGGACCCCGCTGGCGGTGACCCGCATCGGGCGCTTGAACATCGAAGCGCGATCTTGCATCCAGTCGTGCCGCCCGAAGCTCCGTGTGCGCTCTCCCGAGCGTTTGATGCCCGTGAAGCGCTCGGCGTAGAGCTTCTCGTACGCCGTGAAATCACCGCGGTTTTGCACGTCGATCCAGCCGTCGAGCAGGCTGCGCACGGCCGCCTCCGAGAGCGGCGTCGCACCGGTCTCGGGCTGTTGCTCGCGGGGACTGTTCGCAGGCGAGGGAGGGGCTGCAGCCACCGGGGGCGCCTGAACGGGCGCCTGCTGGGACGGAGCACCAGCGGCTGGCTCGTTGGCGCCGGGAACCGAATCCCCGTTTGACCGGGAGCAGGAGAGACCGAGCAGGAGCAACCCGGCGCCCGTGTTGCCGAGCCACCCGAGGCGCGCCGTGGGTTTATGCTGTATTGCAGGCATGGCGCCATGTTACCGCTATTGCGACAACCGAGAAGGGCCGCGTTGCACGCGAGCGTGAGATGGCTGCTCGAGGACCCGCGCCGATCCCATCAGCCGTCGCTGGTCTCCGGCGACGCAGCAGCGGCGACGTCTGGCACGTCGCCGCGAGCAGCTGCCCAGCGCAGCAAGCGATCGAGCACGGGACAGAGCGATTGCCCCCAGTCTGTCAGACGATAGTCGACGCGAGGCGGCACCTCTGGATACACGGTGCGGACGAGCATGCCATCGTGCTCGAGCTGCCGGAGCTGCTGGCCGAGCATCTTCTGCGAGATGCCCGGGATGGCGCGCTCGAGCTCGGAGAAGCGCAGCACGCGGCCCCCGAACAGGCGGAACAGGATCACGAGCTTCCAGCGGCCATCCAGCACGGAGAGCGCGCGTTCGACCGCATCCGCTGCCGCCTCGGGCGTGGTCGGCTCTTCATACTTACCGCGAGGTGCGGGGCTCACTTCCTCGTGCGTTCTCGACATCGATCGAGTCTAGCTCCAAGTCACCGTCGGTCGATCGGAGGCCGGCGCCGTGCGCGCGCCGGGAGGAGATTTTCCATGTTCGAGCCCACGAAAACCGAGTCTCTCGAGCACATTTCGCCCCGCCCCCCGGCGGTCGATCCGGAAGAGTTTGCTGGCCGGCGCGTGCTGGTCACCGGCGGCACCCAGGGAGCCGGAGCCGCCATCGTGCGGCGCTTCACGGCGGGCGGAGCCGTCATCGCCACGAGCGCGCGTTCGGCGCCCCCAACCGGACAGGCCCCGCGCCTGTTCGTCCAGGCAGACCTCAGCACTCGCGACGGCGTCGACTCCCTGGTGCGGGCCGTCGAGCGCGAGCTCGGCGGCGTCGACGCGATCGTGCACAACCTGGGCGGCTCGACGGCGCCGGGGGGCGGCTTCGCAGCGCTCGGTGACGAGCTCTGGCAGAGCGAGCTGGCGTTGAACCTGCTCGCCGCGGTCCGCCTCGACCGCGCGCTCGTGCCGGGCATGGTCGAGCGGGGGCGCGGGGTCGTGCTGCACGTGTCGTCGATCCAGCGGCGGTTGCCCTTGCACGAGTCGACCACCGCCTACGCGGCCGCGAAGGCTGCGCTGTCGGCCTACTCCAAGGCGCTCTCCAAGGAGGTCGGCCCACGCGGCGTGCGCGTGAACTCGATAGCACCCGGCTGGATCATGACGTCGGCAGCCGACGCGATGGTGAAGCGCCTGGCGGCGAGCGGCGGCACGGACGAGGCGAGCGCGCGCCAGAGCGTCATGGCTGCGCTCGGCGGCATCCCGCTCGGGCGTCCCGCATGGCCCGAGGAGGTCGCCGAGCTGGCCGCGTTCCTCGCCTCGGATCGGGCCACCGCCATCCACGGAGCGGAGTATGTCATCGACGGCGGCACCATCCCCACGTTGTGACGGCGCTCGGCCAGCCTGGCGTCAGCGCCCCCGTTCGAACACCACCAGGGTGCGCGCTTCGATGCTCTCTCGCGGGACCACGCCGGGCGGCGCGGCAGGGTGGTTGAAGCCCGTGTGCGGCACGAACCGGGCGCGGCCGTCGGCGAGCGAGTCATAGTTCTTGAGCAGCAAGACCTCGTCGGGCTGCATCGACGAGAAATAGAACCAGCGGTGCGCCGGCGAAAAGCGCACGGAATAGATCTCGCCGCGGTGGCGCGGAACCGCCAGATCGTCCTCGCCGAAGTGTTGAATGGAGGTGGGCACCAGGTCTTCCTGCGCGACGGTGCGCGCGTCACACACGGTGAGGGGATTGTCGAGGACGGGGCCGATGATCGGGCGCCAGAGATTGACGAACGCGACCGGGTGCTCAGCGAGCTCGCCGCGACCCGCCGCCTCCAGGACCTGCCGGGTGCGCCTCGGCCCCGAGCCGATGGTGTAGTCGTTGTGCACCTGGTCGACGGGCTCGCGCACCCCGGGTTCACCACGGGCGGCGCGCACCGCGCTGCGCACATTGTGGTCGAACACGATCACGTCGAGCGCGCCGGTGAGAGTGCGCATCACCTCGCGCACCTCCGGGTAGTAGCGCTCTACTACCGCTGCCGCGTCATAGAAGTCCGCGAAGTGGGTGCGCTGGACGTGCAGCTCGAAGCCCTGCTCGTCGAGCCGCAGCGACGTCGAGAGCGGCCTGCCATCGTAGATCGGCACGCTGCGCGGCGCCGACTCGGGCCTGACGTTGGCGAGTGAGCTGTTCGGCGGATAAACCCGCACCTCTACAGGGCCGTCGCCGGGGGCCAGGTAACCCAGGAGCCCTTCGACGTGGGGCAGGTGGCCCAGCTCGCGGGACGAGAGAGCAGCGCTCGACGCGGCAGTCATGCGCTCTTTCTAAGGCAAGTGGGGCAGCGGGGCGAGCCCCCAAGGCTGCCCTCCCGTCAGAGAATGGGCCACCCGACTCTCACCGGACCGCGGGGCAGAGACTCATATGAATGTCTTCTATAGTGGACAATCGTATCGTCTGTCGATATATGGGACGGCCGGATGCGGCGCCGTCGTTCTTCGGCCTCGGCGGGGCGTCGCGTGTTCACCCATCGCTCGAGGCTCACGGCAGGCTCGTATGAAGGTCCATCTTCGATCGTTTCAGTGTGTTCTCTTCCTGTGGCTGTCGCTCTTCGCTGCGCTCGCGGGCGCAGACGCTCCCACCGTCATCCGCATGGGAGTGCCCGGCGTCGGGGTCGGCAACCGTCCCGTCACCGGCGGCAGCAGCGCCTCCACCATGCACCTGAGGGGCATGCTCGAGAAGGAGTTCGAGAAGGAGGGAATCCGCGTCACCTGGAGCTTTCTGCGCGGGGCGGGCCCCGCGGTGAACGAGGCCTACGCCAACGGCCTCGTCGACTTCTCGCTGCTCGGCGACCTGCCGTCGATCATCGGCAAGGCCGGCGGCCTGAAGACACGGGTGCTGGCGGCGACGGCGATCCGCCAGAACCTCTACTTGACGGTGCCGGCGGGCTCCGACATCCGCTCGATCGACGATCTGAAAGGCAAGAAGGTCTCGCTCTTCAAGGGCACGAACAACCAGCTCGCCGCCGCCAAGGTGCTGGAGAAGTTCGGCTTGTCCGAGCGCGACGTGAGGGCCATCAACATGGACACGGCGACCGCCAAGGCGGCGCTCAGCACGGGCGACATCGACGCCGCCTTCGGCGGCAGCGACTACCTGGCCCTGCGCGATCAGGGGCTGACGCGGCTCATCTATACCAGCAAGGGCGACGACCCGCGCTTCCTACGCCATTGCACGTTCGTCGGGTCGCAGGATTTCATCGAGAAGTACCCCGAGCACACGCTGCGCGTGGTGAAGACGCTGGTCGCGGCCGCGAAATGGATGGCAGATCAGGACGCCCACCCCGAGTCGGCCTTCCAGCTCTGGACGCGCTCGGGAGTCACGTTCTCCAACTACAAGGAAGACTGGCAGAGCGCTTCGCTGCGGTTGATGTCGAGCCCGCTCGTGGATGACTACATCGTCAGCCAGTACAACTGGAACATCCAGGAAGCGAAGCGCTTCGGCCTGATCCGCAGCACCTTCCGCTTCGAGGATTGGTACGAGCCAAAGTTCTTGCAGCGCGCGCTCGAGGAGCTCGGCTTGGTCGACTTCTGGAAGCCCGCGGACAAGGACGGCAAGGTCCAGGGCTGAGCGAGGCAGCGGGGCTGAGCGAGGCAACGGGGCTGAGCGAGGCAACGGGGCTGAGCGAGGCAACGGGGCTGAGCGAGGCGGCGTGAAGGCCGCGAGTCGCCCACGCGCGCGCGGGCACGTGCGGCGTGGGCAGCGCGATGAGCCGATCGACGGGGCGCACTGCAGCGATCGTTGCAGGTTGCGACGAAGCGCGCCTCGCAGTGGTCCAGCCTGTGTGAAGCGGGTTTCGTGTTCCGCAGGATTCGATTGCAGGATGCGCCTCGGCTCCATTGCCCGACCTTGGCTGGCCCGAGGCGGGCTCGATGCTATGCCTCGCGCATGTCCTTCGCGATAAGATGGGAGCCCCCGCTGCAGCTCGAGATGGCCAAGAATCCCGCGCCATGCCCCGCTTGTGGAGTCGAGATCGATGGGTCTGCGACACCGCTCGACTCCATCGTCATCTGCGCTCGATGCTGCACGGCGCTGCTCTGGGACGGCAGGTTCTCACCGCTCACCGCCGAGCAGCTCGACCAGCTGCCGCCCTCCGATCAGGAGCGCTTGCACTCGATGGTCGCCGCTCAGCGCGCTCGAAATTCCTCACGCATCATTCACTGAGCGAGCCAGCGTGGCTCTGGCCCGCGGCGCGCAGCAGAGGCTCGAGCAGCGCCCCGCAGCGAGGCAGCGAGGCAAAGAGGCAAAGAGGCAACGCAGGGCGGCGGCGGCTTCGGGCCCGCCGCTCTCACCCCGTGGGCAGCGCGCGGCGCTCCTTCGCCGCACGGACCTCTGCGGCCTTCCGCAGCGGCAGCAGCCCGTTGCCGAGCGCCAGCATGCCGCCGATCTGGTTGAAGATCATCGAGTGCATCACACCGAAGCCGGCGACGAATGCGCCGGCGATGCAGACCAGATTGGGCACCACGATGAGCGCCCAGCTGGCGTTGATGTTGCGGTGCAGATCGCGCGAGACGTCGAACAGCTGAAGCAGCTTGATCAAGCTGTCTTCCATGAACACGACCTGAGCCGTGTCGGTCGCGACGCTGGAGGCGCCGCGCAGAGAGATGGAGACGTTGGCCTTCTTCAGGGCGATCGAGTCGTTGACGCCGTCGCCGATGAAGCAGACGGTGCGCCCTTCCTTCTGCAAGAGCTCGACATACTTCGCCTTGTCTTGGGGTAAGACCTCGGCGAAATGCCGATCCATCCCCAGCCGCTCCGCGAGCTTGCGGGTGGGCTGCTCGTTGTCTCCGGAGATGATGGCAAGGTGCCGCGCGCCTCGCGCACGCAGCCCGGCGATGACTGCGGCCGCCTCGGGGCGTTCGGCCGCGCGCAGCTCGATGGCGCCGCCGAGCGCTTGGTCGACGCTGACCAGGACGAGCGAGTTGCCGTCCTCGTGGGCGGCATCCATTTCGCGTGCGAGCTCGGGCGGAAGCGCGATGCCCTCATGGGTCATGAAGCGGGCACTGCCCACTCGAACCGTGTGCCCGTCGACACCGACCGTGATGCCGTACCCGACGTGATACTTCGAGTCGTCGGTCTTCGGCAGCGGGAGACCCAGTGTGCGAAATTTGTCTAGAATCGCCTTGGCGATCGGGTGGCTGAACTTGTTCTCGGCAGCGGCGGCCCACTGGATGATCTGGCTCGCGGAGTGCTCGCCGTAGGTGAGCACTCGCCCGACCTCGGGGCGCTCGCGGGTGAGTGTGCCCGTCTTGTCGAAGAGGAACGTGTCAACGCTGCGCAAGAGCTCGAGCGCGCGCCCGTCTTTGACGAGGATGCCGTGCTCGGCGCTGAGCGTGAGCGAGCTCAGCATCGCGATCGGGGCCGCCATGCGGATGCCGGTGCCGAGGTCGCAGTTGACCACGGCGGTGGCGCCGGCGACGCCAGTGGTGGCCAGCCCGAGCGCGCCGAGGGCGAGCGTGGGTGCCACGGCTCGATCGGCGAGCTCTTCACCACGCGATTGCGAGCGGAGCTTGTAGCCGGCTGTGTCGTTCAGGATGCGCGCGAGCTTCGCCGAGGTGGTGTCCGAGCCGGCGCTGGTGACGGCGATGCGCACCTTGCCAGCGATCAGCGTCGTGGAGGCGAGCACGCGGTCGCCAGCGATCTTCTCGACCGGCGCCGACTCACCCGTGAGGGTGTGCTGGTCGACCATCGCCATGCCCTCGACCACGTCGCCGTCGACCGGCACCGTCTCTCCTGTGTGGACGACGATGATGTCGTTGACCTCGAGGCGCTCGAGCGGCGTCTCCACCTCCAGGCCGTTCACCTCGCGCCACACGAAGCGGGGCTGCTTGCCGAAGACGTTGAGCAGCATCTTCTTGCTGTTGTCTTCGGTGCGCTGCACGAGCTTGCGCGCCACGCCGAGCGTGACGCCGAGCACGGTGCCCGCGAACACGCGCCCGGTGGCGAGGCATGTCATCACGACGATGGCGTCGAGAACGTCGACCCCCAGCCGCCGCTCCTTGAACAGCACGTTGTAGGCGTTCTTGAAGCTCGGGATGACCGAGTAGAGAAACAAGGCCGCGCTGAGGGGAGCGAGCCCCGGGATGAGGAACTCGCTGGAGGCAGCCAGCAGAACCGACGCCGTGCACACCGGCAGGTCGAGATCGACCGGAGAGATCTCGACATCGCTGGACTGGGGCAGCACCGTGTCGAGCAGTTCGATGATCTGATGCTTCTGGAGCTGCTTCGGATCGTACTGGATGAGCACCGTCGCCGTGAACTCGTTGGTCGAGTAGCGATCGACGCCGAACGTGTTCATGAGTTCGCGCTCGATCGCCTGGCACAGCTCGCGGCGCCGGAAGAGCACCGAGTTGTACAGGCGGACGCGACCCGGCAGCTCGTGCTGCACGGTCCATGTGGACAGCTTGCGCCCGTAGCGCTGAAGCCGCAGCGAGCGCGTCGGGGCGAGCTCGTCGGGGAACGCCAGCCCCTCGGCGGGGGGCTGCGGCGCGGGCGCGATCGACAGCGCACGCACCAGATCCGCGAGCCGGCCATCGCGCGCGCGCAGCTTGGCGTCGAGCACGATTTCTCCGGTGCCCTTCTCGGTGTCGATCGCGACCTGCACGACGCCGGGTGCACGGAACGCGCGCGCGAAGAACGCCCGCGCGAAGGGGCTCTCGGTATCCCGGAACAGCACGGCGCTCGAGAACTGGACGGTGTTCGGCGAGGGGAAGGACACGGTCAGCCCGAAGCGGGGCAGCTCGCGGCGCCCTGCCGGCCCTTGCGAGCCGCGCGCTGCGCTCGGGGCCGCGCCAGGCGGCGTGGCCTTTCGTGGCGCTCGTGCTGGCTGCTGTCGCGACGGAGGAGAATGGGGGATCGTGGACTGAGACATGTGAGCTCTGAACCTACTTGGAAGGGACGGTCGGCTCGGTTCGCGGTGCGGGCGCCGCTGCTCGAGCGGCGTTCGCCGGCGCGGCACTACGCTGGCGTAGACGCCGCTCGGCGTTCGAATCTTCGAGCCGTTCGATCCGGCGGAGGACCGAGCGCGCCGCCAGCGCGTAGGCCCCCCCGACTGCGGCGCCACTTCGCTCGCCGAGCGCTTTCAGGCTCGCGAACAGGCCGGGCGCGCCAGATTTCAGCGTCGTGGACTGGACGGTCGAGGACTGCCGCGGCGCAGGGCTGACTTCGAACGCGATTTCGTAGCGCGGCTCGCTCGCCAGCGGGCGAGCCGACTCCGGCGCTTTCACGGCCGTCATGACTCCGGGGTCTCGACGGGCGCGTGCTCTTTGAGGAACTCTTCCTCGATCTGCTCGTGCGTGGTGTTCAACTTCGCCGCGGCGACGACCGCGGCCTTGGTGCCGTCTTCGACACCGCGCTCGAAGCCGCGCCGAAGCGAGCTGTTGACAGGCAACAGCTCCTTCAGGAACACGCCGGTAAACACCACGCCATACGAGACGCCATACGCGGTGTAGTAGGCGCCCTGGCTCACGCCAGACTGCACCTTGGCTGCCGCCACCTTGGCCGATGCGGTCGCGTCAGAGCGCGCGTCACCGAAGGACTCGGCGGCCGCCTCCAGCGCTTCGCCGAGCACCGTGAACGGGTTCGACTCGGATGTTTCTGAAACTGTGCTGTTGGTTGTCATGGTCAAGTCGTTTCTGAGGCGGAACAGCCGGCGCTCGCTTGACAAGAGCCGAGCCTGCCAG
>Ga0247763_1001561_pt1 | contig 12956 bp, 3 predicted proteins | sample UWRJL141409B4_FD_179926 | JGI IMG/M metagenome (GOLD analysis project Ga0247763, IMG submission 179926) | Plant litter microbial communities from Arlington Agricultural Research Station in Wisconsin, United States - UWRJ-L141-409B-4 | ecosystem: Environmental > Terrestrial > Plant litter >...
TCCACGAACCCGGCGCTCTTGCGCTTCTTTTTCATGTCTTTCTCGGTGATAGGTTCTAGTCCAACTCTCACCTCTCGGGAGCTGTCGACGATCGACTCGACATCGGCCTTGCGCTTCTTATTCTTCTCGAACTTTGTGCTGGACGACCACTCGTCCTCAATGATGTCGGGGGCGCCGCGGCTCGAAGGTTCGGCATGGGGTTCTAGCTCGGGAGTAATTGCCTTGGCCTGTTTCTTGCCCTTCTTGCCTTTCTTGGACTGTGCACCGGATGCCCGCTCCTTGTTGGCAGGTGTCACGAGGGGAGCATCATCAACCGGGATGCTGAGGGCTGGTTCAACCTCAGCGAATTCCGGAGCCGCGGAAGTTTCTGGGACAAGGTCTGGCATGACTGAAACGTCAGGAGTGGAAGTTATGAGAAGCTCTGCTGAAATAATTGGGCTGGCAATACCAGAGGCAGTTTCAGAAACCTGTTCCTTGCCCTTCTTGCCCTTCTTTCCCTTCTTGCCTTCTTCGATTGGCAGTGCCGGAGCCTCCACAGAAGCATCGTCGACTAGGATGCTGCGGGCCAGGTCTGTCTGGACGTCCTGAGACATAGTGGCTTCGGATGCAGGCACAGGCTCAGGGACGATAGAAGCTTCGGTTGGAGTCTCAACCTCAGGAACAATGGGCATCTCAACTTCATGAGCGGGTGACTTCTCTACGGCAAGAGTCGTAGCAGCTCCAGAGGTGGGCTCAGATGCCTGTTTCCTACTCTTCTTGCCCTTCTTACCCTTCTTGTCCTTCTTGGTTGGTGCCCACTCCTCTTCAACTGGCATTTCCGGAGTGGTGGCCGCCTCGGCTTGAGGAACGACGGGCAGTCCTTTTGGGGTTGGAACGTCGATAACAGCCTCAGAAACCTGTTCCATGCTTTTCTTGCCTTTCTTGGCACTCTTGGTTGGTGCCCACTCCTCGGCAGGTTCATCCAGGGGGAACTCGGCGGTGGTATCGGCCGAAATATTCCGCGACATATGGGGCACGCCGTGCGACTCTTGAGAAGCAACCAACACGTCAGGGATGGAAGCAGACTCGGCTTGTTTCTCGTCTTCGGCTTCTGCTTCGAGCTGCTTGGGTTCCTCATTTGTTAGGCCGGGCTCAACTTGCTCAAGAGTCGACCCAGGAAGCTGGTCGAGCTCCCTGAGTGATGGTTCTGATTCACAGATCCCAACATGCGTAGTGTCGGTTGGTATTTCGGGAAGAGAATCCACAACCAGTGGCGTGGAGATGTCAGAAGTTTGCTCGGATGACTGTTTTTTGCTCTTCTTTTTCTCCTTCTTGGACTTTTTGGTTGGGAAAGCCCAAGTGTCAGCAGCCTCTGCCCCACACACAGCTTGCTTGGGCGCTGATTCCTCAACAGTTTCGCTACGCACTTCAAAGGACAGTTGGGGTTCAGCCATCTCAACCTTGGCAATAAATTCCTTTTCAGCATCAATCGGGATCTCTGGCTGTGCAGGGACGGTCGGTGTGGCGATGCCCGAAGCTGGCTCGGACGCTTGCTTCTTGCCCTTCTTGCTTTTCTTGGTCTTCGTTGTCGGCAGAGCCCAAGAGTCGACTTCTTCTGGCCCAGACTGCGGCACGGGCTCGAGCTCAGGCTCATGTGCCTTTGTAACCACTTCCTTGGTCGGCTCGAGAGAGTCCTCAAGAGTGTCCAGACTGACGTCCGCGTCGGGGATACCCGCTGGGACCTCGGGGGCAAACTTCACATTGATGCGCGCCTCATCTGCGGCGGGGGTTGCTGTCCCAGAACCGGGGTTGGACAACTGCTTTTTGGCTTTGCCTTTCTTCGACTTCTTGGGTGTTGAGGGTACGGGAGCAGGATCCTCTGTCGGTTCAGGTATCACTTCAGCTTCTGGAGTGGGGTCGGTATTTTGATGAGGAATGGATAGTGTTTCCCGAGGAGCTTCCGGGGCAGTATCGGCATCCAACCCGGCCACTTGCTTCATGCCCTTTTTAACCTTCTTTGGTTGCTCGGTCGCTAACGCCCTAAGCTCATCCTCAGCCGCAGGAATGGGGTTCTCTGCAGATTCAGGCATCGTCTCAGTTTCGGGTATGGGATCCGGAGTCTGATCAGAGAAAAGCAGTGTTTCTAGGGCAGTAGCAGAATCAGAGTCGGCAATCTGTTTCTTGCCTTCCTTTGACTTCTTTGTAGTGGGGCTCCAGAGATCATAGTCTGCGAGTTCCTCAGCCGCGACAGCTTTGGACGTGACCTGTCCCAGGGGTGGGACCTCAGTCATGACGGGTTCGACGGCGGGTTCGACGAGATCAGCGACAGGCTCGGTTGGTTTAACAGACTCGGCAGGCTCAGCAGCGACGGTATCGGACAAGGCCTGTTTCTTGCCCTTCTTCTTGCTCTTGTCCTTCTTGGTGGGCGCCCAGTCGTCCTCTTGCTGCGGAGGCATCTCGGGTTCTGCCACGGGCTCCTCGGCGAGTGTGATAGGCTCTGGCTCGGCACGAATTGCGACGCCCGAAGAGACATCGGGCTCGATCTCGTTTAGCTTGGAGCCCTTTCGCTTCTTGTCCTTCTTGCCTTTCTTGGATTTGACAGGCGTATCCCACGATTCGTCAGGAGCCGGTGGATCAGTTCCAGGTTCTGGAGGAATCACAACTGGCGTCTCCTCATCTGCAGTACCGACAGGGAGCTCCTCGGGTACACTGATGTCGGCATCAGGAAACTCGGCGGTGACGGGGATGGCTACCTCGGCTACCTCCAAGGTTTCTCTCGACTCTCCAGGAGTTGGGGTTTCGGTGGTCCCGGCGACGGGTTCCTCGGCTGTAGGTCCAACGGGAGCAGCCGATTCCTCAACCGCTTCAACGACATGCTGGGGCTCTGGTGAAACTTCGGCCTGTGGCTTTGGAGCCTCAGTGATGGCGAGTTGGTCGGTTTGCGCTAGCACGGGGGTTTCTTGGGTCGTTGCACTTTCCTGGGTGGGCGTGGCTGTGCCGGAGACAAGCTCAGAGGTGGCGATCTTGGACTTGCGCTTCTTCTCCTTCTTTGACTTCTTGGTCGGAGCCCAGGCATCCTCAGCCTGTTGTGTCTGCGCCTCGGATTCGGCCGTCGTGCCAGGCTTGGGCGTTTCCAAGGGGATTCCAACTGCTTCTGGGACCGGTTCTGACTCCAAGACTGGGACAGCGGGCTCGCCAGTGGGAGCTTGTTCTGGCGCCGGGGTCACAGGGCCGGACGAATCGATCTCGGGATCTTGAACTTTGGATTTACCTTTTTTGTCTTTCTTGCCTTTCTTCTTTTTCGAACTGAAACCCCATGCCTCTTCCCCTGCGTCGGGTGGGGTTTCGAGTGGAGAAGGTTGAACTTCAGTCACCTCGACAACAGACTCTTCTGTTACCACCATTCCACTGCCCAGCTTGGTTGTTAAATGCTCATGTTTACGCTCTGTCGGCTCCTTGGCCGCAACAACGTCCGTGTCAGCGACGGTCAGCTTTTCAACAATCAGTTCTTGAGTGGTGAACCCGACAGATTTGGAGTCCTTCTTCTTCTTGCCTTTCTTTCCCTTGACAGGCAAGTCCCAGCTCTCCTCTGGCTGCGCTTCGGCCTGTGGCTTAGCTTGGGCTTCCACTGACTCAGAAGGCGGAAGTGGCTCTAGGACGGGCTCTTTAGGGGCAGCCACTTCAGGCCCCGCAGACGAGGGTTTTATCGCTCCAAGGACCTGGACCGGCTCCTCCACAGCCTGTTCAACTGGGGTTGGCTCGACCGAAGCTGGCTCGTTCTCAGGCTCGCTGGCTGCTGGAGGCTCTTCCACGGTCGGGACGGATTCTTGAGCACCAACGGACTCTTCGGCCATCGAAACAGACATCTCCGCAGCGGGTTCAACAGCGACCTGCTCTTCCGCCGTAGCAGTGGGCTCAAGAGCAGGATCAATCACAACAGGAGCAGCCTCGGCCTCGACATAAGTGGTGACAGCGGCTGTCTCGGCCTCGGGAAGCGGTTCAAACTCGACGATCCTTGAGCCTTTTCGCTTCTTTTCCTTCTTGCCCTTCTTCTTGAGAGATGCGCCCGGAATATCCTCGGCTTGCGCCTTAGGTTCCGACTGCAAGTCATCGGGTACAAAAGTCGCCTGTTCGCTTGATTGGGCTGCCTCATTGGCGATCTCTGGTGTCAGCTCAGCCTGGGTTTGCTCTTCCATGGTAGTGCTTGGCGCCTCAAGTATGGAAGTTGCGGTTCTCGAAGCGGGCTCAGACTCGGAAACGATGTTGCCCTTGCCCTTCTTGCCTTTCTTGCCCTTTTTGGTCTTGGTCGGCAAATTCCACGTCTCTTCAGGCTGCTCTTCAGGTTGTACTTCAGGCTGGACCTCCTCGATGGGCGCACTTTTCTCGACCTGCCACTCAACGGATGCTGTAGTGTCTTCCGACGTGGAAACAGCTACGACGGAGGCGCTTTCCTCGAATGGCCCCACAGCTGGGTCCACTTGCGTGGGGGCATGCTCAACGGGAGGAACGGAATCTGCCGCCGCCTCTTGATTGCCTGCAAGGTCTTCGACCACGGCCGCTGCATCTTCGACGGAAAACTCCTCAATGGGAGTACTCGAGACTTGCTCTGAGTCAAGAACGTTCTTGCCTTTGCGCTTTTTGTCCTTCTTTGACTTTTTGGCAGGAGCTCCCCAGACGTCATCGGCTTCGGGTTCGGGTTCCACAGCTTCAGCAGCAGGTGAATCCTGGGTCTCAGTGATGGCGGGCTCGGGTGCAGGACCAGGTTCCTCCAGTGGCGTGGCAACCCTAGAAACAGGCCCAGAGTCAGTTTGCGTTGCCCCCTTCTTTTTCTTGCCCTTCTTCGGTTTCTTCCGGGAAAACGGGGCGTCAAACTCATCAGCGCCCAGTTCTTGAAGGGAAGCGTCCGGCTCGGACGCAACTGCTGGGGTTGCGAGAGAAGGAGCGACGTCCGCAGCCATCTGGCTCTGGGGAGGAACCTCAAGCGAGGGTGCCGCTTCGCGACTTTCCTCGGAAGGAGCGACGAGAGTGTCAGACAAAGGGCCGATTTCACGAGCTTCGTCTGATGTCTCAACAGATTCTTGAGCAGGCTCGGTGTCCGTGACAGCCGCGACTTCAGCAGGTTCCTCAGGCATCGAAGGCGCTAGCTCGGATTCAACAGGCTCGACAGCTTCCTCCTTCACAGCTTTCTTGCCCTTCTTCTTGTCCTTCTTCGACTTCTTGGTGGAAGCAGAAAAAACAGACTCATCGGCTTCTACACTAGGTTGCTCGATCGAGGGAGACTCAAGTGGTGACTCGTCAGACCTCGATCCTGACGGCTCGGAGGGGCTCTCTTGGAGAGACCCATGCTTCTTGGATTTGAACTTGACAAAGACGTTTTCCTTATCTTGCTCTTGCGGTAGAAATTCTGGTTCTGGATGTATGACCTCTGGCTTCTGTGAAGTGATCTCTGATTCTAGCATAGGTTCAGTCTGAATCAAGGGCTCCCGTTCCTGGCTGCTTTGGGGCGAGGCACTCTCGACTGGAGCTGTGACGTTCCCAAATTCTTCGGTCCCGCGTTTGGCCTCTTCGGACGCCTGAGTCTCAGTTACAGCCGGCGCCGCTTCGGTCACGCCTGGAGACTGGACCCTAGTTTCTGGTGGGCAAGGGTCTTGCTCCGTAAATGCCTCCCGTAGCCTAGGTTCTGGGCTGCGACCCCTGGCATTGGTTGGCGTCTCGGCAAAATCGTCAGCCGAAGCTTCGCTACTCGCCGGCCAGGTATCATCGATCAGCGAGGCCTTTCGTCGCTTCTTCTTGTCCTTCTTTCCCTTTCGGAGCGGATACGCCGTCGATTCGGGGTCGATGGCGTCCGAGGAAGTCACAGTGGTGCTGGTAGACTTGGCGCCTTCGGATGACGGCTTCGCCGCGGGATCGGTGACGGCGGAGCTCGTCTGTTGGAGGTACTGAGCCAAGTCACTTTGCTTGCTCATGTCTGATGACACCTGTGACAGTTCACTCTCGGCAGGTTCGGTTTCCTCCTCGACCGTGCTGAGTTGGATGAGCATTCGCTCAATCTCGCGAGACTCAAAGTCATTTTGTGGCAGAGACCGAAGTTCGGGAGACTTCTCAGGCCAAGGATCCGACGTCGAATCAGTCTTGGGCACCTTCTTTTTCTTCTTGTCGCCTGTTTTCTTGGACTTCCTGATGCTATAGGGAGAGGTCCCGTCGCCCTGGCTCGAGGGTGACATTTCCTGCGACTCGGACTCGAAATCGTCGGCAGCAACTGGGGCGAACTGGAGATCATCCGATATGCCAATTGGAGCTCTGTCGAGGCTCTTGGTTGGCCGGTCTGGAAGTGCACCCGCTTCTGCAGGAGCTCCAGCGGGTGGTTGCCCCTCAGGATTGGGTCCCACGTTGGGCTCGGTGCCAAGACCCGTTTGTCTGGCCGTTTGCTCGGCAAGTGGTTCGACGACGGAGACGATGTCGACAACACCCCGAGACTTGATTTTCTCATCGTTATTTGTCTCGGCTGGAGAAATAGCCGCTGCAATTTCTTCAATCGGGGCTGCGTCGTCATGGGCGCTTATTGGCTCACGTTCTGTCGTAACAGCACCACTTGTCAAGGATTCAGTGGTGGCCTCATGTGGGGCCGGTAGCACGCCCAACAAGGACGACTCGCCTGTTTGTGGGACTGTGGCCTCGGCTATTGGCTCGTCGCTGCCCAGTGACAGACTCTTGCGGTTTTTTTTCCTGTCCTTCCTCGCCTTTTTGGTCCCAAAGGCGATTTCGTCATCAGCCTCGTCCAGCATTGCAGCTGGTCCCCGTGGTTGGGCGTCGACGGCTCCAGGAATTGGCTCCGGTGCGCACCCCGCCTCCTCGCTTGTGGGTGTGGTGATTGCGCTCTCATCATCCAAACTGGAAATGGCGGGGTCCTCATAGCCGGGATGCTCTCGGTGCTCTTCAAGGGGTTCTGCGAAGGTCACGCTCTGTCGCTTCTTCTGCTTCTTGTCTTTCTTGCTTGCAGTGATGCGCGTCTCGGATTCCTGGCCTGGGACGGCTGGCTCAATGGCGATTGGCTCCTCGGTCAGTGTTGCAACGTCCACAATCTTTTAGGTTAGCACTTGCGTCAAATGTCAGGATGTTCACAGTACCTACAAGTTCTTCGCTCAAGGTGGGCTCCGAAGGTACAATCGACTCTGCAGGCAGAAGTTGACCAGGAATCTCGACTTCCTCGACGGCCGACTCTTCGGGCGATGGCGATTTAGATCCCTTCTTTTTCTTCTTGTTCTTCTTGCCTTGCTTGACCGAGTCATGCTCATACCAAGGCTCCTCTTGCACAGGCTCGGATGGAGTAGTTTCCACGGGGCTGGACTCGCCGTCGGTCCTGGGAGGTGACCTTCGGCGGAAGATGGGATCTTCAATCACGAGATCGGGGTTGAAGCCAGTGTGTTGTAGACCGGCGGCGACGGCGGCGGTGAACTCAATGTCGTCGTTTGGTATAGGAGCAGGAATGGGATCATCTTGAGCAGGTTCGGCAGGTAGTTCTGGCTCAGCTGGTTGGTCGTCTGTAGGGACAGCAACCATTTCTGACCCCAAGTCAGGAACTTTGGGAATGAACTGCTTCCTTTTCTTTCTGTCCTTCTTGCTGCTGCTGCTGCTGAATTCAGGCCAAGCTTCTCCGGGCTCGGGCTGGGTTGTTTCCGCCGCAACCTCAGCTTGGGCAACCTCTGTGGCAGGCTTGGGAATCGGCTCAGGCTCGGCGGGGATCTGAGCGGCTTCCGAGACGGACTTCTTCTTGCCCTTCTTACTCTTTTTGGAGACAGGGTCCGCCCACGCGTCTTCGGTTATCTTAGGGGTGTCCTCAGTGACAGTCCCCTGAGCAGAGTCCTCTGTAATCTGATTGGGCTCTTCTGTCAGCACCGCCGATGGCTCGGGAACGTCTTCAGCTGCGATAGAAAACTCAGAAGTTTGTGTGTTCCGCTTCTTCTTTTTCTTGTCTTTCTTCCCCATCTTTGCGCTTACTTCCGCCCAGACGACCTCGGCAGGCTCCTCAACAGCCGCAGGCGTGGACTGAACAGGGGCGATGTCTTGGGCGTCAGAAAGAGGTGGCAGCTCGGTCGTGGCTTCAGGGACATCTGCGGGCACTTCAGACACGGCCTCGGCTTCGAATGGTTCTTCAGAAGGTTGATGAGTCGCTAACGTCTCTTCGGGTTCCTGCGCTTTGCTGAGCATCTTTTTCTTCTCGCCCTTGCCTTTGTTGAGAGGCTCAGCCCAAGAGTCTGCAACCTCGATGGATTTCTCTTGTGAAGAATCTGGCGTTTTGGACTCTGTAGTGGGTTCAGAAACAGTCGCCTCTGTAGCTGGAAGCACTGCGACTAGATCAGCAACCAGTTCAGGAACTGACTCAACAACTGGCTGAGGATCTGGCTGCAGAAGAAGCTCTGTAATTGACTCTTCAACAGCTTCGGTCAACTCCACAACAGGCTTGGTGGGATCAAGGACTGGCTCGGCAACTGTGTCAGAAACATTCGCCTCAAGAAGCGGCTCTTGAACGGCCGACTCTGCAAGTTCTGCCTCAATGGCGCGATCGGCTTGCTTTTTCTTGCCCTTTTTGGACTTCTTGGAAGCTGGTTCTTCTACAGGCACCTGCTCGGTTTTCACGACAGAAGCGTCCTCTGCGGGCGCAGTGGGCTCGAGTGCGGCGGTCTCGGGTTCTTCAATGACAGCGCTGCCCTTCTTTTTCTTGCCTTTCTTCGCCTTCTTGGAGGATGCACCCGCCCAGTCATCCTGGTTTACTGTAGGTGCGGTGTCGAGTGTCTCCGGCAATGTGAGCCCCTGTTGGGATGGTGGCTCAGACAAATCCCGAACAGGCTCCTCAACCAAAGTTGTCTCAGCCGCGGAGATCTCAAGTGTTGGCTCCAGCTCGGCGGCAGACTCGCTAGGACTGCTCTGCTTCTGTTTCTTGTCCTTCTTCTTCTTCTTCTTGCCAGTCGGCTCGGCCCATGAATGTTCTCCGGGCTCAGCAGGCGCAGGGTCCAGGCTCTCAGTCGTCGAAGTCTCTTGAACGGTGGGCTCAGGCAAGGCCTCACGCGGCGTTTCGACGAACTCTGCCTCCATCGCCGGTGGAGCTGTTTCAGAATCAGGCGTAACCTCATCCGCCAAAGCAGGCTCGGTTGCCGTTGAAGTTTGAGCGACAGGCGGTAAAACAACTGGTTCGTCGAGGAGACCGTCGAAAATCCCCTCGACAATGTTGCCCTTCTTTTTCTTGTATTTCCTCGCCTTCTTCCCCTTCTCGGTCGTCGCCTCTGCCCATTCATCTTGGGGATCAGGCTGGGCTGAAGTGGCCGCCTCATCACTGGCAGGTTCTTCAACCAGTGCGGGCACGACAGAGACAGCTTCCTCGGAGGCGATGGACTCGACAACTGTAGGCTCAGGCTCATGTGCAACGCTCGGCTCTCCGGGAGGGATATCCTCAGAGCCACTGCGCTTCTTTTTGTCGTCCTTTTTGCCTTTCTTCCCCTGTTTGGTGGTCGTCTCTGCCCATTCGCCTTGAGAATCGGGCTGAGTTGAAGTGGCTGCTTCGTCAATAACAGGTTCTTCAACCCGATCGGGCTCAGCAAGGGCAGGTTCCTCCGAAGGAATTGATTCGGCAACCGCAAACTCGGATTCAGTGACAAGAATGGTTTCGGCGAGGATAGGCACTTCGATAGGCCCGGGCTCCGGTTTCGACTCCAGGTTGGATGCAACGACAGTCCCGTCGGGGCTAGTCTCCTCGACGGCACTGTCCTGTTTTTCCTTGCCTTTTTTGGCGGTTGACTCTGCCCATTCATCTTGAGGGTCTGGCGAGGTTGAGGTTGCTGCTTCTTCCACGACCGACTCTTCAACCAAAGCGCGCTCGGTGAAGACAAGCTCAGGAGGCTCGGAAACTGCAGGCTCGGGCTCAGAAACGATCTCGACAGTGCTGTCCTTCTTTTTTTTGTCCTTCTTGCCTTTTTTGTCCTTCTTGTGGGGTTCAGATCTCTTGTTAATTCGATCAGCCTGCGAAGGCATGGCTCTCTCAGTAGCAGACTTCCCCAGAACAGGCTCAGACTGATCCTCAACGAGGGCGGACTTGACGGTAGCAGGCTCAACCTCGGCAAAAGGGGCATCCGCAGGCTCGGGCTCGGGCTCAGGCTCAGCGACAGTCGGCTCCCTGTCATTGCCCTTCTTTTTCCTGTCTTTTTGCCCTTCTTGATCTTGGGAGGCTCTGCCCACTCATCAGAGGGCCCGACCTGTGAGGTGGCTGTTTCATCAACAACAGTAGGTTTCTCGGCCACGACAAGTTCAGACTCATGCTCGACAGGAGTAGGTTCGACCTCGGCTGAGGCGACGTCTACGGGAGCAAGCTCAGGTTCAACGATAATCAGCTCGATGGCACCACCCTTCTTTTTCTTGTTCTTTTGACCCTTCTTACCCTTGGTAGACTCCACCCACTCGTCTTCAGCCTCGAGCTGTGAGTTAGTGGTTGTCTCGGGAATGGTGGCACGTTCCTCGGTCAGGACGGGTTCAGACTTATGCCCGACGGAAGCAGGCTCAGTCTCCACGGGAGAATATTCCTGTTTAACGGGAAAAACAGACTCGACAATTGGTTCCGCCTCGAGGGCGCCCTTCTTTTTCTTGTCTTTCTTGCTCTTTTTGCCCTTTTTGACAGTAGCGGGCCACTCATCTTGGGGTTCAGACTCGGTGGAAACAACTCCCTCAGCAGCGGCTGCGGTTTCGTCGCCGAGAACAAGCTCTTCGACAGGGTCAGTCTCGGCTCTCTTGGGAGCAGCTTCGTCCGCACCAAGCTCCGACTGGACAGCAGCTAATTCAGACTCAGCCGAACCCGGTTCAGACTCAGCGACAGCAGGCTCGGTCTCGAGAGCCCTGCCCTTCTTTTTCTTGCCCTTTGGCAATTGTCAGTCCACTTTTCCTTGGTGTCGGGAGTGTCACTCACCTGAGTTACAGATTCAATGATTGGCTCAGAAGTGGGCTCAAGAATTTCTGCTGGTTCATCCTTGGATTGGTGCTTGTTTTTGCCCTTCTTCCCCTTCTTCTTGACAGCTTGTTCCCAATCCATAACGTGGTCTGGTGATGAAACAACTGTCGCTACAGTGTCGCCGTCAATCGCTTCCTTGGAGTCGAGTGCGCTGGGAGAAAAGGCATCTTGAGCTGTCTGTTTTTGTTTACTTGTGGATGCATACAATCCTGCATCTGCGTCCTGGATAGTTTCGGGAGCGGGAGCGGGTGTCGGTGTCAGTTCAGCGAGGACAGAGTTCGGAGTGGGGACCACAGGGGAACCGGCCCGCTTGTGGGGCAGGGAAACAGCGGTGTCTCGCGCGCCGCCTGTTGTGTCGTCCACTGATTTGCCGTGGCGGGGGGGCTCCTGCGTGCCCTGCAGCGGCGGCCCCATGCCCGGGACCCGCTCGCTGGAGCCCTGTCCTTGCTCAGGCTCATCGCGTTTCAATTCCGACGGGTCGTAGGGAACCGAGTCTTTGGTTGTGGGTGATTTATCCAGCTGCGACTCGCGCTTTCCGAAGCCCAACAGAGATCCAACACCAGAAATGGCCGGCAGAATCGACAAGGTCGAGAACATGCCCTTTTGCTGCATCTTGGCGTGTTCACTCGCTGACACATCCCTGGACGACTCCCCTGCAGTCTCACCGCCGCTACCAGCCACCAGCGTCGCGTCTTGTGGCACCACGTTCGCTGTGGAGTCTGGAACTCGCACTATCCCGCCACTTTGCGGAGGCACGTTTTTCTCGTGAAAAGCCGCATCAGCCAAGTTCTCACTGCTGGGTTCTGAAGCCGTCTGTCCAGGGACGTCTTCCAATCCCCAGTCCGGCAGAACCCTGGCTCTGGGTTTTTCGCCTTTGGCCTTGACGGCAGAGGCCTCTGCAAAATCTCGTGTGCCGGTTGTCTGGAGCTAGTTAGCTACCTTAGAACTCAATTCCAATTCGCGACTCTAGGAAATGTACATACTTCAATCTGCTGAGGTTCAACTTCAATCCACGAGACCTCCTTCTTCCCCTTCTTCTTCTTGCCCTTCTTGAGTGTACTTGTAGACCGCTGTAACACCGTCGGTACCTTCTCCTCAGGAATCCGACTCTCCTCCGCAATAGCGTTTTCCTCCCGCCGATCCTCCCGCTGCGGCTCCCCAACCACCGTTTCGGGAATGACAGGCTCCACTTGAGGCTTCTTGGCTTGTGGCGGCACAAACGCAAACCTATCCAGCCGGGGCGACTCCCTTGTCTTGTTGTAGTCATCGCGACCCATAAAAGTTGTGCCCGAGAGTAGGCTATACGTCGTAGGTGCCTCGGAAGCAGCAATTGTAGATGCATTGTCATCAGCCGAGTAGACGCTCTCAGCCTTGTGCGGGGCAAGCAGCCGAGACTTGTCCAGATCGAGATCGAGGTCGCGTGGCGTGTCCTGCTGGAGCATGTGGGCAACCACGATACCGCCAGCAGCACCCGCTGCGAGGAGGGCAGCATCTGTGTGGCTGGGCTGGTCACGGACATTTCTGAAGGAAGCCTTGAGGTCCTCATACGAGTCTGGGCAGGGATCTTGAGAGAAGGACGCGACGAGTGTTTGTTCCTCCGAAAGCGTAGGCATCCCGGTTGGTTCCGAGATTCGGGGTATGTCAGTAGCGAGAGAGTTGCTGCAGCTATGGGGTAGGGGGGCATTGCTCGTAATTAGCTCGATATCGGCCATCTTGGGCATGTCGCCGGCAACAGAGCTGCTTCGGCTTTGCGGCAGGGGAACATCGCTAGCGATGGACTCAATGGTGACGGCCAGGGTGGGAACATCAGAAGCGCTTCGGGTCTCTGGAGCATCATGGATGAGTGGTGCGGCCAAGTTACTCCTGCTTTCAGGCAACGGTGGAGGCTCGAGTGCTTGAAGGGGCGGTACGACTGGGCTCGTAGGAAGAGCGGGAAGTTGAGATAGATCTTGAATTGTCGCCTCGGGTACCGTTTTTTGCGCGT
>Ga0247763_1001562_pt1 | contig 12945 bp, 3 predicted proteins | sample UWRJL141409B4_FD_179926 | JGI IMG/M metagenome (GOLD analysis project Ga0247763, IMG submission 179926) | Plant litter microbial communities from Arlington Agricultural Research Station in Wisconsin, United States - UWRJ-L141-409B-4 | ecosystem: Environmental > Terrestrial > Plant litter >...
CTAGATTTTGGTACGTTTGTTTAGGCTATATAAGGCTGAACCTTTTAAGGAAGATCGCCCTAGTTATTAAAGGGATGCCCGATTTTAGCGGTATACGTTTTAAATATATAGCCTGTAAAAGCTGTAATATTGCTAAATTACTACGCTAACCCTCCTCTAAGGCTATTATTAACCCTTTTAACGCGTTAGGGCGGATAAAGGGGGATATATTCGTAATCCGCCCTATACCCCTAAATAATAAACCTTATAGGTTTATTCTAGTAGACCGGAAGACCCGTTTTAAGATTATTAGGCTTTTAAAGTTTAAAAATAAAGTTGTTACAGAAGTAAAGGCTGCTATAGAAAAAATTAATAATACCTTTAAGCGGTACCCGGTATACTTATATTATAATAAAGGTAAAGAAATTAGTAGGTTTAGGCCTTACTTATGTAAAAAGGGTATTGTTTTCTCGGAGTCTAGCCCCTATACGTATAACTAAAACGGCCTGGCTAAACGTACTATACGGGTGGTTTTAGAACGCCTTAGGGCTATAATAGTTGCTTTAGGGCTTCTATCTTTCCTATAGGAATACGTTATAGGCCCTATGGTTAAACTAGTTAATAGGATAGCAAATATTACTAAGGAGCTTACCCTATACCAGCTCTTCCTCGATAAGTTAATACCCCTATAGGCCCCTTATATCCCGGATCTCTCCAATTACAGGGCTATAGGCGCCGATTATATGGTATTAGTTCCCCCTAAGAAACGTATTTAGTCCTAAAAGCTTGCCCCCAGGGGCGTTTAAGGTAGGTTACTGGTTATATTAGGTACCTAAATTTACCTGGTTTGGTTCGGCCAACGGAAGGTTATTTAAACTAGCTTCATTAAATTATACGAAAACCCTTCTACCTACCTATAAGGGTGTAATGGGTGCGGTGCAGCCGGCGAAACGATGGCGATTGGTTAGCGCTTAAATAGTGGCTGCAGCGCGCAGGCCTGCCAGGGGGAACTTCCCTCCGGCAAGAATCAGTTAATGTATCACTTACGACATAAGCTCAGTATCCCAGTAGTGACTCGCCAGCGTATCGCTTTAGTACCGGGGCATCTTCCTTAATTATCCTGTAGCTTGTTACATTTTCTGATTCTTCTACCTACGATTAACCAAGATGTCGCTAGTACTAAGTTAGCCGGAGCCGCTAGCCCTAGTTGCGGGCGTTATATTACGAACCAGTATACTTATAACGACTCGCCCTTCGTCGCTAGTATTTTTCCCCGAAGGTAAGTTAGCTGTAACGTCGCCTGAGAATTAAGAATCGGAGTTATAGCAGATGTAAAGCCGTATTAGTTTTCTTAAACGACTAGTATAGGTAAAAGAAAAAGAAGAGGAGCTTTTACGATAACTAGGACTCGTTACGGATTCGAGCCGGAAACGCTAACGTAGCGAATCCCCATTTTAGGAGTCGAGTAGAGCTATTAAAGTTAAGAATATTATCTAATTTACTAGTAAAATAACCTTTCGACGCTGCTAAAAATGGTTGTAAGATTTGGATTGCGCCTTCCAAGGAGACCCTTAGCGCTTTTAGGTAGCAAAAAACCGGATCTTATTTAGCTTGGAATATATAGATTCCAATATTTGTAATTACTGGTATAGTTATTACAACGTATAATTAAATAACGAGCGAATTACTTACGAAAAAAATTAGACTTATTTCGAAAACTGGATTGGAACTTTGGTTTATAATGTAGCAGATTAAGATACTACTATAATAAACCAATTCGAACGAGTTACCTAGTGTATTAATTAGTCGCTATAGGAGTTTTATTCCTATCTCGAGAGTTTAAAGGTACGATTTCTCCGGTAAAGCGAAAAGGATCGCTTTATAAAGTTTTTTGCCAAATTGGATCTTAAGCTTCGTAAGTATTTAGAGTTATATTACTACGGTAATAAACCCAAAGTACGAGAGGAGATAGTTAAATTAGCCTAGTAAGTGTAGTTTATTAGCAAATTTTAACGTAAATATGTTTACTCAATACGTGATTACCTTTAAGGTACTAGTAAATCGCGAGGTAATTGTAGGGTGCGTGGAACCTATAGATACCGAGGACGCCATCTACGAGCCCCTAAAGGCAGTCTTGCTTTTTTAATAATCTAGTACTTTAGTTATAGTAGTATTGGTTATATATCGCTAAACTGCCCTAATTAGTATTTTAACGCCCAGAGAGCGAATTGAGAAGTATATAGAGGGAGGGGGTATTAGTAACTCCCCCAATAATTGGTATTGAAAAACCAGGGAAACGCCTAACCTCTTTTATTAGCTATAACGCCGAAGAGGGCTTACCTGAAGTAGTAACTCGTATTAGGATAAAAATTAACGTTGTCTTACTTATATTATTTCCTTTTAATATTATACTAGAATTGGATTTTTACGCTGAGTTGGATATTATTAATTACGATTTCGCCTAAAAATACGATTTGCGGCGAGTTGTTATAAAAATACTACGCTTACGGTACCTTAACGGAGTTGTATACGAGAATTTTGGAGTTTTCGAAGTACTAATATAAGTAATTAATAGCCGTAGCTATATACGTTTGTTAATTATCTACTATACTGTAGTTTACAAAGATTATTTGCAAGGAGAGTCCCCTATTTTGCTAAATATGCCTACCTTAAGTAAGGAGGCTATTTTGTTGTTTTTACGTAAGAATTAGTAGTAGTTCGCTATTAACTTAGGAGTTATTTATATTTAGAAGCTACGAAGATTTTTAAAAATATGTAAAAAAGAAATATATACGTTTATAATTATTCCCTAATTGGAAATACCGAATTATTTATTACTAGACGAAAAGGAGGAGAACCTTAAGGGAAAAGGAGGAGAAATACCTATTAAGCTTCGAGATTTTAAAAATATATTTAATCTTATATAAGTAGCTATATTACCCTATTATTAGTATTTTAATTACTTAATCCCCCTAATAGAAAATATTATACCCCTGTATAATAGCTTATATATACTGTTAAGAATTAAGTTAGAAGCATTATAAAAGTTTTTGGAAGAAAATCTGGTAAGAGGGTAAATAAAACCCAGCGAAAGCTTAGCGGTATTACCGGTAATATTTATTCCCAAGAAGAATAAATCCTTACGTTTATATGTAAATTACCAAAGTTTTAATAAGATTATAGTTAAGAATCGCTACCCCCTACCCCTTATTTTGGAAATTCTTAATTGGGCCTTGAATGCGTAGTATTTTAACAAGATTAATCTAAAGGATACTTATTATCGAATTAGGATTAAAAAGGGCGAAGAGTAGAAGATAGTATTCCGAATACGATACGGATTATACGAGTTTTTTATTATACCCATAGGGCTTACTAACGTATTTGCAACTTTCCAGTATTACATTTAATATATATTTCGCAAGTATCTCGATACCTTTGCAGTAGTATATCTGGACGATATCCTTATTTTCTTACCGGACCGAGAATTATATACTTAGTATTTTCGGTAAGTTATAAAGCGATTACGAAAAGCCGACCTTTATTACAATTCTAATAAGTACGAATTTTATAAGGATTAGGTTAAATTTCTTGGCTACGTAGTGGGAAAGGAGGGAATTTTTATTAATTCAGTGCGGATTTAAACGGTACTTAATTGGTTGGAGCCTTAGTTATTTTACAATATTTAGGTATTTATCGGATTTTGTAACTTTTTTTAACGTTTTGTATAAGGTTTTTCCGAAATTGCTAAATTACTATACGATATATTAAAAGGTATAAAGAACGGTAGAAAACCCGGTAACGTACAATTAGGTAATAAAGAACGGGTATTTTTCCAGTAACTTAAATAAACCTTTACAAATATACTAGTTTTACGATATTTCAAACCCGAAAAACCTATTATCGTTAAAACCGACGCCTTTAATTTCGCTATAGGCGTAATACTTTTATAGGTAGCGAATAACGGCCAAAAATACCCTATTGCGTTCTGGTTATTAAAATTTAAAGGATTAGCGTTATTATACTCAACAGTTAATAAAAAGTTAATGGTAATTGTTAAGTGTTTTAAGTAGTAGAGATATTACTTAGAAGGAAGTCGTAAGCAAATTACCGTCTTTTCGGATTATAATAATCTATAGGGCTTTATATATCAAACTTATTTAAACGGTAAATAAGCCAGATAATATATGTACCTAGCGGGGTTCAACTTTAGCATTAAGTACTAAATAGGTAAGCGAAACCTAGCTAATATACCGTTGAGAAGACTAAATTATGCAGATAATAAGTTTGCGGAGAAACTAAAATAGCTTTTAGTTTTTAAAAATAAAATAGTAATGGTACAATTAGTATACGCAAAGTTTATAGCCCGGATAATACCCGAAGAACATAGGGGTCCGAGGCGAAGATTTATCCAAGTATTTTAGCTATTTTCTAATACGCGAAACGAGGGGGAAGAGGCACCTTCTACAAATTGGCTTAATTGTAAATAAATACTCCCAGTCTAAGTAGCCAAAGCTGTAACCTTAAAGGAACGTATTTTAAATTCCTACCCAAGTACCTTATTAAGGGACTTAGTTTTAAAGTTGCAAAAAAGTAATAAATAGATATAGAAAGTTGTTAAGAGGCTAAAAAGCCGGTAATTTAGTCGCGATTTAAAATATTAGTTATAAGGTAAAAACGGAAAGTTACTTTATAAGGGACGATTATTCGTTTTAGTAAAGTAGAGTACGAAATAGGTAATTTTTCAGGTTTTCCATAATAATCCACTAATTGGCTATTTTGGAATCCAAAAGATATTAAAAAGGATTTAACGAAAATACTTTTGGAACAATATTAATAAGGACGTTAAAGACTACTATAAATTCTGCAATATCTGCTAATTTAAAAAGCTAAAGAAATATAGGCCTTATAAAGAATTATAGTCCCTGCTACAGCCCTTTAGGCCCTACTAAGAGTTATTTATAGATCTTATTATTGAATTACCGCCGATTTATTTTTAAAACGGGGATAAAGTGGATTTGATTTTAATTATCGTAGATAGGTTTACTAAAATAATATACTACTTTACTATTAATAAAATAATAATAAGCTAAAAATTAGTAATACTATTTTATAACGAAATAGAATGTTAAAGAGGAGTTAAGGCGTTAAAAGGCGTAGTAAGTAATAGAGGCTTTATTTTTACAAGTTAATTTTAGAACGATTTATATTATATTTTATAAATAAAAAAAAGGCTTTCGATAACGTTTTACCCGTAAATTAACGGTTAAACGAAACGGATAAACCAGACCTTAAAATACTACCTTAGAGTTTTTTGTAATAAGGAAAAGCTAAACTGGGCTTACCTATTAGTATAGGCCAAGTTTATTTGTAATAGTTTAATTAACGCGATAATTAAAATTATACCCTTTAAAGCGCTTATAGGTTTTACGCCTTCGTTTTACGACTAAATTAAAGGCGACTTATTAAAGGGGAAGGTACTAATAGTAGTTAAAAGAGTTAAAAAGCTTTAATAAATACAATAACGATTAAGAGAAAATTGGGTACGTAGTATAAAAAGGTAGAAATATTACTATAATAAAAAATACTAAAGTTAAAAATTTAAAAAGGAATAACTGGTAATATTATTAACTAAAAACTTAAGACTAAAAGCTATATTAGGAAAGCTTATACTAAAGTTTATTAAACCATTTCGGGTTCTAAATAAAGTTGGTTCGCTAACGTATCGTTTATATTTTCCAAACAAGTACGATAAGTTATATAATATATTTCCCATTAGCTTACTCAAGCTATATATTTACAAGGTAGGATAGGAACCCTTACCGATACTAAAATTGGAAAACGATAAAGAATAGGAAGTTAAGAAGATCTGGGATAAACGGCGAATTAATAGCGAAACGAAGTAATTAGTTAAGTAGTTAGGATAATTATTAAAGTATAATTAATAACTAGTAAAAGAGAATTTAAGTAATATACTAAACTTAGTAGTAAGATTCAAAAGGGATTACGTAAAGAAAAGGTTACTTAAGTAGGAGAAAAGTAGAAAAGATAAGAAGGGGAAAAAAAAACCCTAGCGTAATTCTTAATTGTTAATATCCTATAACGGAAATAAAACGAAAAGAATAAAAAAGAGGCGAAACGTTAATAAGAACCTCCCAAATTAACGGTAAAAGACCCTAGGTCTAATATTTAAAATATTTAATTTATATATCGGGAAAAGGCACTAAATGCTAATCCGATTCCAACGTATCCAGATTATTAGGAATGTTATTAAAGGAGATACCCTTTAACTTTAACCGGTTAAAAATGGAGGCGAGAAATTAGCGTTTAGCTAGGGACTAAGTATTATAGCCTACTTAGGAGGTATCTAGGCGAAACTTTTAGTAATATTTTTAAACTTACAGCTTAAAAGTATACCGGGCGATTAGCTTCTTGGCCTTAGCTTTACTCTGGAAAAAATTAGTAACTAAAACGTTAAAGAAAAGTAAGTAACGTATAATTTTCGGACCAAAAATTAGAACTGGGCGAAAATCCAACTTAAGCTAAAGTTTTATCTTTTATACTAGTAGGGATTAGTAGCTAATAATAACAGCTTGGGTTAAATTAGTAAAAAATTCTCTTAAGCGTAAAACAGGCGAAAAGTTAATAAAAACTTACTGCGGCGGGCTTACGGTTACTAGAAAGGTTATAGGTATAACGATAGGCCTTTTTAATATTTTCAAATACCGTAATTAGCTTATAAACGCGGGTAGTATATTCCTAGCGAATCGGGTCATTTTTATCGCAAATATCCTAAGCGCTATTAATTAAACGTAGCAGGGTTATTAAGTCGGTAAAATCACCTTTTATTCTAACGACAACTTAGTACTAATTTGTTAGTATTTCGCTATTATTTTAATTACGAAAAGACCTACTGGGGAGTAAAAGTTATTACGAAAAGTATATTGGTTATACTAAAAACTAGGCTTAACCCTGAAAATACAATTAGGTACTGGTAATTTATTAAAACCGGGCTTAAAGTACGTTAAAATAACGTTACGTACGTAATATATATAAGGATTATTCTTAATAACTAAAAAGCTATTTAACAAGTTAAAATCGATAGATAATATAGTAGCGAATCGCGCGCGAATTAATTAAGAAAGGGAAAGGGAATAATCAATTGCAATAGTAATAATAAGGGTGGAAATTGGAGGAGCGAGTAGGGTAAGAAAGTTGGAAATATTTTAGCGGGGTAGGCAGAATTTGGCGGTAAAAGGTAGGGGTTTGGCAGTATAGTACCCTAAAAAGCGCATTAGTAATTAAAAACGCGTTATTGGGAAAAACGCGTTAGCGAATTAGGCGTAACGTATTAGCAAAACGCGTTTAAATTAACAATAGCTTAAACGCGTTTAACTTATCAACAACGAGCCAGCAATTTCACTAAGTTAAGTAATTCCGTAGTAAAGCTGGGGACAGCTTCTTGGAGAAGGGGGATAGTTGTAATGGGTACGGTGCAGCCGGCGAAACGATGGCGATTGGTTAGCGCTTAAATAGTGGCTGCAGCGCGCAGGCCTGCCAGGGGGAACTTCCCTCCGGCAAGAATTAGTCAATGCATCACTTACGACACAAGCTCAGTATCCCAGCAGTGACTCGCCAGCGTATCGCTTCAGTACCGGGGCATCTTCCTTGATCATCCTGCAGCTTGTTACAAAGGGCCCCGGGGCCCAACTAACGCCCTGGACCTCCCGGATACTACTAAAGATACGGAGGACCAGCACCCTAATTACGATGGCTTTCCCCCCGAGGCGCCTACTAAGTTCGCCCTACCGGTAATATTACTACGTAAATTGGTTTAGTTACCCGTAGCGACCCCTAAGCCCTCCGAGTCCCCTATAGGAGATAAACTTAGGTTTGTTATAATGGAAATCCCAATCCTATAGGCTATTAAGACCTAGTAAGAGGAATTTAAATAAGTAGAAGTTGAGCCTATAGATACTACGGCGGACCTAATTAACTACCTCGTTAATAAAGCTACTAAATAAGCCAAGCCTAGTAGCTACTATAACCCCTTTAAACTTACTAAAGACTCGGAGCTTAAGTCTTTTAAGCAAATCCTAAGGTACCCCCTAAAGGATTAGTAATTAGTAGTATATTTTAAGGAGATATAGCAACTATTAACTACTAAAACCTTTTATTTTATTAAGCGGTTTAAAGCTAAAAAGCTACCTATTACTACTAAACTAGTTACTAAATTAAAGAAAAATGCCCAGGGTAGGGTTACTAAGTTTAAGGTCCGGTTAGTAGTTAGGGGGTTTTAATAGGTCCTTGGAGTTAATTTTAGGGAGACCTTTGCAGCTACTATAATACCATTAACCTGGCGAATTATACTGGTACTAGTTGCTATTAAGAACTGGGAAATTAAATAAGTGGATTTTATAGGAGCCTTTTTAAATAATAAATTAGATGTAGAGTTTTATATCAAGGTTCCTAAAGGCCTATACGAGTTTAGTTTTAGCAATCCTAAAGTATTAGACCTTTTGAAGCGGTACGGTTAAGACCCCTTTAAAGATTAAGTTATACTATTAGGTAAGGGACTTTACGGCCTAAAGCAGGCCTCCTACCTTTGGTAATAAAAGGTCGCGAAGCTACTGAAAACGCTAGATTATAGCCCTTTTACTAGTAACGTAACTACTTATTATAGTATAGTTTACAAGATTATAATAGTTACTTATATTAATAACTATTTCCTTATCGGGCCCTTTGTAACTAAAATTAAGGTACTAAAGGTCCAATTTGGTTAAGTATACGATATAAAGGACCTAGGCCCTACCCGCTACTTTCTAGGGGTCGAGATTTACCGCGATAAGGTATACCGCCTCTTATAGGTTAATTAGAAGGCCTATATCGAATAGGTTGTTTAATACTTTAAACTTAGCTATAACGGACTGGCTATCCCTCTCTTTTTAGGACTTATAAGGTATAATTCCTTTTCTAAGCCCCTAAATACTATTAAGATCCGGCTATTTTAGTAACTCGTCGGTACTACTATATACGCTATGGTTTAAATTAGGCCGGATATAGCGTTTACAGTATAGTAGCTTTCCCGCTAGTTATAGCAGCCTACTATTACTTACCTTAAAGTAGCAAAGAAGCTCCTTAGCTATTTATTTTCCAGCGTAAATTAGGGTATTTATTTTAGTACTTTTACTAATCTTACCCTTGTAGGATATACTAATAGCGATTTCGCAGGGTGTAAGATTACTATAAGATTTACTTATAGTTACCTATTTATAGTAGGTAGAGGATTAATTAGCTGGAAGTTAAAGAGGTTATTTATAGTAGCCTACTTAACCTTGGAGGCTAAGTTTACAGGGCTTATAAAGGGTAATAGAGAGGTAATTTGGCTTCGGGGGCTATTTTCTGAACTGGAGCGCCTTATATAGGGACCCGTTTTATTAATAGGAGATAATAAGGGCGTTATAGATACGGTATATAACCCGAAATACTATAATTGTACGAAATATACCCTTTTAAAATACTAGGGGGTAAAAGAAAGCGTTATAAAAGGTAATATTACTATAACGTACGTACCTATAGGGGAGATACCGGTAGATAGGTTAATAAAAGCCCTAACCCCAGCTAAATATAAGTAATTCCTTAAGTTATTAAACCTTTCTAGGCCCTATAGATTCCAGAGGGGGTTTATCTGGAACTAAGAGGCGTATTAGGGCTTAGGGCTGTAAAGGGGGTATTAAAATTACAGCCCAGTTGCCTTGTAGCTACAGTACCTTTAGATACTATAGCCTAATTAATTTACTACCCTGGGAGTACTACTGATTATATTATGGCAAAGTGCAATTACTATAACTACGGGAGTTGGTATTGTAGTTTAGGGGGGCTGCTAAGCCCCCTGGACCTACTGGAACCTACTAGAACCGACAGGAAGTTCCAAGGACCTACTACCTGTAGGCTTGGCCTATAGGGGTAGACCCACTACTACTATTACGTTAGTATAGTTAACTAGTTGCCCTGGAATCCTTTAGATTCCAGCGTTAACGTAAGTACCTTTTCCTCTGTAGTATAGGCTTTCCTTTTGTGTTTTAGGGCCCTTACCCCCTGTAAAGTTAACCTATACCTATTAAGGGCTTTATAAAGAACCATCTCCCCTCCTATATTTCTGGTATCTAATTCTTTTCCTTTCTTCTACCTTAAGTAAAATAGTTTATATATAGCCTTAGGGCAACCTTTTGACTTTCGTAATTTCTGTACAAAGCCTACTATAATCACCTTATTACAGGGTATAAACCCCTGTATTTTTGCTTATTACAGCAGGTTGGTCTGCTGATCTTAGCTTCCTTTGACCCCGTCTCGGGCAGTTATCGTACCCTTAAAGCCTTCCGCTGCGCCCGTTACAGGGGATTTACCCCCTGTAACCTCCTGTACTGGACCTCACTGAGACCAGTCAGGCCATACAAATTAACAAATACCCTTCCAGCTTTAGACCGATATCTCCGTAAATTATATTAAACTACTCCCCCCTTATAAATATAAGGGATTTAAATTTACCTACGTATTAATTGTAATTAATTGATTTATAAAAATACGCTATTTTATCCTTATATTAGATATAATAGTAGAGGGACTTGCGGATACTTTTATTTCGGATGTATATTGGCTTTATAACGTATTACAATTCATAATTTTTAATAAAGGTATATAATTTATTTTTATCTTTTAAAAAAAACTTAGCTGAAGGATAAGTACTACCCTAAAGGCTTTAATAACGTTTTATTCCTAAATTAATAGTTAAATGGAAATCTTTAACGTAAAATTAATATAATACCTAAAATCCTTTTATTCCTTTTACTAAAATAATTAGGTTAGCTAGTTACTACTTACTGAATTCGCTATTAATAACCAGACTTTTAAAACTACCGGCCTCTCCCCCTTTTTTACTAATTACGAATAGTACCTTGTTATAGGAACGGAACCTACTTATAACCTAATTATTACTAAAACCCCCTAATAATAACGGGAATTTCTAAACGTTATTAATATCGTTAATTAAATTTAATAGGTTTATAAATAAGTACGCGTTTTTATAACCAAAGCTTAAAAACGTTACGTGGATTACGTGAATAGGTATTAATCCAACGCTAGGATATTTTAAAAGGGGGACCTAATTTGGGTTAATATTAAAAACTTTAAGATTAAACGCCTTTTAAAAAAACTTAATAATAAGTAGCAAAGCCTATATAAAATCATTTCGGTTTACCCTAAGGTAGTAACCTTAGACCTACCTAAAAAATCCAGGTTTTTCCCCACCTTTTATACCTTTTTTATTAAATATTATTAAACCGGCTTCCAGGGATAAGAGGTTATTAATAAGGTATATAATTGTTGCGCTATAGATATAATAGTAATAATTAGCCCCCGGAATAAGGATGAAATAGAGGATAAGGACGAATAATACTTTAATAAAATCCTTAACTTGCGTAATATTACTAAAAGGTTGGAATATAAGGTAAAGTAGCTGTTATATTAGCCTACTTAGGAACTAGCGGAGAATCTCCGCGGGTATAATAGTAATATTTAAAACTTTTACAATTAAAACTCTACTAAGCTAAAACCCCTAGCCTAATTTATAAGTAATATAGTATAAATATAACCTAATAATATAAAATAACTAAAACGTTAGGGACGCCTTTGGAAAAGGAAAACCGATATTAATTTTACTATACTGGTAAATTATTAATAAATATATATTAAATACCTAATAGGGAATATTGGAATAAAATTATACCCTTAATTATTTTAAGTACCCGATTAAAATTATAAATACGTAAGGAGGAACCTAAAGTAAGGGGAACCCTCCTAAATATAACTATAATTAAATTACTACTAAACCTATTGTACTTAAAACTTGTACGGACGTAAAATTATAAAATCTACTTTATCCAGGGAAATAAAAGTAGCTCCATTACCCTCTAGGTTTAAAATAGCCTTTATTTATCCTAAGAGGACAAATTGAGTAATTACTAATTATATATAACCTTTATTTTCGGGTAGTAGGTAGAACGTTACTTTATTGTTTTAAATATACTTAATCCGAAGCTAAATAGCCTTAGGCGTAGTATAGGTTGTAATTAGATAAGGGAATATTATTGTACGAATAAAATAATATTACTTAATTAGGGCTATTTAAGCTTTTTAAAACTTTTTTAAATAATTAGTAAATTAGGACCGGATTATATAAAAATAAGGACGGATATATATTTAAGTATTTTTTTTCGTATTAGTAAAATTATAAGATAAATAATAATTAGATTTAACCCTAAACCACGTATTTATAAACGTTTTTAAGGCGATATTAATAGTTAGACGGGATTTAACCGGCTAGATATAATTATTATTATTATCCTTTTCCTACGTTATAAACTTAACCTATTGAAAAAATTGGAAAAACTCGCAGAAATTACGAATCAGGTTTATATTCAGCTAACGTGCATGATAAGCGAGTGAGCATTCTAAGCGAGTGAGCACTTTTCTACCAACAACACCACCCCTCGAATTGACTTCAGTTTTCTCTACTACCCAATATGCCCTCTACTTTAAAAGAAGATATGATAGTTTTGGCCCTTAAAGCTCTTGAAAGAGATGCAATACTTAAGGTCAATACTGCTGCAAAAATCTACGGAGTTGACTGTATGACTTTGACGCGACGACGCGACGGTAAACCTGCACGATGCGATATACCAGCCAATTCGCGCAAACTTACAGATTTGGAGGAGAGAATGATTGTTTAATACATAATTGAGCTATGTATACGTGCATTCCATCCCCGGCTTTGTTACGTGGAAGATATGGCCAACCGATTGTTACGTGAACGCGACGCGCCCCCTGTTGGCATACGATGGGCTTACAATTTCGTTAAGCGTTAACCAGAACTTCGGACGCGTTTTACACGTAAATACGACTACCAGAGGG
>Ga0247763_1001563_pt1 | contig 12945 bp, 13 predicted proteins | sample UWRJL141409B4_FD_179926 | JGI IMG/M metagenome (GOLD analysis project Ga0247763, IMG submission 179926) | Plant litter microbial communities from Arlington Agricultural Research Station in Wisconsin, United States - UWRJ-L141-409B-4 | ecosystem: Environmental > Terrestrial > Plant litter >...
GAGTAAGAAATCTACGACGGTCTCAACGGGCAAGCAGCAAAGCATCTTGGGCTTCTTCACCAGGGCCTCGGCAACCACGACCAATGGTCCGGCTTCTTCACCTTCTGCCAGAGCTTCGGCTTCAGCCAAGAAGGAGCTACCCGCACGGTATTTGAAGGAGACCACCAAGTCCAACTCAAATGCGCGTCCCGCCAACATCACCCCTTTTCCCAGCAGCGATGCCATTGGTCCGTCGAGCTCCCAAGAGAACAGAGATGTTAGCACAGTCAAGGTGCGATGAGCTTCACCTCTCTCTCCAACTACCACGCTAACGCTGCGAAGAAACAGACCAGCGGCGAGAAACCTAGCGCAGGTAGCAGTCCTTCTCGCAAGGTAGGACCATGCATGTCAAATTCCAAGCCAAGCTAACGCTCTGTTATAGGTCAAGAAAACTATCAATTACGCCGAATCATCAGATGACGACGATGATGAAGACGTGTTCCAATCGATGAATGCAAGAAGGTCTCGTCAGCGACGACCCCGCACAGCCATTCCCGACGACGATGAGGAGGATGCATATGAAGCTGAGGCCAACGGCGGCCCTGAGGAGGAGGAAGACGGTAAGATATACGAACATACGTCGGATAAAGGGGCGTACTCTAATTCGGTGCTAGATGACATGGTCGACTTCGTAGTTTCGGATGATTCGGATGCCCCATCAAGATCCAAGAAGAGGAAGAGGCCAGCGGCCAAGTCGACTGGGCCCCGTAAAAAGGCCAACGTGCCCTCGTCTCCACCAGCTGTTCCGGACCTCGACGATGAGGATGAGCCACTGGACGATGCTATGCCCTCCACATCCACTGCTCAGAAGTGGAAATACGATCCTAACAACGCCCAACCCAGCCAGCCAAGCACACCCATGGTCCGACCACCGAAGCCCGCGTCCGCGCCGAAGTCGAAACCCAAGGCCCACACTAAAGAGCCCGAGACGAGACATCCGTGGCTTGCGAACATTCTTGATAGTAGCAAGAATCCTCCAGGCCATCCAGACTTCGATCCCGGCTCGATCTACGTCCCGCCCCATGCATGGACTAAGTTCTCCGCTTTTGAGAAGCAGTACTGGGAAATCAAGAAGAATCTCTGGGATACTGTTGTCTTCTTCAAGAAGGGCAAGTTCTATGAACTTTACGAAAATGACGCCACGATTGGACACCAGCTCTTCGATCTAAAGCTGACGGATCGTGTCAACATGCGCATGGTCGGCGTCCCCGAGAGCTCGCTTGACATGTGGGTTAACCAGTTTGTTGCTAAAGGCTTCAAGGTCGCACGGGTTGACCAGATGGAGTCTGCCCTGGGCAAGGAGATGCGGGAACGAGATGCCAAAGCATCCAAGGCCGACAAGATTATTCGCCGTGAACTCGCTTGCATTCTCACCGGCGGAACTCTTGTAGACGGTAGCATGCTCCAGGACGACATGGCCACTTATTGCGTCGCGATCAAAGAGTCTGTTGTCAACGACCTCCCCGCATTCGGCCTTGCCTTCGTCGACGCAGCCACTGGACAGTTTTATGTCTCTGAGTTTGTCGATGACGTTGACCTTACCAGATTTGAGACGTTCGTCGCACAAACCTCACCCCGCGAACTCCTCCTTGAGAAGTCTCGTATTTCCACCAAAGCCCTACGCATCCTCAAGAACAACGTGGCCCCTACTACTATTTGGAATTACCTAAAGCCAGGTGCCGAATTTTGGGATGCCGACCTCAGCCGTCGCGAACTCGACTGTAGCGGCTACTGGGTCTCCGAGGGAGGCAAAGATGATGTATGGCCAAAGACTCTTACCGAGGCCAAGGACAAGGATCTCTTGATGTCTGCCCTTGGTGCACTAACTCAGTACCTTCGCGTGCTGAAGCTGGAGCGAGACCTTCTTTCTCAGGGCAACTTTGAGTGGTACAACCCTATCCAGAAAAATGGCACGCTTATTCTCGACGGCCAGTCACTCATCAATCTTGAAATCTTCACCAACACGGCCAACGGAAGCGAGGACGGCACGCTGTTCAGCTTGCTCAACAGATGCATCACACCTTTCGGGAAGCGACTCTTCCGCAAATGGGTCTGCCACCCTCTCTGCAATACCGACAAGATCAACGAGAGGCTCGACGCTGTCGACATGCTGAACTCGGATCACAGCCTTCGGGAACAGTTCTCTTCGCAGATGACCAAGATGCCTGATCTCGAGCGCTTGATCTCACGCATCCACGCTGGTGTCTGCAGGCCAGAAGACTTTTTGCGTGTCCTCGAAGGCTTCGAGCAGATCGACTACACCATGGGCCTTCTAAGCGCTTTCGGTGGGGGAAACGGTCTTGTGGATCGACTCTTGTCAGCCATGCCTAACCTTAAGGATCCACTGGGATACTGGGAGACCGCCTTTGACAGGAACAAGGTTCGCCACCAGAAGCTTCTTATTCCCGAGAAGGGCATCGAGGAGGACTTTGACAACAGCCAAGCCGAAATCGATCGTATCAAAGGAGAGCTCGACGACCTCCTTAACTCTCAAAAGACAGCGCTGAAGTGCAAGACGCTCAAGTTCACCGACATTGGAAAGGAGGTCTACCAGATTGAGGCACCCAAGGCCATCAAAGTCCCCAAGAACTGGCGCCAAATGTCCGCCACTTCTGCGGTCAAGCGGTACTACTTTAGGGAGTTGGAGGATCTTGTACGAGAACTGCAAGAGGCAGAGGAGACACACTCACAAATCGTCAAGGATGTGGCGTCACGATTCTTCCAACGGTTCGACACCGATTATGAGGTGTGGCTACAGGCCATCCGGATTATCGCGCAACTGGACTGCTTGATCAGCTTGGCCAAGGCGTCGGCGTCCCTGGGTGAGCCTAGCTGCCGTCCTGTTTTTGTTGACGAAGAACGGAGTGTTATTGAGTTTAAGGAGCTCCGGCATCCGTGTATGCTTAACACGGTGGATGACTTCATCCCCAACGACATCAAACTTGGTGGCGATGAGGCCAAGATCAATCTCCTGACGGGAGCCAATGCGGCCGGCAAGTCGACAATCCTTCGCATGGTAAGTCCTGTGACATCCAACACACGCTCTAGCGCTAACTTAACTCCAGTCATGTGTCGCGGTCATTATGGCACAGATTGGCTGCTACGTCCCGGCAACATCGGCTCGTCTTACTCCCGTTGACCGAATCATGTCGCGTCTCGGCGCTAATGACAACATCTTCGCGGCACAGAGCACGTTCTTCGTGGAGTTATCAGAGACGAAAAAGATCTTGTCGGAAGCAACGCCGCGTTCGCTCGTCATCCTCGACGAGCTCGGCCGAGGCACGTCATCCTACGACGGCGTTGCGGTGGCCCAGGCTGTTTTGCACCATGTCGCCTCGCATATTGGCTGTGTTGGCTTCTTCGCCACGCACTACCACAGTTTAGCGACGGAGTTTGAGAACCATCCCGAGATCCGGTCCCGCCGGATGCAGATCGACGTGGACGAGGAGAAACGCCGCGTCACATTCCTCTACAAGCTTGAGGACGGTGTTGCGGAGGGTTCCTTTGGCATGCACTGCGCGGCCATGTGCGGCATTCCGAGCAAGGTGATTGAGAGGGCGGAGGTTGCCGCCAAGGAGTGGGAACACACTAGCAGGTTGAAGGAGAGTCTGGAGAGGGCCAAAACCGGTTGCTACATCCCGCTGGGAGTGTTGAGTGATGTGGCAAGTCTCTTGCGGCAGGCTGAGGGCAACGGCTCGGAAATTGGACGGTCAGGTATGGAGGTGTTGATGCAAGCCATCAAAGCACTTTGAGGGGAGTGATGGATTTGGCAGGTGGAATACGCGTTTGCTGCTTCCGCCATGGCAAGGTGTTTTGGTGTCGGCCCTGCGGCCCTGCGGCCACATTACTAATTGCGTCTAGTATTTTCTAGGTATTTTAATTGTCGGGTGTTTGGGATGGGATGGGAATGGCAGTGCGGGCGAGCACAGATGACAGACAGGTGGAAAGACTGGCGCTTTGCGGCGGGTATAACGTAGACATGTGTGTTATAATGTAGACAAGTAATAAAGATTTCCGCCGCCAGGAAGGATTGGGGGATTAAGGTGCGGAGTGTAAAGGTGCCCGTCTAACAGGGACGTCGTCGTCGTTGCACACGAGTACGAAATACGAGCCTGTCCGCCGCATTTGTCCCGCTGGGGACTGGCAAAGCAGAATCGGAAACAAAGCGGAATCGGAAGCGATTACTACATTAGGTCATCCCGCAAAATTTTGGCATCATTAGTCAATCCGACCGATGGTGGAATTTCTATCCGGATGGGGCCGCCACTCGGATAGTTCTATCAGGCCGGTCCCGGCTCCGAGGATTGCGGGGAGGGGGGGCGAAGGGGAGCCGGAGACGACAAATTTTGTTCGGAATGCCGAAGAAGCCGCCATCAGACAAAACAAAACACAGGGGTCTTTTTTTGTTTTCCTTTTCTTTTATCTATCGAATAGGCAGGTAACAGACTTGGACTTTTTTTGGGGTCAGGGTCTCTTCGGTAAAAGACGTTTAGCAGTTTTCGGCCATTTTGTCTTTTTCGGTGCATGCATCGGACAATTCCGCCCCACCGACCGACTGACTGACCAACCAACCAAAACCATGATAACTATTTCCTCCCTCCTAACAAGCGAGACGGGCAAAACGAGCAGCACGAGCATGGAAAAAATGGAGCGAGTTAAAGGGAAAGAAAAAGAAAAAGAAAAAGAGCCCTTCCTGGCGGCGGCGGCGACGACACTCTTTTCCACTGGACCACCAGAGACGACGACGACGATGACGACGATGACGACGACGACTAGCAGCAGCAAGTCTATACCAAAGTCCAACTCAAAGTCCATGTCCATGTCCATGTCCATATCCGAAGTCGAATCCGAATCCATTGAGAGAAAAGAAACAGAAACAACAACAACAGAAACAAAAGAGACCGAACAAAAACAGAATCAGAAACCCGAAGTCCCCGTTCCCGAAACGTTTGACATTTCCAACCTCTCCCTCTTTCTCCTCCCGCAGATTCCGCGCGGTCGTCTGCCCAAGCTTCCGTGGTTTGGAAGCAACGGATCTTTTGAATACTGTAATTCAAGTTCTAGCTCTTTTTGCAGGCCAAAGCCGAGTACTCTACAGGTGCCGGTGCAGGTACCGGTGTCGGTGCCAGTGTCAGCAGGAAAAGTCCTTCGCAAGAGGTCAAGATCGAAATCAGAATCAGCATCAGCATCAGAATCAGAATCGGAATCCACATCGGAATCCGTATCGGCATCGGGATCCACATCGGGGTCCACATCTGGATTAAATTCGACATTGCCGAGACAAAGTGATGCGGAAGAGAGTTCAGTGACAGCGGGGAAGAATCATCTTCCGGCTGGGCTGGAAGGATTATCAGAGACGAGAAGGGTAATAGAGTTGGAAGATAGCGAGGATGAACACGATAAAAAGGAACAGAAAAGAAAAGGAGTAAATGACCTCATCAGTGGCAGTGGCAGTAGGACTGAGAAGAAGAAGGAAAAAAAGAAGGAGGGGAAATTCTCATGTTCCTCGAGGATATGGAAACGGCGAAGTACCGGTATGTGGAGAGGGGCGAAGGGGTAACACTGGTTGTCATTTTCGTCGGAGTCGGAGTCGGAGTCGGAGTCGGAGGTGATTGAGGCCCAAGGGGTTGGTGATTCAACAGCGAAGCAAAGGCAAAAGCAGGCATGGCGAACGGGGTGTGTTTTATTCTCATTTCTTTATGTCCGATGCATTACCATATCATTTCCATACCATACCTAGATATATAAGCTGTAAGTAGGCATGTGGTGTTTTCCTTCCCTTTTTCATCCCAGTTAATGTTAGGAACAAATTATCCTTCCATCCATCCATTCGTCAATAAAGGCAAATACGCTATGCCATCCATGTATGTATCCAATACTCCCCAAATGCCCTCCATCTCCCAGCCTTCACATTAAGTAGGTACATAGTAAGTATGTTCATCCAGTCTTGAATAAACTAGATAAACTTAAACCATGGCAGCAGCAAACAAGCCGGCCATGACGGCGACAGGTCCAAACGCATTGGTGGGCTTGGCAGCAAAGGCACCCCCACCCGAAGAGCTCGACCGCACGGCCGAAGTCTGGGAACGAGTGCTGGTGGCTGCCGTTATGAGGGTCGTGGTCGGTGCGGCGTTGTTCGAAGACGAAGGGGGGGGATCCATATTGGTGACGGTTGGGCCTGTGTCAAAGGAAACGCTGGTGGTGGTGGTAGTGTCGGTGCTGCTGCTGCTGCTGCTTGGTGCCGAGTTGGTAGTAGTATCCGAAGGAAGTCCCGTGGCCGTGCAACCCGGTGATCCGGGAATGCAAACACTGGCGCCGCCGCTAGTCTGAGCAGCACCGGGAGCACCTCCCAGACTGCTGTCAGTGGGCACGGGCACGACGGTGCTGGTGGGTGCCTGGGGGTTATCCGTCACAGTATTCTCCTGAGCGGCAACCAGGGCTCCGAGGGAAAGGATAAAGATAGCCGTGACCTTCATGGTTGATAATGTGATGTGATGTGATGTGATGTGATTATTGATTATTTGTTGCGCGTTGTTTTTGTTTGTAAAGAATGAGTCAAAAGTTCTGAAATTAGACTTTTGTTGATTAATTGATGAGTGTGAATGATGAGAAGGGAAAAAAAAAAATTGCTGACTGACTGACTGCTTCACGTTTATATCACCTTGTCCATGTCCCAGCCCAACGTTTTTAGTGTCTGGAGCTGACCCGCCAAATGCTCACCAGGCTCAGTGACATGGAAGGAAGGCTTCCTGCTCACATCAGAGATGCATGGTTCATGCCAGGTCCGGAGAGATGGCGGTTTTCAAAACATGCCGTGTTTAACATGGGGCATCTAGTGTACGCTATGGTTTACGCAATCGTCAGCCCAGCTCCCCAACTCCATAGGAAGCCTGGAGGAAGCCAAACCCAAAACGACCATATAACGTGGCTGGTTTGGAATCCTTGGCGTACCCAGCCTTGTCAGTTGCGGATTCCCCGACCAATCTTTGCCTCAGTCTTGTTTGAAGCTGAGTGCTGACAGCCTGGCAATGGAAGCTGACAGTGGGGACTGGGGCTGGGCTATGATGATCATCACTGCTGCGGCTACAAATACCGACCCCAGCCAGCATCCACGAACGGGATTGATCCTGGCAACCCGAATGCCAATCAACAGTCATTCTTCAAATCCGAATACCGGTGAGAGGATTATGTGCATCGGACAGCTCATCGGACGGACGGCCACACACGCTCGCCCAGTGCGAGCTTTGACTGACCCAACTCCTCATTGTGCCACCTTCACACTGAATGAAGAAGAAACTTGAAACAAAATCCATGATACAACTCGTACAGGTATTATTTGGCATTCAAGATATCACAGAGTTCTGGATCAGGTAAAAAGATATCAACCAATCACTCCCCCTCCTTTTACCGATTGCCTTTTCCGGTAACAACACCGCACTGCGTGCATCACAAACATGATGGTATGAGCCGTCCTATCGATCCGTTAGCATGCAATTCCCAAGTGGTAGGGTATTCAAGTGCGTGCACTCCTTTCGAATATTGAAGTGGAGACAGAAAAAGACCCAGAAAAAAAAGGAAGGAACACTTACGCAACAACATAAATGGCTATAAACCCCACCATCCTCCCTCCCTCCATCTCCCCCGGACTACTCCTACAACCTTCCTTCTCCATGTCTTGATACCTCACATATCTGCACCGCTCATACCTGGCCGCGTCCAGTCCGAGCATCGACGCCGCGGGGAGGCCGAAACAAAACACGGCGGTGATTAATTCGACGAGATATAAAAACCGCTCGGGACATTGCCACATCCACGTTGGGGATCTGTCGAAAAATGCAGCGATTTCCATGATATCCACCCCCAATGCCCAAAACGCTGCGACAAATGTGCCAATCATGACGACTTTCTCGTCCCCCTTGGCCCGGTTCGTTGCGTAAGCCGCCGCGCCGATGGCTACCAGGCACGCGATGATCGACAGGGTGTGTAATACTGTCAGGGTGATGGCTGAGGGACCGCTGCGGGCGCGAATGCGTGGGCGGGTGGAGATGCCGCTGCCAGCTGGCGGGGTGGATTTTTCCTTCATTGTGTGCACCTCGGTATGTACGTGCGTTTATGTGCGCTGCTTGTTCGATCGCTTACTCGTTCGTTCGTTCGTTCGTTTTCTCGATGGTATCTGGCGTGCACTTAATCGCGATGATCTGTCTCCGTTCGTTTCGTCGTCAAGAATATTCCCTCCAAAATAGGTTGTAAAAAGCGACGACAAAGAAGATTAGAGGAGGGGTCCCCCTTGGTTTTGAATCTCCGGCCCCTGTGCCGTTCCCTGCCCTTCCCTGCCTTGCCCTGCCGCGCCGTGCCGCCGTGCGTCGCTCCAAACACCAAAGCGATGCCCACCAAGCAAACACCAAACCAAGCGCCAAGCTCGGTCCCGCCAGACTCGGCTCGGTTCCTACGGCTCGGTCCCCAGGCTCCAGCAGATATCCATTTATCCCAATTCCGAGGCAGAGCAGAGCAGTGCGGTGCAGTGCCACCACAACGTTGCGACGGGAGCTTGGCGGGTTAATTTCAGATCTAGGTGTAATAACCGAGATGCAACATCCCATCCAGATGTACTTCTTAAAACTATCTAGAATAGAGTTGTGTGCTTCATTTACGAATAGACAAGGCAGATTTGCCAAGCAGGAAGCATGTTTAGTACCGCGGCTATCACAATCACAGCACACATCAAGTGATTAATGTGAACTCACTCACTCAAAGTTCTTCAGCATCATAATGACCCATTAATCAGTCTTGGGCAGACTTGCAGATAGTGCAAAGAATGCTGCTGGTGATTCTGGTTGAATCATACTGAGTCAGCTACGATATCAAGTTGATAGGGAGTTTGGGAACGGGAATAAAAAACGACAAAATGAGACCCGCTGTTATAAAAAAAAAAAAAACATGACACTGCAATGGTCAAATGAGGCTATTCTCCAAAACCCCAGTTGTAAGAGCCTGACTGGCGTTGTTTATCGTACTTGTAGGTCGATTTGTGTTGGAATCTGCGATTTCACAAACTTGGCAATTGTGCTCATACCGCCCATCGCTGTAAAAGGGCAGCTCGCTCGCTACCAGTTCTGCCGTGGTCCGTGGATGCAGGAACCATGCTTTTAACCCGAGGCCCGAAAAACACCACAACTAAGCCGGATGGATACCTGTACCGAGAAAAGAAAAGAAAGAAAAAAAGAGGTGTCAATTCAATAGAGTTTTAGAACTGCAACATCTCATATCGTGATATTGATATCCTCACCTCGTACTCTGTTCGGAAATGGATCTCACCTCACTCTTAACCACCTGTGTGCCATCAACTTTTATGTCTAACCTCCAAGTCTTTGGCACACAAATCCTCACTGTCGAGACCCTCCTCGTCACCAACTTCTCCGCCTCGGTGCCCGGTGAATTTCGATTCACTCAGCCATCCATCTCGTACCAGAATGCAACATTCTGCAACGTCACAGTCACTTACACACATCCCGGACAAGGCGACAGCGTGCACGCTGAGGCCTGGCTTCCGGTTGGGAATTGGAACAAACGCCTCTTGGCTGTTGGAGGTGCCGCCTGGGTTGCCGGGAGATCTCCCATCTCGTATGAGACCATGAAAGGCGCCCTGGGAGACGGGTACGCGACGATTACCAACGATGCTGGAGTTTCGGGAGAGATCCACAGGGATTTAGACTGGGCATTGGTCAGTCCCGGAAATGTCAACCTCTACAAGCTGAACAACTTTGGGTCCGTCTCAATCAACGAACAGTCCATCATTGGGAAATCCTTGATCCGCAGCTTCTACCGAGAAGGCCCGTCGTTTTCGTACTGGAGTGGATGCTCCACCGGAGGTCGACAGGGCCTGATGGCCGCACAACGGTATCCGAGAGCATTCGACGGAATCTCGGTCGGAGCCCCGGCGCTGTACATGCCCGAGCTACTCGCCGGTGTCCAGTGGCCTCAACAAGTCATGAACGTTCTCGGTCAGTATCCATACTCATGCGAGCTCGATGCCCTCACCGCCGCTGCCATTGCCGCCTGTGACAACCTCGACGGCATAACTGACGGTATCATAACCAACGCCACGGCCTGTCTGTCCACCTCCTTCAACCCCTTTCACCTTGTTGGCACCACCATCAAAAACTGTACCACCACTGGCACACCAGTCCAAATATCCCTCGCCGCCGCCATTGTCGCCAACTCAACCTGGCACGGCCCTATCACGCCCTCTGGTCAGCAAATCCACCCAGGCCTCAGTCCCTCCGTCGACCTGACGGGAAACGACCCCTCGTCCGGTGGCCAGGAAGGTCAAGCCGGCACAAACTGTACCATGACCGCAAACGGTGGCGTTTGCACGGGGATTCCCAACACCATTGCGGCGCCGTGGCTCCGTCTCTTCATTGCCAAAGACGCCCAATTCAACATTGACAACCTGACGCATTCTGAATATTTCCGCTTGATCCACGCGGGGAGGCAGGAGTACTCGCCCCTACTTTCGACGGATGACGCTGACTTGACAGAGTTCCGCGATGCGGGCGGCAAGATCATCAGTTTCCACGGTCTGAACGACCAGGCCATCCCCGCGGCGGGAACAGAAAAGTATTACCGAGCGGTTGGCGAGGCCATGGGCGGCCACAAGGAAGTAAAGGGGTTCTTTCGACATTACGAGGTTCCTGGACTGGGACACTGTTTTGGAGGGAGGAGCGGGTCACCGACTGGGTTGTTTGAGTTGCTGAGAAAGTGGGTGGAAGAGGAGGGTAAAGTGCCGGAGGAGTCGCCTGTACAAGTAACGGGGTTGGATGGGAGAGTGCAGCGGAGGGTGATATGTCCGTGGCCGCAGAGAGTGAGGCTGAAGGAGGGCTGCAAGGATTTAACGGACGAGGGGTGCTGGGGTTGTGTTGGTGCGGATGCTTGAACTGTAGCCCGGTCCAGTCATGCCCTTGTGCTTATCGCTATTATTGTTGCCAACAAATTTGTCCTGAGCTGTAGAGGAGTGCTGCTGGATGTACTAGTTTAGAGTGGCATATTTTCCTGAAACTGCTCTAACTGGGACGCCGGTTGCCACTCGGAAAGTAGTAGAGGGCTGCCATTTATTTGGTCGGATCTGTTCCTGCAGGTGTTGATCAAGGTTCATTTGTAATAGGAGAGACGGGGGGTGGCGGTCTCTTGATATCTTTAACAATGGGTGCAGAACACCTTGGTCACCAATCTCGCTGGTCTGGTGTACCCCGGTCGCCGAAGAGTAATTCCCGCGAAAACTAGACGAGTACGCCGGCACTGCTCTTTTCAGCGGGTCGGCTCTCGCCAAGTCACCACAAGATTCACTCAACTACCTTACCCAAAGCACACAAATACAATCTCGTCAGCAACTGCGGACATTGATAGAAAGCTCGATTGCCACAGGGTCTACTCGGCATCCTAGCAAAGGACGCGGCATTTGATGATACAAAGTTGGCATGGTAAAATAGGTAAGGTACCTAAGGTACCTAGGTAAGGTAGCTATGGAATCGGATTGTGGGACCCACCAGATGATAATATACAGACAGGTTACACCAGCGTGATTATATCCACCCAGACTGGCTGCGTGGGCATGCAACCGAATAGAGAAGAACCCGATGTAACCAATCAAACCTGGAAACAAAGCCCGAGATATAGTCACCATGATGCTTTGTGCAAGACCCGCACGTGAGGCGATGTTACCGAATACTTCATCAGACAGCATTAGGTTTACGGACCAAAGGAGCATTATTACTCAACAGCGCGCCGAGAGCTTGGTAGGTACTTGGGCAGGTAGGTAAATAGCCCAAAATGGAATTTGGTTCGCCAACAATGGCAGCATGACATGACAGTTGGGCCATGATTCGAACCATAGAACACAATACTCCTTGAATGGTGCAGTTGCTTCCAGTCATTTACCGATCAATGAAGCGTGGGTGATTTCCCTATGGTTACAGGAACCAGATTTCGGCCACAGCACCGAATCCTTACTGGTAACCCTGCGGTCACATCGCCGCCCAATAGCGCCCGGGTACACGACGATGCTACATGTATGGGACCTCCCGTTCGTTAGTTCGCTACCATCCACCGCCCCCCCCCCCCCCCCCGCCCCCCAGTGCCGACGGCACACTGGCACGCTCTTATGCCTGGGCCCAGAAAACCATTGCAGCATGCCAGGTCAGACGATACGACAAGGCTGATGGGGGGAGGGTATCTCAGGTAGTACAGATTATTTATTTAAATACCTATCTAGAACATTGTCTGATGACATTAAAACCGAGACTGAAGGCTGCTCATCCATTCGTTTACTCTAGCCTCTACACCTGCGACCTCCATCTGCCATTGCCAAGATGAAGTTTTCCGCTCTTGTTCTCAGCGCCCTACCTCTATCCGTCCTGGCAGCTCCCGGAGGTGGGAGCCCTCCCGGAAACAGCGCGGATGCCGTAGCGTGGAGACGTATTGAGCAGTTGCAGTCTCAGTACCAACGTAACATCCGAGATGCCATCAAGGGCCGCAGAACCGGGTGCACCCAGTCCAAGTTGATGCGGCGCAAAGAGTGGTAGGTCTTACCCAGTACCTTAGTTAGGTAAGGTACCTTACCTATCGATAGCTCACCTAACACAATATTGAACCAGGGGCTCTCTCTCCAAGCGCGAACGTCTCGACTATATTGACGCGGTATACTGCCTCGCGCGCAAGCCCAATGTCATCTCCAATAGCGTGATTCCCGGCGCCCGCAGTCGCTACGACGACTTTGTCGCATCCCACCTGCAACAGACGCCCTTCGTCCACGCCGACGGTCTTTTCCTCGGCTACCACCGCCACTGCCTACATCTCTACGAAACCGCCCTGCGCACCGAGTGCGGCTACAGGGGCACCCAGCCCTACTGG
>Ga0247763_1001564_pt1 | contig 12922 bp, 13 predicted proteins | sample UWRJL141409B4_FD_179926 | JGI IMG/M metagenome (GOLD analysis project Ga0247763, IMG submission 179926) | Plant litter microbial communities from Arlington Agricultural Research Station in Wisconsin, United States - UWRJ-L141-409B-4 | ecosystem: Environmental > Terrestrial > Plant litter >...
AATGTCATATCAAATGGGAAACCCCTGGCCTGTGTTAGCAAACAATTCCTGACCAGAGAGGCCTTTTCGACTTACCTGGCTCGGAGATCAAGTTTTGACTCCAACAGAAACCCGGCCCCTCAAAGCCACCGAATTTCTTTAGTTACTCCTCCGGGCTGCCGTGGTAGCCAAATGGTCTGATGAGATCATCCAGACACTTTGAGATGGTATTGCAACAACTTCGCCCAGGCTTTTTTTCGGTTTTATGCGGTCTGATAACCAGCATCCGGGTCTCGATGATATTCAGAAACTCATCGAAAAATTTCACGTTCGCGGGTTGAGTGTCTTGAACAATATGCCGGAGCTTTTCAAAGTGCTGGTGCGAGTTAGCACCCTCATGTCTCTCAAGCTTGCGATGATGCAGTGTGTGCGTACCTGTGTCACTGCAGGTTTAAGTGCCGCCTGACCGTCTTTGCGTATTTCATAAAACTCCCTATCACGGTTGATGTGTGCTAGTCGCCCCCTTGATTGATTGAAGTCGCTGACCATGGGATACCCGCCGACATACCAGGTGGCAAATTCCAAATACAAGCACCCCAGCATCCAGACGTCGTAAGCCCAGGAAATGTCGATCTCGCCGCCGTCGTCCCGTGCACGCTCTGGGGGTTTGTATGAAGGTGTAAAGGAGACGCAGCTGGAGGGCCTCAAAGTTGACTCGGTTTCGTTGAACTCCCCGGTCCCAAAATCCGCAATCTTGAGCGTACCTGCGCCGCTTGGGCCGGGAAAACGGAGGATATTTGATGGCTTGATATCGCCGTGAACCCCGTGAAACTGATACCTCCTCCGGCATTCCGGCGACTTCAGCACAGGCGGTTGCTTGGCAGGTCTTTTTCGAAAGAGGGAACTCATCGACGTCGTGAAATGGTGATGGACTTGGTTTAGTCCTCTGGCGAGGCCCTCGCACTGCTCGGCCATCCAGTGCAGTACCGCTGTCTCCTCGCCCAGATCACAACGGGATTTTGCTTCCCAGAAGTCGGCGAGGTCACATTCAGCATGAGGCAGGATCAAATAGTGGGAGTCGGCATGATGGTATGTCCCAAAAAGATCCACGATATGCTCGTTGCTGCTAACCCTTTTGAGCATGTGAACTTCGTTTAGAAACTGGTCAAGCTCTAGGTCGGTTGAGGGAATGCGCTTGATGGCGAACCTCTGAAGTGAAGTCCTGTGTCAATGACCCATCTCATGGGGATAAAGCTTGAAAATGAGACTCGGTCGTACCTGTGCCGGAAAGTTGTGGTGCTGAGGGTGTATCTTAACGTCATAAATGTCTCCGTGGCCACCCGACTTGATGAGCTTGACAGAGGTGAAAGGTAGGATGGCCTTCTCCTGAAACTGTCCGTAATTCAAGCCGTCCTCTGCGTGAGAGAAGACGGGCACGAACACTTTCCACTGCCATTCAGCAAACGAAACCACCATTTTGGGCTCCCAGTTCGCGGAGCAGTCCACCTTGAGACCATTTTTGCGGTAGAGACACCACCTTCTGAAATCTGGATCTCTCCTTCTCTCCAGCGGTAGGTCTTCGTCACACAGCCTCTCACTGATCAAACCCTCGATGGCAGAGGGGTGGCCAATGAGGACCAAAGTTGCAAAGATCTTGCGTAGGCATCTCCTTGGATTTCCGCCACCTTGGCAGATCCATTTTGCCACGTCACGAACATTCCCATAGGTCCTAACGGTCTTCCAGAAGGACGAGTTGGACTGCTCTGAAAATTCCATGAGCTCCAGGGTAACTCTACTCTCACATAACAGAGACTCTAGGTCTTTAGCTGGAATGAACTTGTCCTTTTCGTTGGCGCCCTCGAGCTTGGCAGAAAGCTGCTCATTCAGAGTGCCATCCTTGAGAAGATGACGGAGGTGGAGTTTGTGCAGCGCCAGGCCAAAGCTGCCATCGTCGACCAGGTGGCGAACAGAGGAGCGATGGTGGCTCAGCCAACTGGCAAACGATTCAGCCCGCGCCAGGGCCCGGCCAAAGTCACCCACTGAGTGAACAGGTTGAGAGCGGACATAGCTTGAGCCAGAGTCTGCGTCACTGCTAATGCTGTCGCTGAAACGATCTAGAGATTGTTCTCGAACTAGGACTGATAGGTCAAAGGCAACGGTCAAAGGCTTGGTCCTTCCGATCTGTAGACTGAGTGAGCAGAGCTTCAATGTCGCTCTTTCCGCTCGGAAAAGCTTACATTGACCCCACCTTCCAAGGTGGCATTGCCACAGTGCCCGTCGGGCGTCAAGGGAGGCACGATTGGCTGGGAAGGTACCGAGACAATCATGGTCTTCCGTGTGATATGAGGCTTTGAGGCGATGAGGCCGCTCAGACTAACAAATGTGACCCAAGTGATTCTTGGCTAATAGCCTCACAGCGATGTGAGAAGATTTTGTCGATGGGTGACTGACACTTTGACGGCGAGGATCAAGTCGTTCCCACGCACCCACCAGGGAGCTCTCTCCTTTATCGACTCTCATCTCTACCAGATTGCAGTGCCGCCGCCCGAAGAAAACATTTGGCTAATGTCAGCGTTGTCGGTACCTGTTACCCAGTCCTCCCACCGAGAATTGCGCTCTTGGGGGCGGTCGCAATACGTATCTTGTACATTGTGCATGCCGCTTTCTGGTTTTGAACCCTTGTGTAAATACCTGCGGGTCGTGTCGCACAGAGAACACCGCCAGCCAATACTGAAGGGAGAGGCTGTGGTTATGGTGTGATGAGGCGACGGTGTGAAATTGCCGTGTTGGACTGGAGGGAGTTCAGGTACCAAGGTAGCTAGCTGGTGGGCAAGACGCCGACCCTCCACTGCTGAAAGAGGAAACTGCCCCCCACTGCCGCCATCTCTTCGGTATGGATTCCGGTGAGCTTGCTCCCTGGTTCTGTGGAATCGAAGGTCAGCAAGACGGACCTTCATTTTTCGATTCTTTCTGTTCAGAGCTCAAAAATTCCAGCAAATCAATCTGAACGATCAACATGGGCCCTCCACACACATCGGCAGCGGCAAATCCAACTCTGACGAAGCGGACGTTGGGCATCACCCTGAAGGTGTAGCGTGGACTGTCTTCATTGGTCTAGGACACGGCCGACGGGGCAGGGCACTTGTGTGCTGAGCCTGCCCGATGTGCATATAAAAGCTGCATTTTCCACTGGATAAACCCCGAAAGTTAAGCCCCCTTCTGGCCATGGTGCGCATGCCACTCCGCTGACTGGCTTCAACTCCATTGTCTACTCTTGATTTGTCTGATTCCCACAGCGAGCCCCACCACACTCACTGTTGCCTTGCATATGGCGCGCCCACGCAAGGAGGGCATCTGGTCAAAACTTTGGCGACGATCCGGATCCCGCTGCAGACATGCGCCGAATGCGGGTGAGGGGCTCCAGGCGTTGAAAAATGACACCCCGACCTTGAATGGCGATCGCCCCCATTCGCAGGAGGAGCCCCAAGTGCCGAAACAAGTACCTCGGCTTCTAAAAGAGGAACACTTGCCTTTGAGAGCAGAGGCTCGAATCTTGGGCCAGGAACCCCAGTCACCGGAAACAGAGCACACACCTCTGGGAGAGGAACGCCGAACACTAAAACCGGAACCTCAGTCTCAAGAAGAAGTCCACAGGGCACCAAAGGACGAATCCAGAAAGGCGAACCAAGAGCCTGGATCTGTGACAAATGACGATCAACGGCAAAGAGAGGAGGAAAAGTTTCAGGATCTGAGTCGACAGACCGAGCCCTTGATCTCTAACACTCAGGCTTCAATAAAGGACACCCAACCCATGGCAGCCCCAGAGACTTGGGGGGATGCCAGATCACCGGAGGATGAGATGCGGCCCTTGTCAGAGCAGCTGTATGCGGAAGAATCCGAGTTTCTCAGCACTTTCCCCCCTGGACATGGAGATCTCTTGTACTGGCCTGGGGACCTCATTAATAAGCTGGTCAATGAGAAGATGGTCCGATGGGAGTTTAACAAGGCGCACACGCCCTACAGTAATGAGCTCGTCAAGTACATCCTTGCAGATTGCAAAAAGCTTTTTGTTATCGCCGCCGACATCGACCCTAACGAGTCTGACCGCAAGTGGCTTATGCAGGTGATGCAGATCTTCTACAAAAAGAGCTTCCGGGACAACAGCCTCTCGCCAGAAATCAGTACAGACACACGTTGTCTTGTTCAAGATGAGCTCATCAATCTGGACAGGAAAGTTTGGAGACGAGATCTCGCGAGGAAAATGTGCGACCAGCAGTGGACAGCTCTTGTTCCGGTCCTGTCGACGAATAAGGCAAACTACGATTTGGACGCGAGGGCCATTTTGCCCTTTAAAACAATCAGCGCAGGTGTACCCAGTCTGGGTGGCGCATTCAGTGTCGTGTACAAGATCGAGATCCATCCTGGCCACCTCGAGGACCCTTCTGGTCGAGTAAGTGCCATTACCAGACTGGCCACAATCCCTATTCGAGGGGAAGAGGAATTTTACTAATGTATTGCTATTGGAAGTTTTATCCCGAGCGACCCCAATATTTTGCCGTTAAGCAAATCAAACCGCCTGATCCACTCGAAAAGGATCGAATCATCGCGAGTTGGGCTAACGAGGCCGAAACGTTGCAGAAGATGAATATGGAGCACAAAGATCATATCCTCCGCTTCGTTACCGCTTTCACCAGGCCTGATGTTGGGTCCGACAGGTCGTGCTACCTCATTTTCGAATGGGCTGATGGGGGATGCTTAGAACAGCTCTTCCGCGAGAATCCCAGCCCGCCTTTGACGGCGGATCTGGTCAAGAAAGCAGCAACCCAGATATTCGGCCTTGCCCAAGCCCTCCAAGTGACGCACGAGACAGCAAAAATTCGACACGGCGACGTTAAGCCGGAGAATATTCTTCGGTTCAAGTCCACAAAGGAGGAGATTATCGGAACTCTGAAGATTGGGGACTGGGGGCTTGCAAAATATCACCCCGAAGCCACGGTGCTACGTCTTAAAAAGGGACAACAGACGGACACCAGGTTTGGGACCGTCATGTATGAGCCCCCGGAGGTTGAACTTGGCGAGCTGCGTCTTTTAGGTCGCCAATACGACGTTTGGTCCATGGGAGTTGTCACGCTCGAGATCATCGTTTGGCTCTTGTATGGTTATCTTGGCGTCCAGCGCTTGCGTCTCGATGTCAAGGGTCACTACCGGGAAAGTGTCCCATGCTACACCATCGAGAAGTCACGGGACGGACATTCATTGAGAGCTAAGCTCCAGCCTATTGTTGAGAAATGGTTGGATTACATCGAGGAAGAGCCTGTCTGTGCCACAGATACTGCTCTGGGTGAGCTCGTCGGGCTTGTGCGATCGGGGCTACTGATTGCTGAGCTGCCTCCTAACAGGGGAGAAACCTTCAGCAGAATCAGGAGGTGGGAGGAAGCCGAGCCCGTGAGTGGCTTTCAACTGGCCGTCCGTCCGCCAACACTCGTTGCCCGCAGTCTGGCGCCCCTAGCTATATCCAAGCTTCACCGAACCCGAGCGACATCCACCGAGATGGTTGCCGCGCTAGAGGGAATTGTGGATGATGAGGACCGACCATCGGAGTATTGGCTAAAACAACAAGTTGTCATCGGACCTATGCCAGCTTTCGTCCTCGACATCAACCCCCTGGATGCTAACCCCAGCGTCTTCCAGGACAAATCTGGTCACTTGACGGCCCCAGGGGATATTTCAGCGTCAAGTCGCCACCTCGGAGCACAGATCAGTGTCAATGGCTTGTCGCCAGGCTCGCACCTGACGCCTGGAGACCCAAACCTTGTAAGTGCCATAAGATAATCATCATCCTTGGACAAGAGCATTTACTCATAGAATCCTAGAAAAACGTGAGCAGCCCAAATGGCGCGAAATAAATCAACAGTACGTATCTAATCTCCAGCGTGTTTTAGTATGTGAGCAAAATTCAAGCCGTCCCCCTTGAGGAGTAGTGGTTAACCATGACTTGATCTGGTTTGTGTCGACAGTTGGTATGTTGAACATACACCCAGTTGGCCCTAACGTTATGCTAACCATGTTGATGTGATACAACCAGCATGTAAGATCAACTCCATGACCGCCCCTCTGTTGTTGCGGGTACCATCTCTCATTTTCATGTTGGCATCCTGCTAACGAGAAATCTGTGGTTGTTCCATAGCCGGTAAGTCAAAAAGTAATGGTTCTCTAAGTGCCGGCCTAAGGCAACTGACATTAATTGCAGGCGGTCTGTATCCCTACCTGATTGCGGGAACGCGTGGTCTGCGGTTGTATTGACAGGGGGCATAGCTCAACGACGACTGGGAGTTTGAACGGGATCCGGATTTCGCTGCCACAGCGCTGTCGGTTATTACGGACTTACCAAAGCCTCGCGGGCCGGCGAAGCTCTGTGAGCAGTGCAAGAGGTTCGATTTCTTCAAAGCTTTATTTTCCATCGAATACACAATGGCGGAAATGGAGTCGAGGATTGATCGATGCGACCTTTGCGCGCTGCTCTGGAAGGCTGCTTCAGAGAACAATGCAGCCCAATTGGGACCAGTTCGCTTCGAGCGGGATAGGTCCTGGATCAAACTGAAGGGAATCACTCGCCCGGTGTTCACAATCTGTTGTGGTCGTGGTCAGTGCAATTCTCCTGGGTTTTTATTTGGCAGAGGCCCCATCCCGCTGACAAGTTGTACAGATTTCAATCCTAGGCCAATGGCAGAGATCAGCTATGGACTCGCTGAGCTCCCTAAGGCTGACAGCCGCCCGCACTTTGATCTTGTCGAACGGTGGCTTCAGTTTTGTGACAACAACCACGTCAAATGCCGCACTTCAACCTCCCAGGCGATTCCAGGCCGCATGCCCACGAGACTGATAGACGTGGGCACGGCTGGAGATGGGCAAGTCCGGCTCAAAATGACAGGCGAGGGATGTACGGCTCGATATGTTGCTCTTTCGCACCCCTGGGGTGTGGGCGGCGGCCGCCATTTTGTCACGAACATCGAGAATATTTGGCAACACCAGAAGGGGATTGCACTTGAGGCACTACCTAGAACATTTCTCGATGCTGTGATGACAACCAGAGCCCTCGGCATTAGGTACTTGTGGATTGACTCCATCTGTATTGTTCAAGGACCCGGGGGTGATTTCGATGTGGAAGCCAAGAATATGGAACTTGTCTTCAGCTCGGCATACGTCGTCCTCGCAGCGAGCCGCGCTCACAATCAGTTTGAGGGATTCCTCGGGGCTCGGCTGCCCAGAGACTATGTCGCTCTCCCCAGTCGTGGAGGGCAGTTTTATGTCTGCAAGTTCATCGATGATTTCAAGGGGGATGTTCTCGAAAGTCACCTGAACAAACGGGGCTGGGTTCTGCAAGAGCATGCGCTGGCTCGCCGCACCATCTTCTTTGCAAAAACGCAAACGTATTTTGAGTGCGGCGATGGTGTCCGCTGCGAAACTCTGACCAAGATGTCTAAGTGGGTTTGCTCCTTGCCCACGGTCGTTCTCAAAAACTGACACGAGTCAATAGTGGCCATGCGGCCTTGCTTGGGGACGCCAATTTCCCCGACCTCACCTTGCGGGTCAGCCAGGGCGAGAAAATTGTCCGCGCTCAGAACCTTTGGAAGGTTTATTGCACCCTTGGTTTTACCCATGACTACGACCGCCCTCTCGCCATACAGGGAATGTTCATGCGGCTTCTTGCAGCGTTCAAAGCACGCGGCAGCTTTGGAGTCCTCGATGATTCAGAAACCTCTGGCGACAAGAGGAACCAAACCGGAGGATTGCTGCGGAGGATGCTGTTGTGGTATCGCCCCCAGAACCAGAGCTCAATGGCACGCATCCAGTTCCCTCCAGGAGCACAGGGCGCTCCTTCTTGGTCCTGGATGGCATACAGTGGCCACATTGAGTTTCTGCGGCCAATGTTTGGTGGAATCGACTGGGCGGAACTCGAGGCTCCCTGGTCCCGCGCTCACTTGGCCAGAAATCCACAATTCTTTGCGGAGAAAGAGACGGCATTTCGCGGAGTTCTCAGCAACCTCGCTCCTTTGGACCAAGTGGATCTTGGGGAGAAGGGAAAGTTATACTACGATATACCCAGCGAAAATATACAGCACAAACCTGTGCAATGTGTCATCCTCGGGACTGAGAGGGAACCGCGAGCTCAGCCCAAATCCCGAGTCCATTTCTTCATCATCGTTCGACCAGTACGCTCCCGTTTTCCGGAGCTGAGCGTTGCTGAGCATGCATATGAGCGGATTGGAGCCGGTTACTTGCCGGGGCAGTACATATCGAGCAGCGACTTGAAGGTGGAGATTTACTGAAGATAGAATGTTCATAGAGTTGGGAATGCAGCTGCACATATATCAGGATACATTAATCACATGGATGGAGTCTGGTGTGATATCGTTGTGGGGATCCCTCCCAACAAAGAGTTTACTTGGATGACATGGACGGTGACGCAGGACCCCCCTAATCTACCCCACCAACCTGTAGCTCAACCTGCGCCAACAAAACTCTATTCCCCCCATCATCTATTTGTATGCTGCTTCTTCTTGTTCTTCTTCTTCTTCTTGTTCCCAACAAATGAAAGTAACACGACAGACACAAAAACGCCTCCCTAGTCTATGGTATCGGTATCCAATATGCAACCCAGCCGATGATGATATGCAGAATGCCAGTCAATGCAAGTGCCATGCTACGCCGTCGCCATCTTTCTCTCTATTCCTGTCGTTGCCTCGGCTATCTCCACGCGCGTTGATGAGCCTCTTTCCTCCGCCAGCCGATTGAGGAAACTCAGGTATGTCTGCCACCCGACCGCTATGAACCCGGCAAAGAGCGATCGGTACTCTAGTGGTATAAACGCAAAGCTAAAGGCCGTCACGGCCGGCCACAGCTTGCACGAGTTGACAAAGCTAACCGGCACGGTGTGCTTGACACGTTCCCAGATGGCCTCAACATTCTCCCCCGCCAAGGCCGCTTGCATTCCGAAGAAATATGTATTAAAGATGGGTGTGAAGCATATTTGGTTGATGACCACTTTGGTGGCGAGTGAGAGGAGACGCGACGGGTAGTTGAAGTTCTCGGACAGCCAAACGAACCTGCGACACGCACAATTATCGATCAGCTTTCGTTCGTCTTCAACAAACCGTACTCGGGGACTAGAGTGAAGCATACCATTTGAAGCTGGGAATCGACGAAACTCCGCCAATAATAAGCGACCGCACTGTTCGCAGGGGATCGTAGTCCCTTCCGCCCATGCGCTGCGCCGAAACTACGACTTGTCAGCCTCCATGCATTCCTTCTCTCTCGCGTCGTCCGACAAGGCGCCCGGTCTTTTCTCGAAGGACAGAGAGAAATACATACGGTCAGAAGCAAAGTATATGACGAGCGAGCTGCACAGCTGCGTCGTGAGGGGCCTCTTGCGCTGGGAGCGGGCGTAGGCCTCGGCGGCCCTGGTCAGCGGGCCTAGCCGTTGCCAGAACGGTAGCGTCGGGACATTGTTCGGCGTCGGGATCTGGCCTTCGGCTCGAGGGATTTTCGGTGGTGAATCGCTCTTGGAGGAGGAGGAATGCGCCCGACCGCCGCCGCCGCGTTGTCGTCGTCGCAGGTCGCGGAAGAAGTTTCCCTTTCCTTTGCGCCGGAGCAGGATTTTTTGCAATGGACTGGTGGCCATAGATCGCGGCCCCCTCGATGTTCCCGCAGGCAACGACGTTAGGTTATAGAGGATTTCTTCGAATATTCGTGGGCATTGGCGACGTTCGTTTGGGTGGTGAAAAGAAGACAACACATGGCAACAACACACCGCTGACAGGTATGGATGACTTGCGTCCGCCGCCTTCGGCTTCCATCGGACCTACAACCAATCGGGCAAAGCGGTGGTGGGCAAATCTCGGCATTTTGCCGCCCCCGGAATCGGCAGGGATATGCCAAGAATTGCGACATCCCAACACATCTGGGATCCGAGACCGTGATCCCGGGTTGCCCCAAATTTTCCCATGTTTCACTTTCCTTTTGCGATTCGGGGTTCCAGATGGCAATGTCACACGATCGGTGGACAAATATGACTCGCGTCTGGTGCTAGGTGTCTCAGGCGCGCATCACGATACATCAGACACGGACACGGTTCACATCACACGCCCTTTTTTTGCTAACGCTTCTCATCTCAATTTCAGCTTCGTTGTTGCATCTCTGGGTATCTATTCGTATCATGACGCCAAATCCCGATTACTAGCCCCAACTCTCTTACATGGCCCCTCCCTCTCACTGTGTATAAGTCGCCTCGATGACTTCATCCTCAAACGTATGCTCTATCTCCTTCCGCAGATGCACAGGTCGCTCCGGGATCAAGAACGCGGCAAAAGATGTAGCAGGAATGGTCAAGCCAAACATGGCAAACGCAATGATGAGGTTGACCATGGGCGATACCTTGCTAGCACCAATGCCGAAGGCGATACAAGAGCCCAAGGACTTGAATGACCGCATGATGCCGATGGCCAGCGTCAGAGTCTCCAGATCGTCAAAAAAGCTGCCAATGAACTAGTACACAAACCTGTAGTGCGACTCGTTGAGGAAGCGGAGAATGACCATGGAGGCGAACCCATGGCAGAATCCTGTATTTTCCCAGTCGAGAGTGACGCGACGATTCGAGTCCCCATAGAGCTTCTCGTTGGCCGCCTGCCAGCCAAAGGTAGCGAGCATGAGCACGACGAAGAAGAACCAGCAGATCTTGGCCAGCATTGGCCGGCTGAAGCACTTGAGGTCGTAGAATCAGCCCCAGAAGATGTTGGCAAGGGTGGCGGCGATACCTGACGTCAGGGACCCGAGCGTGCGAGCCCGGACCGAGAAGTACTTGGTCATGTAGATACCCAGGTACGTGCTGTTCGACTGGAATCCGACCATGATGGATATGAGCAGGAACATTTGCTTGCGCTTCAGCAGCGCCCATGTCCTGCGGAACTCATCCTTGGCGGACACCTTTTTTTTGGACTCAGTTTCCGTCCGGAGCTTCTCACCGTTGGACTTGATGACCTTTTCGGGGCGGGAAACTAGCAGGGCGAGTGGGACACCAAGACACTATAGAGCGATGAGGACCAGATACGTCGTGTATGCAACTCTGCCTTGGTTTTGCGTCTTTACGTTGAACGACAGCTGGATGGACGAGCCGATGAGCTGGCCAAGCTCGTGAAGACCAAGCTAGATGCCGGTATATTTGCCACGGTCCTTGACATCGCCGTAGCCTAGGGTGATGCCGCAAGTTACTCCACCAAAAAGAACAAATCACTCGGTCCCGTACTGGTCGTTGACGTACAGGGACGCCGAATATGGAGCATAGCCAAGGGTGTCGATGATGAGCACAGGCTTGATCCCGATCCTGTTGGCGAGGATGCCAAAGAGGGAACATCCAAAGACCATGAGACTGGGACGGTCAGTGCTGCTGTGCAAGCTAGTTGTGGGGGGGGAAAAAACTCACCCAAAGGTTAGAGAGTTTGCCCCATTGACGAGGTACGGCTCCTGTTGTCCGCCTGCACCTGTGTTGTTCAGGGCATTCCAGATACCTGGCTGGGTGAAGGAGATGAGGCCAACGAGGATGACGTTGAACAGCGGGCTTCGGTACCACCTCGTGAAGGATGATACGGGCTTGCTGTACTCGACGACATCCTGGCCCGAAGAGATATCTTCTATGCTCTTAGCTTTCTCACTAGACATGGTGGAAGATGTTCCAACGCTGGAGGGGAGCAGGGCGGATGTGATGTAGGGATCGCTGGCACATGGCTGGGTATGACTGCATCTTTATGTCACGACTCAGCTCCATGGGTTTTGCACACAACAGCTCGCGCCAGGAAATTCCTCATGTCTTTTTGGTCGCAGTATTCGCCGGTCATCGCGGCCCGCGATAAGGATACAGACGGCGTGGCGATTCTGGCGCTGAAGTGGAGAAGCCCATCGTGCCTTGGGTTAGCGGCCCATGTCGTGATGGCCAACTTTAATGGTGAGATGGGATGCAGATCCACTCTCTTCTTGATGGGAATCGACGTTGTAACGAGAAATGCAACCGTATTGGCGATTGTAGTTGGAGTGATTAAAGTATGCTTGTTTAGAGGGTCGCGGGGTTGGAGTTTCTACCGCCAGCATGGCGGACGTGCTGCAGGGATTGTGTTGCGCCATAAAAGAGAGATCTGGATCACGAGAAAGATGGCTATCTATGGGTGTGCGGCAAAGAGAAGCCGGGAAGACTGGGGAAGGAGGTTGGCACTGTGTGCTTGGGACAGCACAAGGTGCTTGACCCGGTCCGGCCACATTCGGTCCGGTCAGCGACAATTCCGGCCCGGTGCCGTGGACCGAAACAAGGATGGTATACCCCCCTTGTCTGTCCGCCCCGCGCCGATGCGTTCGTTGACCCAATCATTAGCAAAATCTGTGAACTCGTCGAGCTATGTCGGATTGAAGTCTCCTCGACAGAAAGAACGGCGTTGGTGAAGCTGCGCGAATGCTGAGGTTGCCAACCCTTGCCGGAAAGAATGCCAGTACATACATCTCTGCCGGGTTTGTATTGCTAGCTCGGTGAAATGGCAAGGGCCCTGACCAGGGCTATGCGCAGGGTTAGGCCAGCGTTGGTCAGGATGTCAAGGACAAACACTGCATCCACGCCACCCAATGTACCCCCAATCTTGCGACCTCGACATCGACCTGCGGGCTCTGATGGATACACAGCATCTTTCTTTGGCCGACATAAAATTTTACTGTCGGCAGAAGCTCAGAATCATTGACTATACGCTGGATGATGCGGGACTCGATACGCGCTGTCCCCTTGACAACGGTAGGCACGTCATCCAGCCGAAGCAGTCAGTTGGCCAGCTGGATCGGCTGCCTGTCGAACTCATCGACCATGTATTACGGATGCTCGATATTCCGACACTAAGCACTTTTCGACGTG
>Ga0247763_1001565_pt1 | contig 12912 bp, 19 predicted proteins | sample UWRJL141409B4_FD_179926 | JGI IMG/M metagenome (GOLD analysis project Ga0247763, IMG submission 179926) | Plant litter microbial communities from Arlington Agricultural Research Station in Wisconsin, United States - UWRJ-L141-409B-4 | ecosystem: Environmental > Terrestrial > Plant litter >...
TTGGGTTGTTTTTTTTTTGGGGGGGGGGGGGACACTGGTTAATCAAAGGGTGTGGTGGTACGGATGTTAGTTAGCTTTTTGGTCCTCGATGGTCTCGTGTGTGGTCTACGTCACGTATTGATACCTCCTGATCTTGTGCGCTTGTTATATTCATTTCTTGGTAGGGATAACTTCGACATGCAGTGAGACAGGGACAGAGAGAAAGAGAGAGAAAGGGGGAGGGGAGGGAAGTGAGAGATAGAGAATTGACACTGTTCATGAGCATGTTCTTTGGATGGATGGCCGTATTCGTGATTTGAGCTGAGCTGAGCGAATCATTTCTCTTTTTTTTTTTTTGGCACTCCAATCGGGTCGGGCTTGTTATTATGGTTAGCCTCTTTCCCTCTCCCTATTTCTACTGAGTTTCTTCTAGATGGCAAATCACCTCAATAACCCTCGACCTTAATGTCCAAGACATGAAGAGCCGTGGCGATTGAAAGCCGGGTCGAGTACGTTGTTGTTCTAGTCCTAGAAGATTTACCGAGAAAATCTAAGTAAGCATACAATACGATGCACGTTCAAGCCGCCCGGGTTTGCATTTTCTGTCTGAATTGACTTGCGTTCTTTCTTTCTTTCTTTTTTTTTTTGAACTCCCTAGTGGTATGTATGGATTCATCACCTTTTTTGTAACGAGTTATCTAGGGTATCTAAGCATAGCATGTATTCTAGAGACGATGTTTTCATAAGACACGCAGATGAAATGAATACCATGACATGCTTGGTGTAAAACCCTATCCGTCTGACTACCTAGGTAGGCAGGTGCCTCAAGTGGTTTTACGGTGACACGATGACACAAGTGACACAGCGACACAACAACAAACTCATACCTTACCTTGGTAATACCTAGGTAGTTAGGAGGGGTAGCTCCCTCCCAGCGGGGTAGCTTGACCTTACACCCATCCCGAACCTCGGGCACTCGCCCCCATTCCTCGTCTCATCATTACCACCACCACCACCACCACCACTACCACCATTCAACCAAAAATGGCAGGCCTCACCCCTTCCCAGCTCGCCACCTTCCACCGCGACGGCTATCTGATCATCCCCTCGGCCCTCTCCCCGCAAACCATCACGGCCCTCTTGTCCGAAACCAACCGCCTCCTCTCCACCCTCGACATATCCACCCACCCCCTCACGACGTTCCGCACCGGAGGAGACTCCGGTGCCGACCACGTCGGCGACAGCTACTTTCTCACGTCGGGCGACAAGATCCGCTTCTTTTTTGAAGAATCCGCCATTTCCCCTTCAGGGGAGCTGCTCAAACCGGTGCCCCTTGCCGTGAACAAAATAGGGCATTACCTCCATGTCTTGTCTCCCCCTTTTGCCTCGCTACTGCATCCAACGGGGGAAGAGCGGGGGGAGGCGTCGCCGGTGGACATTGCCGCGAGTCTCAACTTCCGCGACCCGCGCTGTCTGCAGAGTATGGTGATTATGAAGCAGCGCGAGATAGGCGGGGCGGTGCCGCCGCATCAGGATAGCACGTTTCTGTATACGGACCCGCCGAGCGCGGTTGGGTTTTGGTATGCGCTGGAAGATGCGACGGTGGAAAACGGGTGTTTGAGTTTTCTTCCCGGATCGCATCGGTGGGCAGGCGTCGAAAAGCGGTTGGTTAGGGGCCGGAGCGGGACCGAGATGGTGGACAACGTGGACGGTGCCAAGTTCCCCAGGGGGGAAGAGCCGGTTGTGGTTCCCGAGGGAGGAGAACAGGGCGAGTACGTCATGGGGGAGGTGAAAGCCGGGTCGTTGGTCTTGATCCATGGGAATTTGCTGCACAAGAGCGAGCGGAATACCAGCCACAAGAGCCGCATCATCTACACGTTTCACATCATCGAGGGCGCAGATGGATTCAAGTATGACGAGCGGAATTGGTTGCAGCCACCCGCCGAGGGTTTCACAAAGTTATTTACCAATGATGCATGAGAGACACAAATACGCATGGTTTCGCTGGCCCTGGAAAAAAACAGTACCGTTGATTATAATACAGAACCCCCCCCCCTCCTTTTCCTCTCCTCTTGCTGCTTCCTTCGCTTTCGCGCCAGCTTGGATCAGGAACATAAAACCTTGCGCGTGCCCCAGACACCACCGAATTCCAGGACGAGGAAAAGAACACATCTCCAGCTTACTCCCCTAAACCCAAGTGCGGGGCGTAGCTCTGCTTCTTTTTTCTCACCATTAGCAACTGACATTTAACCCCTGGCATATGGATGAAAGCCACGGTTTCCTCCCCTGCCGCCGCCACGATAATTCGCGCCGGGTTTGCCAGCGTTCTTAGGCCCAGTCGGTGCGTTCGGCGGAGGAGCGCTGTTGGGATCTGAAGGGCTAGGAGACATGGACTGCTGATGCTGGTGGTGTCCGCCTCGGTTCTTGTGGAACCCTCCTCGACTTCCACCTCCCTGGAATCCGCCAGCACCACCGCCTCCCGGGTTCATGGGCTGCGGGACATCGTCATACATACCCTCCCAACTGGTTGGCGCGTTGCCGCCCATGTAGCCCGGGCTGTTGTAATCCATTTGTCCGCCGCCGCTGGCGCTGGCGCCGCCGCCGCCGCCGCCACGTCCACCACGACGACTGCCTTGTTCGTACTTTTGCTGCTCAAACTGTTGCTGCTCGAATGTGTTGTAAGCAGGACGGTTGTTGCCAGCCGGTCCGCCTCCTTGCGCCCCTGGACCGCCTCCCTGGGCGGGGCCACCAGGTCCTCCCATAGCGCCAGGGATACCTCCTCCTCCTCCTTGTTGGTTCATCATTTGCTGCATCTGAGCCATCATCTGTGGGTTCATGTTCGCCATCATGGGGTTGGCACCGCCTGGGCCACCGCGTCCCGCCGCCATCATCTGCTGCATCTGCTGCATCTGCATCATCTGCATCATGTTGGGAGCCATGCCGCGGCTCATGGCCATTTGCTGCTGCATCATGGTGAAGGCTTGCTGCATCCGCTGGAGGTACTGGGCCATCAACTGCGGTGTCACGCCCGCTGCAGCGCCGCCCATGCCCGCCATAGCACCCATACCGCCGCCCTGGCCGCTAGACCCATCATCCATGCTGCCGTTCCCGTTGCCCTGCATGCCCTTGCGTCCAAACTTGTTGCTACGACGGGCCGCCTCCTCTTCTTCGCGCATGTTGCCACGCGGCTGCGCTTTCTTGACCTCGATGGGTTTTCCATGGATCTCGAGGCTGGCTTGTAAACACGCTTCAACGCCAGCCTCGCTCTCAAAAGTAACGAAACCGAAACCACGCGGCCGACCGGTATCCTTGTCCATCATCAGGGTGGCATCAACAACCCGGCCGAACTGTGCAAAGTACTCTTTAAACTCATGGTCGGTGGTCTCCTGGCTAACACCGCCAACAAAGATCTTGGACGTTTTCTCTTGCTCGTCGCGTGGAATGGCGCGCTTCGGGTCAATCTACGTTGCAGAGGTTAGGGGGAACCTGAATCCTAGGTAGACGAGAACCTACAATCTTGCCATCTAGATGGTGCTCCTTGACCATGACAATATTCACTGTCTTAGGGTCTTTGAATGTCAGGAAACCAAAGCCACGAGACCGACCAGTCGCGCCGTCTCTCATCACAGTACACTCCACCACCTCGCCAAACTGTGAAAAGTACTCCCTAAGTGACTCTGCTCTATGGTCAGATTGGTCAAATGGAAAAAGTGTTCACCCAAACTTACGATCTGTTGTTTCCCAGTTGAGGCCGCCAATGAACATTTTTCTACAGAGCAAACACGTCAGCAATCTATCTTCGACTCTCTGCGACTAAGAACAATGAGCATGGGAAGAAAAAGAAGAAGAAAAAGACAGAAGAATTGCCCAGAACGGCGGCCAGACTCTCGCCGGAATCCATCGCAAACAGGCGCAAAGCCCGGGGTTGGTAGGGCAGATCGACTTCTGGCCTTCTCAAGTCAGAGTTCATGGGCGGGCCTCCGGACCTTTCTTGCAAATACAACAGGTCTTTAACCACAGGCCCGTAAGCTTTGTAAATGTGCTGCGCGCTAGGTGGTTGGGGTAAATATTCCAACAAGGCCGTCATGTTTAGACTATCCTCCAGAATTTGGCAATGAGAATCGCTTGTCGGCGGCGCATTGTGACAGTACTCGCAGTCCCAGCCGCAGCCCCAGTCTTCCATCTCAGCCGTAAGTGACATGGCGGTTGCCTGGTTGCATTGTGCGCCGTGCTGGGATAGCTGTGATGCGATTGTGGTGGAGTGGGAAGATGGGGTCTAGGAAAGCCGATTCGACCAGGCGAGACGAAACTGGAAGGTGCCGCCACATCGAGCCCTTTGAATGTTGAGTGCCCTTGAGAATGCCTATGCCAAGACTGAGACCGAATTTCGAGTACAGTGCAGGCCGGGTCCGAAGAACGCTACAGCAGTTCTCACGGCTGAGGAGAAAGATGCAGCGGAGGATGCCAGTGATGGTCTTTGCCGATTTCTTTCTTGTTCCTGTCTCGTGCTCTTGCTATCGTCAAGCTAGGTACTGGCCAGGCGCGCTGCGCTATCCGCTGCCAATCTTGATCTAGCTGCCGACGGACCTGCTGTTTCAACAACGAGGACCCGCGTCGTTTGGCCTCTTCTAAGATTATCTGCGTCCTGGGCTACGGACGACACAGCTGTGTTCCTGAACCATGCGGTGTGGCGTTGTTCTCGACCAGGTCTTCCAAGTTCTTCTCTTTGAGCTTCATGTACATGGCTTGACATCGCAGACGGTACGCTTCTTGGAGGCTTGGTAGCCCGCTTATCTCCCAAACGGCGTTTCGGATCCGACCCAACCCAGTCAGGGCGTGACCCAACCATATCCCAGTCATCAATAGATGCCTCAGCACCCTCAAGATTAGGCCCATCTCTTGAGCCAAACCGAGATCTTGGTGCTCTGTTCAAACACGTTCCCTTGCACACTGTGCCGAACACTTGGACGGCACCGATCCGAAACTGTAGGTCAACCCGGCGCGGCCGAGCGCAATGCAGCTTTCGCGCGGCGCAAGAGCCCCACGGCACAGACAGGTTACAAGAAAGGGGTCACATCACAGCGGAAATATCACTTACCCATCTTCTTTGGCATTGGGGCCCTTGGTTGGAGCTGGTGGAGGGGGGGGTGCTGTGCTATACGATGTGATCGGCTTCTCGTCGTATGATGGAGTACCGTTCCCCAGGTTGAAGTCAACATCGTCGTCGTCCTCGTCATATTCCTCATTGTTCATATGTGTATCTTCGCCATTGTAATCTTGGTTTTGGGGGGGATTATCGACCACTTCCTGCTTGACTGCGGCAGGGGGTTGCGCAGTTGGAACTGGCTTAGCAGCCGATGCTGCACCTCCCTTGCCGCCATGTTCGTCATCGCTATATCTGTTCGACCGTCAGTAAACGCAGAAGCGAAGGAATGTAGTGACTCACAGGTCCGCAAAGAGTTCATCGTCGAAATTCTCCGGTTCCGTCATTTTGGCGGCTGGGATCTACTGTGCGTGATGGCTGGTGAGCAAGACAAATCTAGAAAGCCTCTTTGCCAGTTCGCCGACGCGAACCGCTCGTCGCTGATTGCCGATCTCGCGATAGGCAGGTGTAGGAGAGCACAGAAGCCGACAAACTGTTCTTCGAAAGGTCGGCTATATGGTGATCCCGCGAAAAAGCGAAGGTGAATGAGTTAGATTGTCAACAAGGCCCCGTGGCACGTTCACATTACAGGATGTGAGAAAAGTTGATGAGGAACCGAAAGGGAAAAGGCAATCCCTTGGAGGCGAGGCTTCCCAATTGTGGGCCTGATTGGCGGCACTTCCGCTGTGCGGGGCGGTTCAAGCGGTAGCGCACTGACCTTTGCGCGGTTGGTGCAGAGTTATGTGGAGCACCTGTCCAGCGGAACGACAGCTGCGTGAGAGTGGCAGCCTTCGATGAGACAGAAGCGCTCATCCAACTTCTCTCAGAAGCAGTTTGACAGCACGCAACACCTAAAGCAAGCCAATATCCATCTGTTCCACACATTACAATGCCATTGCGACTGTACGGGATTCGGTAGTCAACATGTTTTCTTCTTCCGGGGGCGGCAAGAAGGCCCCACCCCAGGTAAGGCAACCTCGACCGTTTCAGGCACTGTCTGCTGACCTCGTTCGCACTGATGCAGGAGATGGTCCAAGTCGGTGTGTGAACAACATCCGGCCCAGTTTTGCTGATTTTGCTGACCGAAAGCTCAACATGGCTTCAGACAGGACCGAGTATGTTTTTGGTCGGTTCGCCTGGTGTTGGAACCAAGACTAACACCCAAATGCAGCTCTGCCTCACCCTTCTGGAGGACCCCTCAGAGGGAGACCCCGCCGGCGAGGAAGACCCGCGACTCTGGTTTGGTGGTTGGCGCTGCCTATTCCCACGCCGACATGCTCAAATTTGACTCTTTGTACGCCACCACTTGCAAAGTTGCGTCTCTAGCTGACTTATTGGGTTCAGGAACCTTTCCAACCCCGGATCACGCCCGCGGACCCCACCTTCGTCATCATCGACCCGAGGCGCCACAGCGTCCCCGCCTGCAAACAAGACGAGCTCGGGGGTCGGATCACCCCCTATCAAAACATATGCAAGCTTCCTTTCCAACACAAATGATGATTGGAATCCTGAAGAACCCGATGAGCTGTACGACTACGAGGACGACGGAGACGATGGCGATGACTTCGGGCTCCCTAGCCTATCTAACATGAAGAGGAAGTCTCAAAGGATGGCAGCACAGAGCAGCTCGGGCTCTGTCGCAGGTAATCCACAATTAGACAATGGCTTTGGCGGCATGCATGCACGGAGACATTCCAACAGCGCCGATATCGCCATTGAGCGGCCTGCTCTAGGATACCCCATGCCAAAGAAGAGCGAGGGCAAGATCCTGCGGCCTCAGTACAAAGACATATTGAGAGATCCAGCGAATGCACTCCACCTCATAAATCACCCTTCTGCACCGGCCAATGCAACGCCGAAAGAAGTAGATACAATGAATTCGAGAATATCAAGGATCAACAAATTCAAGAAGATCCTACAAGCCTCAACAATATCCCTGACAGACCTCAGGGCGGCGGCGTGGTCTGGCGTGCCCGAAGAAGTACGAGCCATGACCTGGCAGTTGCTTCTTAGCTACCTTCCGATCAGCAGCGAGAGGAGAGTGGCCACCCTAGAGCGCAAACGGAAAGAGTATCTCGATGGTGTCCGGCAAGCATTTGAAAAGGCGGGCAGCGCGTCGACACCGGCAAATAAGGGCGGAGTCCGAGGGCTGGACGAGGCCATATGGCACCAGATCAGCATCGACGTACCACGCACAAACCCACACCTTGAGCTTTACGGGTACGAAGCGACGCAACGGTCGCTGGAGCGCATTCTATATGTCTGGGCCGTGCGACACCCTGCAAGTGGCTATGTCCAGGGCATAAATGACCTCGTTACGCCGTTTTGGCAAGTGTTCTTGGGGACTTATATCACAGACCCAGACATTGAGAGCGGTATGGATCCTGGTCAGCTTCCCAAGGCGGTGCTAGACGCTGTCGAGGCCGATTCGTTTTGGTGTCTCACAAAACTCCTTGATGGAATCCAGGACCATTATATTGTTGCTCAGCCAGGCATACAGCGGCAGGTCGCGGCACTACGAGACTTGACGGCGCGCATCGACGCAGGGCTAGCGAAGCATCTCGAGAAGGAGAGCGTTGAGTTTATACAATTCAGCTTCCGGTGGATGAACTGTTTATTGATGCGCGAGATTAGCGTCAAGAACACCATCAGGATGTGGGATACATACATGGTAAGAGTTGTCTCACCCGTTACGTCTATTCTGCTAACTATTTCGGAGGCCGAGGAACAAGGCTTTTCGGAATTCCACCTCTACGTATGCGCTGCGTTCCTCGTCAAGTGGTCCGACAAGCTTGTCAAGATGGACTTTCAGGAGATCATGATGTTTCTCCAGTCTCTCCCGACGCGCGAGTGGACCGAGAAAGATATAGAGCTGCTGCTGAGCGAGGCCTACATATGGCAGAGCCTTTTCAAGGGGTCATCGGCGCACCTCAGGGGTCCTTCCAGCCGGACGCCCTCAATGAACTTCCAGCTTTAGAAGCTGTGTTTTGATGTAGAATTTGATACCTACAACACCCAGGATAGCGTATCTGGAGGCACCACTTGTGGCCGTCTGTCAATATAGGTACAATATTGCATCAAGGGATCCATCACCACGGTGTTTGGATTAATTCAGTCAGATCATTTTGTTGCCCTTTGGGACTGGCCTGTCAAGTGCCAGTGTAAAAATGATTGACGAAAAAAAAAACCGATGAACAAATCCTCCTACCGGGCTCCATCTTGATACTTAATCATACACAACATATGCCTACGCAGCACAAGGTTCCTTTTGTTGTACCACCTTTAACCTCCCAACCGCCATTCGCCTTAGCGCGCCCATAGGGGGCCATCCCGTCCATAGACGCAAGAGGAAAAAAAGCCGCGAAAAAGTGCAGCACAGATCCCAGAACCGGCGCCAACCAAAACACCCAGACCTAACTAGGAGGTAGCTTGACAAGTATGCCAAGACAAGTTGAATCAGATCAGTCAGAGGAGGTTTTATCTAGGAATTAGGAAAACAAGAGCCCGCTTTCTCATTTTGGAACGGGTTCCCACCAGCCTGCCACGTCCTACGTTTCCCCCTCCTTGACCTTCTTAGTCTCGACTTCTGGGGTGGCCGCATCGTCGGTGCCCCTGTCATCGATCTTGCGCTTCTTGCGAACCAGCCCCGTTAAGTCGTTTGCGTTCTTCTTGATCTCATCGGTTGTGTCCTGGGCGAGGGGGGCGGATGCAGAGGTCCCTTTGGCGGGCAGGCCCAGGACGGAGTTAAGGTCGATCGGGGGTTTACGCACCTCGACGAGGCGCTGCTCCATTTCGGCGATCACCTCCTTGACTTCGGCGATCTGGAGCCGCGTCGCTTCGTTGTCCTCGGGGCTGTGTAGCGTGGCTAGCTCGACCTCCTTGTTTTGCAGCTTGAGCTTTGTGCTGGCGATGGCGGCTTCGAGCTCGGCGGCTGCCTCGTCACGCATGGCTTGGTCGACAACACGGGCGCTGCCGCCGTTCTTGGTGGCAGCAGCCTCGTCGCCTTCTTCAGTGTCATCATCTGCCGAGTGGGTCATAGAAGCGAACTCGAGGGCGAGGGCGAGCTTGAAGTGGGCCTCAGCGATGATTTCCGATTCTTCGGGATAGAGCTCCTGCTTGTACTTGAGCGCTGCGCGCGAGTCGGTGATAGCATTAGGGTACCGCTCGTTCTCCAGCGAGATCTCAGCCAGCAGGTCATGCGTGTCGCCGAGGCGCTCCTTGATGTGTCGGATGACAGGGGTGTTACCCTCAGATGCAGCCTTGCCCTTGTCGTTCTCGGGCTCTAACAAACCCTCTAGCCTCTTGTTGAAGAGCACACGCGCTAGATCGAGAATCTCGAAGGCCACGGCTAGGTCGTCGTCATCCTCCTCGTCCTCCCCTTCACCCTCGTCGCCTTCTTCTTCCTCGTCTGAGTCCTCAAAATTCTCGTCGCCGTCAAAGTGGAAGAGGGGCTTCTTGACATCGGTGATAGAATCATCCTTTCTGGCAGCACCGTCTTTCGCGGCCTCAGCGATCGCCTCGCCAGCCTCGGTCTCGGCGCTCTTACCATTCTCCTCCTCGTCCTTTTTCCCTTCGGCGGAGTTGCCGTTGGCCTCCTTAGGTGATTTCTTTGCTGGTTTTGCGGGCTTGTGCTTCTTGGCTTCAGGGGCCTTTCCACCCAGCACATCGCTTTTGCTCTGGCCGACCCTAAACAAAGCGCGACCGTAGAGAAAGAGGATCTCGGCATTCTCGGGGCTCATCTCGCCGTTCATCTCGGCTTGCATCTCGGCAGCTTGCGCGTAGACCTCGGCAGCGCCCTCATAGTCCTTGTGGGCGTAGAGGGCCGTGGCTTTGGCTGAGAGGTCGGCAAGCGACACCTTGAGACTCTTAGCAGCCTGCTCTAGATCGAGCTCCATCGGGGTGGCGGTGCCGCTCGCGCTGGCTGGCGCCGGTGTAGGGGTTGACATGTTGTCTCTAGTGTGTTGCAAATGAGATGCGAAAACTGCTGTCGTCGTTGCGAATTGTTGCGCGGGTATGCGCGGCCTAGTGCATGTATGCGCAATTGGGCTCCTCTTCAATTCGCGAATCTCTGACCAGAGGACGTTGCAGAGAAGGCTTGTGACGCGAACGCTATCAACCCACCAGAGCCACCAGAGACGCGTCTCATTGGCTAATTGGGAAGCTCAAACCTGGGGTCGGCGGGGCAGGAGCGCATGGGTGCCGCTATCAGCCAAGCGAGCAGGCCATCAGGACACCTGATATTGGGACCATGCGCATACGACAAACACCTACGTTCAATCTGGAAGACAACCATGACCGTTTGATTACTTAGTTACTACTTGCTAGGCACAACGCTGGTCGAGGTTAGGCCTGGTTTGAGGGAGCCTTGCAACCTCGTTGCCTTGGTAGCTTGGCGAAGGGTTAGGGTTATGACGTCGACGGCTTTTGCTGAACACAAAGTCCACTTCCAAAGCCAGACGAAGTTGGGAGAATCAGGTGGTGGGAGAGGGCAGTAAAACGTCACTTCATCGTAAGGTATTGGGTTTGAACCAGACAACGGTGGGACAAAGGGGCGGATTGAAGCCCAATTCCGGAGCACGAGCCGACCCTCTTTGCCGGCGCCAACCGGTTTATCAAGGACCTTTTATCATCACACAGCCAGGGCTCGTGAGCGCATGGTCAGTTGTTCTTGTGGAAAAAACACCAAACATGCACCGTGAATTGCATCCAGTCAAAAACATTGTCGAGACGCCGCCCATCCTTATAACCCCACCAGTATTCGGATCTGGAAGGAACTACCAATCGCTCACTAACTCATTAGCCCCTCCTTGCTTCTTTTCAAACTCCCGTTCTTCATCACTCCCGACTTGAGATATCAACACCTACACCCACCTCAGCCAAGATGCTCTCCTTTATCTCTAACAACCATGATCCCCACTATCTCCGCACGCGATCAAGCTCGCTAGAGAACATTGCAGAGGCTCGCCGGGAATCGGGTCGCAAGCACCTGCTTCTTGCGTGAGTATCCCCTTCAAGTAACCAGCTTCCAGAATAGAATCTAACTCTATTTTGTCAATGAAACAGAGCATCCGGATCTGTCGCAACCATAAAGAGCAAGTAGCGTTCCGTGGCCGTCTACCTCTAGAAAATGTCTAACTAGCATGTTGCATTAATGCAGTCCCTGAGATCATCAAAGCTCTCGCCAAGTACCAGGGCAAACTGTCGATCCGCATAGTTTTGACCAGCTCAGCACGCCAATTCCTCAACGGCCAGAGCAGCGAGCAGCCGACCGTGTCGTCACTGTTGCACTACCCCAACGTTGACGCCGTATATGATGATGCCGACGAGTGGGGCCCGCAGCCGTGGAAGCGCGGGGCGAGTATTTTGCATATTGAGTGAGATTTTCGAGTTACTACTAGCTAGAGAGAGCATGGCGGCTGACTCCTCTTCTCTCTATGCAGGCTGCGCAGGTGTATGTGTCCAGCCGGGAAAGGTTTTGTTGTTGGGAGGTGTTGCTGACCTCTACTGTTGTGTTCGAAAAGGGGCGGATATGCTCGTGGTAGCACGTAAGTTCACCTCTTGCATAAACTAGGTTACCCCACAATGCTGAAGCCGAGACAGCGCTCAGTGCGAACACTCTGGCAAAGGTAAACTTGTCTACTTGGTGGATCAAGGACACAGCCTAGCTAACCATCATGTCTAGATCGTTAACGGCATGAGCGACAACCTTCTCACCTCTGGTAAACTCCTTTCCACGCTCCTCAAGCCATTTTCTAATCCCAAATCTCTCCAGTGATCCGAGCATGGGACACAGACAGCAGCATCGACAGGGAGAAAAAGATCATCGCCGTGGCCCCAGCAATGAACTCGGTATCTCCTCCACCTGGCCCCTTGACTTGCCAGTCTTGTGCTGACCTCCTACTCCAGGCCATGTGGCGACACCCCATTACCGCTAAGCAGATACGTGTTCTTTCCAAAGACTGGGGTGTCAAAGACACCGACGCCGTTGATGGAGATGGCACCACGGTCGCCACGCCGGAACCGGCCCAGTCGGAAGGGTGGTTTCAAGTTATCAATGTGAGTCCTGTTCTCTCCCTCGGAGAAGTGAGATGATATGCCGCTGACTACTACCACCACAACAGCCAATTTCCAAGTACGTGTCGGGTTCCCCCTAAAGCTACGATACTTCGTCTCCTCGCCTCCATGCCTATCGTTCCAGCTCCCTTCTTTTGCCTAAACCACATCTCTCCGTTTCTTCATACACCATGCTTCTCCCAAATGCCCCAAAGATTCCCTGGCCATGAATTGGCTTGAGCCTTTCGTTGCTCACAGGTTGGTGATGTTATACTGACGCCCTCACAGGACACTTGCATGCGGTGACACTGGGGGTATAAGCTCCTTGGTTTCTTTCAATATTATCACGCGATGCTAACTTTGTTGTGGCTTCAGATGGCGGCATGGCTTCAGTCGCTACCATCGTCCAGATTATCGAAGCAAGGCTGGCTCTGGATATGGATTCGGATATGGAAGCAGAGCAAGAGCTGTAGGCTCGAATCAATGGCGCAGGCACGGTTATGAACATGGGCACGGGCGAAAATGATTTGATATCGAAACTGATTTTCCCTACTCTGACACTGGGTTTCCGTTTCGCCTTTGGGAAGCTATTTGGAAACGCCGCGAGGTAGGAGGAGAGTAGTCGTCAGTATCCATCCAACACTGGATCAAGATGAACGCATCATTCCATCCTTCTCGGTCAAAAGAGATACCAGCTACTCATCGCCGACCCCCCCCCCTCTCAATCCATCCACTCT